>OIDZ01000495.1_pt1 | contig 11600 bp, 10 predicted proteins | sample 1581681 | NCBI WGS metagenome assembly OIDZ01 (sample SAMEA3882512, study PRJEB24775) | human gut metagenome | biome: human-associated habitat; feature: intestine environment; material: feces | place: Netherlands | collected 2009/2010
TGGCCAGCGCGCCATGGCCGATTTCGCGGCGGCCGGGGCTCTTGAGGCGGCCCGCCTCGCCGGTGGAATACGGCGGCATGTTGTAGTTGTGCATGTAGCGCTCGCTGGTCTCCGTGCCGAGACCCTCGATGACCTGAGCTTCGCTGACCGGAGCGAGGGTCGCGATGGACAGCACCTGCGTTTCACCGCGGGTGAACACGCCGGAACCATGGACACGCGGCAGAACGCCGGTTTCGCACCAAATCGGGCGAATCTGGGTCAGGCTGCGGCCGTCCGGGCGCACGCCCTGCTCCAGAATCTTGGTGCGCATGATTTCCTTGTTGAGGTAATACAGCGCATCGTCCACCTCGTTCAGGCGGCCTTCGAAGCGCTCGGCGTAGAGCTCGTGCGCCTCCTGCTTCACCTGATCCTCGCGCGCGCTGCGCTCGTGGCGGTCAAACGCCTCAAACGCCCACGCGCAACGGTCGAAGAAGTCCGCGCGAACGGCGGTCTTCACATCCTCGCCCGTCTCGGCAATCGGGAACACGCGCTTTTCCTTGCCGATTTCAGCCACAATCTGCTTCTGGAAGGCGACCAGCTTCTTGATCTCCTCGTGGCCGGTGAGAATCGCGCGGAGCATGTCCGCCTCGCTGATCTCCTTCGCGCCCGCCTCGACCATCAGCACGGCCTCGTCCGTGCCGGCAACCGTCAGGCTCAGCTTGGAAACCGCGCGCTGCTCCTGATTCGGGTTGATGACGATTTCGCCGTCCACCAGACCGACGGAAACGCCGCCGATCGGGCCCGCCCACGGGATATCGCTGACCGCAATCGCGGCGGAAGCGCCGATCATCGCGGGAATATCCGGCGGCACGTCCTGCTCAACGGAAAGCACCGTCGCCACAACCTGCACGTCGTTGCGCATGCCCTTGTTGAACAGCGGGCGCAGCGGGCGGTCGATCAGGCGGGAGGTCAGCGTCGCCTTTTCGGACGGACGACCCTCGCGCTTGATGAAACCGCCGGGGATCTTGCCCACGGAATACATCTTCTCTTCAAAGTCAACGCTCAGCGGGAAAAAGTCCTGACCCTCGCGCGGCGTGTCGCTCGCCGTCGCGTTGACCATGACCACCGTGTCGCCCAGTCGAACGATCACCGATCCGTTAGCCTGACCGCAGTACTTGCCAAATTCCATAACCAGCGGGCGCCCCGCCAGCTCTGTGGTATACGTCTTGACCATCGGGTGGAATCTCCTTTCAAAATACCTACCTGCCAACACTTCTTTTCAGACGCGAACCCTCGCCGCCTGATATACAAAACCGACTTCAGCGTTCGGTTTCGTTTCAAAGGAATGAAAAAGACCGCCGCTTGGGGCGACAAAAACTGTCTCCCAAACGACGGTCATCTGGGACAAAGCCCTTTTCGTGAACGAAGCGGAGGAATTACTTGCGCAGACCCAGCTTCGCAACCAGCGCACGATAACGCTCGATGTCGATGCGCTTGAGGTACTCAAGCATATTGCGGCGCTGACCGACCATCAGCAGCAGACCACGGTGGGAGTGGTGATCCTTCGCGTGGGTCTTGAGGTGGTCGTTCAGGTGGTTGATGCGCGCGGTCAGCAGAGCGACCTGCACCTCGGGGGAGCCGGTGTCGCCCTCGTGACGGGCATATTCCTTGATGATTGCTTCCTTCGTCGCCTTATCCATGACAAAATCCTCCAAATAAATATGTTGTGCCAATCGCCGCCCGCATAGAAGAACGTGTGGAGAACGCGATCATCTGCGCGCGCGGTTCAGACCGAAAGATATTGTAACACGGAAGTCCCGCTTTGTAAACAGAACTTCCGTGTTTTCTATGAATTTTTCATTTTTTTCGCATAGGCGGCTGCGTAAAATCGCCCGCGCGGGCAAGACCTCGGCGCTTTGCGGCCTTCGGCGGAGGGGTAGGCGGACTCAATCCGCGTCTTACCGCCGGTTTTCAAAATACGTCCGCACCTGCTCGCGGTTCTTCATCACCTCGTCGCGCAGCGCTTCCAGCGAATCAAACTTTTTCTCGCTTCGCACAAAACTGCACAGCAACAGCCGCATGTGATGGCCGTAGAGCGAGCCGCCCTCGTAATCCAACAGGTTCGCCTCGATGGTCGGCGGACCGCCCGGCGCGGTCGGATGCGTGCCGACGTTCACCGCCGCGATGTACCACGCCTCATCGACATAGACCCGCGCCGCGTAAACGCCCTTTGGGGGAATCGCCTTGCCTTCCGGCCAGAGCAGGTTCGCCGTCGGGAAATCCAGCTTGCGCCCGAGCTGCTTGCCGCGCTGAATCACGCCGCAGAGCGCATACGGGCGGCCGAGCAGCCGCGCGGCCTCCTCCATTTCGCCCGCCGCAATGGCCGCGCGCACCCGTGTGGAGGAAACGGGCAGACCGTCGATCTGCACCTCGTCCACAACGTGCGTCTCAAAGCCGTATTTTTCCCCGAAGCGGCGCATATCCTCCGCCTTGCCCGCGCCCATCCGGCCAAAGGAGTAATTGAAGCCGATGACCACGTGCTTCGGATGCAGCGCGTCCACAAACGCCTGCACAAACGCCTCCGGCGACTGCGCGGCATACGCCCGGTCAAACGGACGGAGCACCGCCGCGTCGATTCCGAGTTGAGCGATCGAGCGAATTTTTTCCGAGCGCGTCTCCAGCTGCGGCGGCGTCTTTTCCGGCGCATAGGTCGCCATCGGATGCGACGAAAACGTGTAGACCACGCTCTTGAGGTCATGCAGCGCCGCCAGCTCGTTGGCCTTGCGCATCAGCTGCGCATGCCCTTCGTGCACGCCGTCAAACATGCCGAAGGCAACCACCGTCTCCCCGCCGCGCCACTGGCGCTCGTGTGTCAAGAGTATCATTCTTTTTTAGCTCCACAAACGATGATCGCGCGCCCTCATTCAAGGAGCATCGCGTCAAATTTCAGGGTCTCCCCGTCAAATCGGCCAATCCCGCAGAATTGCCCGTTCAGATACAGCCGCGTCGGCTGCCCAGGCTGAACGTCGCCGATCAGCTCGCGCCGCGTCAGCCTGTTGCCGTTGCGCACAAAGCGCTCCGCCTTGGGCTGCACATCGAGCCGCGGCAGATGGCCGAGCGGCTGATCCATCGCCGTCAGCAGCGGCGACAGCTCGTCCGCCGCGTCGATTTTCTCTATCGTGTGCGCGTCGTCCAGCGTAAACATGCCCGTCTGCGCGCGCAGCAGCATGCCCATGTGCGCCTTCGTGCCCAGCGCCTCGCCGATATCATGGCATAGCGTTCGGATGTACGTTCCGCGCCCGCAGCGGATTTGCAGCATGAAGCTGCCGTCCGCGTTTTCGTGCAGCACTTGGATGGCGTACACCTGCGTCGGCCGCGGCTCAACCTTCACGTCGATCCCCTGCCGTGCCAGATCGCAGAGCTTCTGCCCGTCCCGCTTGAGCGCCGAATACATCGGCGGAATCTGCGCAATTTCGCCGATAAACCGCGGCAAAACCGCTTCCAGCTGCGCCCGTGTCGCATGCGCGCCCTCGCCCGCGATAATCGCCCCATGCGCGTCCTGCGTATCGGTCGCATAGCCGGGTTTGAGCTGCGCAACGTATGTCTTTTCCTTTTCGACCAGATAATCAAACAGCCGCGCCGCGCGCCCGATCATCAGCGGCAGCACGCCGGAAGCCTCCGGGTCAAGTGTCCCCGCGTGGCCGACCTTCACGCCCCTGCCCAGCTTGCGCCGGACGCGAACCACCACGTCGCTCGAGGTCATTCCCGGCGGCTTGAGCACACAGAGAAACCCGTTCATGCGCGTTTCTCCGGCCGCGGGGTCTTATCCAGCTTGTCTTTCATCGCGGCCAGCATCTGATCCAGCGCCTCCTGAAGCGGCGCGTGAATCGTGCAGCCCGCCGCCTGCGCGTGGCCGCCGCCGCCGAAAAGCACGGCGATATCGTTCACCGTGTCCGGCTCGACCGCGCGCAGCGACATCTTGATTCCGTCCTCGCGCTCGGAAGCCAGCACCGCCATGCGAACGCCTTCCACTTCCAGCGCCTTGTTAACCAAGCCGTCCGCCTGCCCGAACGTGCAGCCGGTTTCCTCAAAGTCGTGCTTGTCAAAATCAATCACGCCCACCTGCTGATCGAACATAAACCGCAGCTTGTTGTAGGCAATGCGGGTCAGCTTCACGCGGTTCATCGGCTGGGTGCGATACAGCCTGCGCGTCATCGCGGAGATATCCACGCCCAGCTTGAGCAGCTCGCCCGCCGCAATCAGCGTCGCCGGAGAGGTCGCCGGATATTGGAAATGGCCGGTGTCGGTGCTCATGCCCGTCAGCAGGCATGTCCCCATGTCCTTCGTCATCTCCACGCCAAGCCCCAGAATCGCCTCATATGCCAGCAGGCAGCAGGCCGATTCGCCCCTGCGGATGAAATTCGCCTGGCCGAAAGCCGGGTTCGTCGCGTGGTGGTCGATCACCATGCGGAAACCCGCCGCGTCAAACACAGCCTCGCTCTTGCCCAGCAGCGAGCGGTCGCTCACGTCCACAGCAATCGCCGTGTCATAATCCGCGCCGTTCACATTTTCCGGGTGCAGCATGGCCTCGCTGCCCGGCAGATATTTCAGGCTATCCGGCATATCGCCGTCGCAAATCACATCAGCCTGCTTGCCCAGCGCCAAAAAAGCAAGGCGAAGCGCCAGCGTAGAACCCACGGTATCCCCGTCCGGGGAAATATGGGCCAGCAGCGCCACGCGCTTCGCCTGACGGGCGCAGCTCAGCCAATCCTCAAATTCCCGCTTCTCCTGCGTCATCGGATCGACTCTCCTCCGTCTTTCTCACCTGATTGATCAGGCTCGCGATATGCACGCCGTATTCAATCGTCGTGTCCAGTTCAAAAATCAGCTCCGGCGTATAGCGAAGCTGCACGCGCCGCCCCAGATTGTGGCGGATAAAGCCCGCCGCCGTCTTGAGCGCCTTCATCATCGGCGCGCGCTTTTCCTCTTCGTATACGCTCACATAGACCTTCGCATACCGAAGGTCGCGCGTCACATCCACATGCGTGATGGAAAACATGCAGTCCGTCCGCGGGTCGGAAACATCCTCGCGGATGATCTTCTCCGTTTCGCGCATGATTTCGCTGGCAATGCGGTCTGTGCGTTCAAATTGTTGATTTGCCATATTTTTTTATTCCTTGCTCTAAAAAGGCGGCCCGGCGGCAAAGCATGCAACCGGGCCGCGCCTGTTGACCTTGAAAACCGATTACCTCGGGATTTCCTCCATCACGAAGCACTCGATGACGTCGCCTTCCTTGATATCCGTGTAGTTTTCCAGGCAGACGCCGCACTCGTAGCCGTCGGCCACTTCCTTGACCGCGTCCTTGAAGCGCTGGAGCGAGGAGAGCTTGCCCTCGTAAACCACCACGTTGTCGCGGAGCAGGCGAACCTGCGCGTTGCGCTGGAGCTTGCCGTCGGTGACGTAAGAACCGGCGACAATGCCCACGCCCGTGATCTTGAACACGTTGCGCACCTCCGCGTGACCGATGACGTTCTCGCGGAATTCCGGCGTGAGCATGCCCTTCATGGCCTTTTCGATATCCTCGATGGCCTGATAGATCACGCGGTAATAGCGGATGTCGATACCGTCGCGGTTCGCGGCGTCGCGCGCCTTCGCATCCGGACGGACGTTGAAGCCGATGATGATCGCGCCGTCGATGCCGGCCAGCATCACGTCGTTCTCGGTGATCGCGCCCACGCCGCTGTGGATCGTGCGCACGCGCACCTCGGCGTTGGAGAGCTTTTCAAGCGACTGTTTGACCGCCTCGACGGAGCCCTGAACGTCGGCCTTGATGATGATGTTGAGATCCTTGACCTCGCCCTGTTCGAGCTTGCTGTAAAGCTCCTCGAGCGTGGACGCGGAGCTGTTCTTGACCATGGACGCGCGCGCCTTCGCGGCACGCTCCTCGACGACCTGACGCGCCAGCTTCTCGTCGGCCACCGCCATGAACTCGTCGCCCGCCTCCGGCACGCCGCCGAAGCCGATGATCTCCACCGGCGTGGACGGGGTCGCGTGCTTGACACGCTCGCCGCGGCTGGAAACCATCGCGCGGATGCGGCCAAAGGCATTGCCCGCAACCACCATGTCGCCCACGTGCAGCGTACCGTTCTGCACCAGCGCCGTCGCGACAGCGCCGCGGGAATGATCCAGCTTCGCCTCGATGATGACGCCGCGCGCCTTGCGGTTCGGGTTGGCCTTCAGTTCCAGCATGTCGGCCAGCAGCAGCACGTTTTCAAGCAGATCATCGACGCCCTCGCCGGTCTTGGCGGAGACGTTCACCATGATGGTGTCGCCGCCCCACTCCTCCGGCACCAGCTCGTAGCGGGTCAGCTCCTGCTTCACCGCGTCCGGATCCGCGCCCGGCTTGTCGATCTTGTTGATCGCCACGATGATCGGGCACTTCGCCGCCTTCGCGTGGTTGATGGCTTCAATGGTCTGCGGCATGACCGAGTCATCCGCCGCGACAACCAGAATCGCGATATCGGTCGCCTGCGTGCCGCGGGCGCGCATCGCCGTAAAGGCCTCGTGACCCGGCGTATCCAGGAAGGTGATCTGGCGGTCGCCCACCTTGGCGATGTACGCACCGATGTGCTGGGTGATGCCGCCGGCCTCGCCCACGGCCACCTTCGCCTTGCGGATGTAGTCAAGCAGCGACGTTTTGCCGTGATCGACGTGACCCATGATCGTGACGACCGGCGGGCGCGTGACCAGCTCTTCCTCGCTGTCCTCCACGTTCTCGGCGGAGAGCGCGTCCTCGGCGGTCTTGTCGAGCTTCATTTCCAGCGTCACGCCGAATTCGGAAGCCACCAGAGACGCGGTATCGAAATCCAGCTCCTGATTGATCGTCGCCATGATGCCCAGCAGCATCAGCTTCTTGATGATCTCGCCCGCCGGCTTGCCGATGCGCTCGGTCAAATCGCGGACGGTGATGGTCTCGGCGGTCATGTAGGCCGTCTCGATCTTGATCGGGGCCATCATCTGCTGCGCAGAGAGCTGACGCCCCTTCTTGCGGCGGCCGCGCACCACATCGTCGTCCATGCCGTAGCCCGTGTCGCGCGCAAGCTGCTTGCGGTTCTTCACCGGCTGATGCTCCGGGTCATGCTGACGCTGGCGCATCTTCTTGTTCGGGTCGTAGTTGGAAACGCGCTCCTTCTCGACCGTGGGCATCAGCTCCGGCCCCTTCGGCCCGCGCTGCGGACGGTTGCCGCCCATCGGGCGAGCGCCGCCCATGCCGCCTGCCGGACGGGCGCCGCCCTGCGGACGATCCCCGCGCGGCGCGAAATTGCCGCCCTGCGGACGATCCCCGCGCGGCGTGAAGCTGCCGCCCTGCGGGCGCGGCGCATTGCCGCTCTGCTGGGGGCGCGCCGCCGGAGCGGGCTTCGCTTCCGGCTTTGCTTCCGGCTTCGCTTCCGGCTGCGGCTTGGCCGCCTCAACCGGCGCTTTTTCCTCGGCCTTCTCCACCGGCACGTCATCGGGCATCGTCCATGCCTTGCTCTGCGAGCTGAGCGCCTTCTGCTGTTCCTCGCGGCGCTTCTCCTCGCGCTCGGCCTCCTGCTGCTGCGTAAAGCCGTTTTCAATCTTGCGCAGCTCGGCGAGCGTCTTCTCCGCTGCGGTACGAACTCCCGTTACGTCTCCCAGCAGCTTCGCCGCCCGGCGGCTGAGTTCCTTTGTTGCGTCTTGAACCTTCATTTTGGACATTCTGCCCTTGCACCCCCGCAAATTGCGTCACTGTCGTGTGGTTATCTTCCCTGAGACGGCGCGTCGCCCGTCTCCTCCTCCTTGGCCAAAGCCAGCAGCTTGCCGCCCAGCGAGCCCCGCGCAATCGCGGCGCTCATGCGTCCCGGCTTGCCGATGGCGCTGCCCAGTCTGTCCGGCGTCGTTTCATAAAGCGGAACCTGATAAAACGCGCAGGAATCTCGGAATTTCTTCTTCGTATTGTCGGATGCGCCCGCATCCAGAATCATAAACAAAGCCGCTCCGGATGAAATCGCCTTGAGCACGCCGCTCTCGCCGAGGCTCAGCTGCCCCGCGCGCATGGCGATGCCCAGCATCGCGTAGAAAGCGTCGCGCTCAATCTGCATCAATTTCCTCCATCAGTTGGTTCAGCACGGCCTCGTCGATCTTCGTTTCCAGCGCGCGGTCAAGCTGCCGCTGGCGAACCGCCTTCGTCAGGCAGTCCTTCGATTTGCAAATATATGCGCCGCGACCCGGAGCCTTGCCGATTCTGTCAAAGCTGATCTCGCCCTGCGCGCTGCGAACGATGCGCAGCAGCGCCTTTTTCTCCTTCATCTCGCGGCAGCCCACGCACATGCGCATGGGAATTTTGCGTGTCTTCATTGGCGCACCCCGCTTTTACTCGGCGTCGCCTTCGACCGTCGGCGCTTCGCCGGCCTCGGCCTCAACCTGCTCGTCAACCTGGCTCTGGCTCTTGATGTCGATCTTCCAGCTCGTCAGGCGCGCGGCGAGGCGGGCGTTCTGGCCTTCCTTGCCGATGGCCAGCGAGAGCTGATTGTCCGGCACAACCACGCGGCAGGCCTTTTCCTGCTCGTTGACGAACACGTTCACCACGTGCGCCGGGTTCAGCGCGTTGGCGACGAACTCCGCCGGGTCGGCCGACCACTTGATGATGTCGATCTTCTCGCCGCGCAGCTCGGTCACCACGCGATCCACGCGCTGGCCGCGCGGACCGACGCAGGAGCCTACCGGGTCGATCATCGGGTCGGTAGAGTGCACCGCCATCTTCGTGCGGCTGCCCGCCTCGCGGGAGATGGACTTGATCTGCACAATGCCGCTCTGAATCTCCGGCACCTCCAGCTCGAACAGGCGCTTCACCAGGCCCGGATGGATGCGCGATACGCTCACCTGCGGGCCGTGCTTTGCGCCTGGACGCGCCAGACGGCGATCCGCGACGACCTCCAGCACGTAAACCTTGAAGCGCTCGCCCGGCGCGTACACGTCGCTGGCCATCTGCTGGCTCGGCTCGAGCACGCCCTCGGTCTTGCCCAGCTCGACGTAAACATCCTTCGTTTCGGGATCGACGCTGTGCACGATCGCGGTCAGAATCTCGTTTTCCTTCTCGATGAAGTCGTCGTAGACCTTGCCGCGCTCGGCCTCGCGGATCTTCTGCACGATGACCTGCTTGGCCGTCTGCGCGGCGACGCGGCGGAAGTTATCCGGCGTGACCTCGACCTCGACGATATCATCCTGCTGGTAGCTGGGCTGAATCGCCTGCGCTTCCTCGATGGAAATCTCGGTCGCCTCGTCGGTGGGCCAGCGCTCGACCGTCTTGCGGGCGTACAGGCGAACCGCGCCGGTCTCCCGGTTCAGCTCCACGCGCACGTTCGCGTTGGAGGGCGGCATGCCGTATTCCTTGCTGAAATTATTTTTATAAGCGCTCTTCAGTGCCTCTTCAATCGCAGAAAAGAGCAGCTCCTTGCTGATGTTTTTTTCCTTGGCCAGCGCCGCGACGGCTTCGATCATCTCACGATTCTCGTTTTTGTCCATGCCCTGACGCTTATCTTCCTTCTGAGTCGTTTTTCTCATCGTCGCTCATCTCCTCGTCCATTGCGATGTCGTCCTCGGTGATGATCACCAGGGGCTTGCACAGCGAAACGTCCTTCTGCTTGAAGCGCAGCTCGTTTTCCCCGTCGCGGATGACGATTTCGCCGTCCGTCAGGCCAACCAGCTCGCCCTCAAACTGCTTGCGCCGCTCCACCGGGCGGAACAGGTGGATTTCCACCGTTTCGCCCGCATGCTTGTCAAAATCCTTCTGCTTTTTCAGCGGACGATCAAGACCCGGCGAGCATACCTCAAGGAAATCGTAATCCACGCGCTCGACCAGCGGGGTCACAGCGCGGTGATACGTTTCGCAATCGCTCAAGGTAATACCGTCGGGTTTGTCAATATAAATCCGCAGATACCGGCTGGCTCCCTCGCGCACAAGCTCCACATCCACCAGCTCAAAGCCATGCTGCTCGGCAAGCTTCTGGCAGGCCGGCTCAATCACACGGGTCAAATCGCTTTGTGCCATTCACACACTCCCAAAGTCACTCAAAAAATTCGCTCAAGCGGCCGCGGCAGATAGAAAGAGTGGGCGCTTCTCCCACTCTTTCGCATCCACCCGCAGGATACAAAACTCCCTGCGCCGCCATCTTATGCGGTTATTATATCACCGCTTTTTCAAAAAAACAACCCTCTATACATGGTTTGTCAGCTATTCCGTCGAAATTCGCATTTATAACATAAGATTTATTCCGTTTTTGGGCGAAATCAGAACGAGAACAGCGTCGTCTGGTTGCTTTCCGGCAGGCTGCCCAGACAGCCGCCCTCGCGCAGCAGATCAATCAGCGATGCGGAAATTTTCGTGCGGTTGCGCAAATCCTCGATGGAAATGAACGGCGACTGCTCGCGCGCATCCACGATGCTCTGCGCGGCGGCCTCGCCCAGCCCGGGCAGGGCGTTGAAGGGCATGCGGATCGTCTTCTCGTCCACCACCTGAAACTTCGTCGCGTCGCTCTTATACAGATCGACCGGCGCCAGCTTGATGCCGCGGCAGAGCATTTCGATCACCAGCTCCATGATAATCATCAGATCCTTGTCCTTCTGGGTCAAATCCTTGCTGTTTTCTTCCATCTCTTTATAGCGGCCGCGGATGGCTTCCTGCGTTCCGCCGAGGATGCTCGCGTCGAAGCAGTCCGCCCGAACGGTGTAATACGCGCAGTAATACGCCGCCGGCCGATGCACCTTGTACCACGCGATGCGCAGCGCCATCGTCACGTAGGCGACCGCGTGCCCCTTCGGGAACATGTATTTGATCTTCTTGCAGGAGTCGATGAACCATGTCGGCACATTGTGCTCGATCATGGCTTCCTCCATCTCCGGCTTGAGCCCGCGCCCTTTTCGAACGGATTCCATCGTGTCAAACGACATCTTCGGCGCAACGCCGTAGTCGATGAGCGCGTTCATGATATCGTCGCGGCAGCAGATGCACGAGGCCAGCGGCGCAATGCCCGCCTTGATGATCTCCTGCGCGTTGCCGATCCACACGTCCGTTCCGTGGGACAGACCGGAAATGCGAATCAGCTCCTCCATCGTCGTCGGCTTCGTCTCATCAAGCATCCCGCGCACGAACGATGTGCCAAATTCCGGCACGCCGAACGTCCCCGTCAGGCAGCCGATATCCTCCGGCGTCACGCCCAGCGCCTTGGGCGACGAAAACAGGCTTCGCACGTCCGGGTCATCCAGCGGAACATCCTTGTAGCCGATGCCCGTCAGTTCCTCCAGCATATGCAAAACCGTCTGGTCGTCGTGACCGAGGCAGTCCAGCTTGACCAGAATGTCGTGCATGGAGTTGAAGTCAAAGTGGGTGGTGGTAAAGTCGGAATTGAGGTCGTCAGCGGGGTGCTGCACGGCGGTGAACTGGTAGATTTCGTACTCCTTCGGCACGACGACCATGCCGCCGGGGTGCTGCCCCGTCGTCTTTTTCACGCCCTCGCAGCCCGCCGCCAGACGCTCCTTCTCCGTGTTGCCGACTTGCAATCCGCGCTCCTCGAAGTACTTCGACACATAGCCGTATGCCGTT
>OIDZ01000497.1_pt1 | contig 11585 bp, 9 predicted proteins | sample 1581681 | NCBI WGS metagenome assembly OIDZ01 (sample SAMEA3882512, study PRJEB24775) | human gut metagenome | biome: human-associated habitat; feature: intestine environment; material: feces | place: Netherlands | collected 2009/2010
CCTCATGCGGCACGGGCGGCTGGTGACGTTATGTGCGTCAGTCGCAGCCACATCAATATAGCCCTTGCGTAGCATAGAATTGACCCATCTCTGGCTGAAAAAAGAATGTCTTCGGCATATCGTGTCTACGTTCATCTGCATGCTGACGCCGTAACGCTCCCGCAGTAATTGAACGCGCCCCGGCCAACGTAAACATCTGTAACGCTCGATATGCGCGAAAATCGGCTGATAGCCCACCGCTGTCAGCGTCTTCGCCGCGCCAATCAGTTCGCTGTAGGGTGCACCCGGCAAAAACTCAACCAGCACATAGTTGCTTCCAGCCAGCGTTGGAATCAGCCCCTCGCGGAGCATGCACACCGTCTGTGGCGTATAGAAAATTTCGCAACCCGGGAGGATTTCCATCTGCATCCTCTGCTCGTCACACCAGCTTTGCGCCTTCTGAATTCGCCGCGTCAGTTGCTCCATCGGGAAAGGCTCCATACCCGGTTCGGCATGCGGCGTGGCAATAATACGGTCAATGCCATTTTTCCATGCACTCGTAAGCATCTGCCGGGTCTGTTCCCATGTCTGCGCACCATCGTCCATCCCGTAAATCAGATGATGATGAATGTCGACAAATCCCTCCATAGCCCCTTGCATTAACCCTTATCGCTCTTCTTTCCGCCTGTTCCGTAATATCCGGAACCATAGTAATGATCATAATACGTTCTATTATAATACTTTTTCGCGCTCAATGTGTTAAAGGTCACCTTGTTGAGAATACAGCCAAGAATCGGGCAGCCAGATTGCTCCATCTGGCGCTTAGCCTCTATCAGCTCGCGGCGGCGAGTCGTGTTGTAATTGACGACCAACACAGAGCCATCGCAACACTTAGCGATTTCCGCTGCATCGACAACCAAACCAACCGGCGGCGTATCAATGAGAATCATATCGAACTGCTGTGCCAGATAATCGAGCATTTCGCCAAAATACGGCGTGTCAATCAACGTCATCGGGGAGGAAATATAGCGTCCCGCCGGCATGACACATGCGCCATACATATTCGTTTCGTAAATGCAGTCCTCTAACTCACTATGTCCGGCCAGATAATGTGCCAGCCCCAGCATCTCGCCGTCAGTTTCAAGCTTCAGAGAGGCAACGAGCTGGCTGCGACGCAGATCCGCGTCAATAAGCAGCACGTGTTTGCCGCGTTTAGCCATGTTGTACAGGATATTCAGGCACATATATGACTTACCTGCGCCCTGCATATAGCTGGTAATCACGATGCGCTTACGGTTGCGCCCAGAAAAGGAGAGGTTCGTGCAGATCGTATTGATCGCTTCCGTCCCGGTGTAATCCAGCGTGTTGAATCGCTTAATCTTCGCCTGTCTCATGGGCATCCTTCTCCTTTCTGGTCTTATTCGCAGCGCGGCGCGGCTGCGCACTCTTGGTCTGCTTAGGCATTATGCCAAGTGTCGGCAACTGCACGTATTTCTCAATGTCATCCGCGCTGCGCAGACGGTCATCCATCAGGAACTGCGCAACAATCACGCCGCAGCTAAGTATCAAGCCGATCATAAATCCCATGATGACATTTTTGCTTTTGTTTGGGGAGGACGGCCCGCTTGGCAGCAGTGCTTCCTCGAAGATATTCGGTTGTTCGGTGTCCATCTTCACAGCGATAAACTCGCGCGCCACCTGCGCATAAGTATTTGCCATGTCCTTGGCTTCCTGCGGATCATCAGAGACAACACTGACATACAGAATACGCGTGTCCTTCGGGTTTTTCACAGAAACCATCCCCGCCAGCTGGCTGTACGTGTAATCCAGCCCAAGACGTTGAAGCACCATCTCGTGGACATGCCAGTTGGAGAAAACTTCCGTATAGTCGCTGGCCAAATAGTTGCCAATCTGCAAATCCGAAAGATTGATGGCAGAATCCTTTGTATTAACCACATACAGCTTAGAAGTCGCCGTATACATCGGCGTTATAAAACAGAACGTGTATACAGCAGCAATCAGCGCACCGAGCAGGCTGGCCAACGCAATAATCTTCCATTTTTCAATCAAACGATATAACAATTCAACGAGGTTGATTTCGTCGTCCTCATTCCCCCTGGGCTGCCCGACCCATGGCTGCTTCCTGTCAGGCGCCTGCTTTTCCGGCTGCTGCATGCTCTATCTCCTATCCTCTTTCAATTTATTCCTTGTATACCAAAACGGGGGCGCATCTTTTTCTTTGATACGCCCCGCTAAATTCGCTTAGTCGTTGAGCACTGCCATAGCCGTCGCCACAGCGTTCTTCATACGCTCAACAAGCTCGGCCGGGAACTCGACGGCGATATCGCCGCTCTCCAACACTTCAGCATCGAGCACAACCCACTCAACATTGTACTGACCGTTCGCATCGCGGGTGCCATCGTACAGGCCAATCACAACGACAACCTTCTGATCCACCGTATAACGGGTGGTGAATGTGAAGGTCACCTTCGCATCCGCCGCAGTGCCCTCGGTCGTCAGGGTGACAAACTCGTTCATGGTCAACGCGCTGCCCTTCACGCCTTCCGGCAGCAACGCGATAATTTCGTTCTGCGTTTCGACCGGGAAGTACGCAATCGCCGCCTGACCTTTAACGGCAACATGCTGATAAATCTTCTCAATTTCCTCGACCACCGGAGCGGCATCCTCGGTCACCTCGATGAGCATGGTCGGTTCGGTAGATTCAACTGCCTTTACCCGAGTCACATCGGTCGTCGTTTTGCTGGGAACAGCCGCCACCGCACCAGCGGCGCTGAGCACGAGCAGCATGCTCGCAAGCGCCAAAGCAAATTTCTTCATAAAAACCAACCTCCTAATTTCCTTTTGAGTTCGAAATATAGCCAGTAATGTCCCCTTCATTCTCGTTTCGTATAGAACGCATTGAGAACGAAATCGACGATGGACTGCTCGTCTGCGTGGAACTCCATAAACCCGTCTTCGCCGATCACATGATCGCCGTCCAAATATTGAACAGGCTCCACTTTATAATAATATGCCCGGTTGATCTCATTGATCATTTGCCCGCGAACCATGTTGGTGGTCAAATAGGGCGTCAACGTATCGAGCATAGTGGTGACAAAACCACTGGATTCATCAATCTTTTCGCGGATCATCGGCACGGCAGCATCTATAAAGATGCGCTGGCGCTTCATGCGCGCCTCATTTGTTCCGTCCGCGACATCCGTGCGGCGGCGAACCAGCGTAACCGCCTGCTCGCCGGTCAGAGTAATCGTCGCGCCCGCCTGCATTGCCGGATCAGCCATCGTAAAATCATCTTGAAGCGTCACCGTCACGCCTCCAAGCAGATCGTTCAGCGCGGCGATTGCATCCAGCGGGATCTCCATATACGATTCCAGCTCCGGGCAACCCAAAAGCCCCTGCACTGCGCTCAGCGTGTTCTTGCATCGCTCCTGTCTATCCATGCCGTAACCGTGGGATAGGCAAATCTGCATCACACGCGACCCCGCGCTGTTGCCAAACAGACCGAGCACGTTGACCGAAGTCATTGTATCGCGGTCGATCTGCAACTGGTGAATGGTCTTGTTCTTGTGATCCAGCACAAGCAGCAACAGGAAATCGGATTGACCGCCGTCGCGATAGCTCTTGTTCTCGTCCGTTGACCGTTTATCAATGCCAATCATCAGCAGCGAGGTCACGTTCATTTTCTGCTCATAGGTGACGCCGTCAATTTCCACCGTCGGCACTTCACCGAAGCCATCTTTTAGCTCGCCTCGCGTCTCCGTATATCTTCTTTTTTCCAAATACCGACCGCCGGCATAACCCAGCGCAAGCAAAATCACCAATCCGACGAGCACAACGCCCAGCTTAACCGCCAGCACTCGCCCGCTTTGCCTCTCAGGTCTGTTCCGACCCATATTCTGCCCCTCCATGCACAAGCGTTATATTCCCGCCATGCATACCCATATTCTAGTCGCTCTTTTTGTTTCTGTCAAGGGCATATATGCGTGTTTACTAACGAAAGTAACGAAATGTTACCCATTCTGCCGTGTTTCCCTGTCTTTTATTTTCTTTTCCGCCCGCTCATACTGCGCGCGGTCAAACACGCCGAATCTGCCCTTTTCGCGCTTCTTGATCCCGTACATGGCATAGTCGGCGCATTTAATCAGTTCCATCATCTCCGTGCCGTCGTCCGGGTACCAGGCAATGCCGCCGGAAACGTGGATGCGCGTCGCCGTGCCGTCGGGCAGGTTGAAGCAGCTGTTTTCCACCCCGGAAATCAGCCGGTCAATCGCCTGCTGCACCGCCTCGCGGCTGTCATAACCATAGAAGAGGATGTTAAATTCGTCGCCCGATACGCGCGCGCAAAGCGTCTCTTCCGGAATGCTGCGCAGGAAGCAGACCGCCGCCTCGTGGATGTAGCGGTCGCCCCATTCGTGGCCGAACGTGTCGTTGGTGCGCTTGAGGTTATCCAGATCCATCATAACCATCGCGGCGTGCTTCATCTTATCCGGCTGGTCGAACACCCGTCCCGCAAACCGATAAAACGCGCGGCGGTTGTACAGCCCCGTCAGCAGATCGTAGTCGCGTTCCCGCTCGATGCGCATCCGCTCCAGCGTCGCCGCCGTCACATCCTCGGCCAGCACGATCACGCGGCTTTCAATCTGCGTCTCTTTGATGCGCACATAGCGTTCCTTGCCGTCAAGCGAGCGGACATGCACCAGCGTGCTCCCACCGTTTTTCTCCGTCGCCAGCACGTTTTTCGCCATCTGTTTATACAGGGATTTGATTTTGCCCAGCGTCACATGCTGCGCGTCGCAGCCCGGAACGCCCAGCAGCGGGAAAAAGTTATCCGTCGCGAACGCGGGCGAAACGTCTCTGGCTTCCGACGTATCAAATTCGCAGCCCGCGATATCCACGCTCGCCATGTCCAGCATCCGCAAAAATCGGGTGGAGGTGTTGATGGCCTCGCGGCTCAGCCCCGCGAAAGCCGCCGCGAAGTGATCCAGCTCGCGTATGCCCGTGGAGGACAGGTGCGGAATGCCGTTTTCGCCCGTTCTGGCGATATCCACCTCTTTGGACAGCTTGGCAATCGGCTTGGAAATCTGCTGCGCGATCAAAACGCTGCCCACCGCGTCAAACAGGAGCATCAGCGCAATCGCCAGCAGAATCAACTGCGTCACCCGGCTGGAAAACGCATACAGGCTCTGCGACGAGGCCGCGCCGATCAGCACCCAGTTTTCGCCGGAAAACGGCGCGTACATGTCGTAGAGCGACAGCTTTTGCTGCTGGGTGACGTATTTCTTTCCATCCAGTTGGAAGACGTAGCTCCCGTCCTTGCCCTTTGCCATGGCGAGGGTTTCTCCCCTGCGCACCCGCGTCTTGCCGCTGGCCACCTTCACCGAGGCGCGCTCCATCGTCTTGTCAAACTGCGCCACTATATAGCTGCCGTCCGCGTCAAAGCCGAGTTCGCCGTAAGGGAGATGGCTGCACAGATAGTCGTCCAGCATCTCAATGCCGAGCACGCCGTACAGCGTGCCGTCCTCCAGCATCAGCGGCATGGAATAGGTCAGCCCGGAGGGCAGGTTGGACTGCGCACCGGTGCTCCAGCAGCCGTAATCGTGCGCCGACAGCCGCTTTTCCGCCCGATAGGCCGCCATGAACGGCTTTCGGAAATAATCGCCGTAGGCGGTGCCGAAATCATAGCGCGTATCCCAGCCCGTGTCGGTCGCGATGTTCATCGCCTTGACGATCGAGATCGGCGCACATTCCAGCAAAAGGTCGCTGTACTGCGTCGTCGCGCTCACCGTCGGGTCGAGGTCGCGCACGTGGAAACCCGTTTTGGATTCCGTGTTGCCATCCAAATTGGAGGTGCTGAAAATGACGTAAATGCCGGAAACCTTGTTCCAGTACATCGTCTCGATCATATCGGTGCAGATTTGGCCGATCAGCTTGGCCGCTTCCTTGGAGCTTCTCTCCAGCCGGTCCAGCGAAAGCTCGCCCGCATCCACGGCGGCCTGCGTCTTTTCGTTGATGCTCGCCGCCAGCGCGCCGATATCCGCCCATTGCTGGGTCATCTGCGATTCCAGATAGTTGGCGCGGTTGGCCACCTGCTTGCTGAGGATGGCGCGTTCGTTGCTGTTCACCTGATCGAAGATGCCGCTCAGATACAGAAACGTCAGCAGAATCGCCGCTTGCAGCAGGATCAAAACCACCAAGGGCTGCATCACGGTATGGAAAACGGTTTTCCCCGTCTTCGTCCGGCTCTGCTTCAACCCCGATGCACCTCCGTTCGCCGCTCACATCGCGTTATTTCGCGGCAAGCTCGTTCAATTCGTCCATGAGCTGCGCATACCACGCATCAAAGCGCTCCTCGCTCACAAACGCCGCGACCGCCGCTTCCTGCGTCGCGCCGTTCTCTATAGCCTCCACCACGCTCTGTCGATCCGCTTTCGCCGTGTCGCTCATGGCGTATTCCAGCTTTTTCCGGGCGCTCGTGCCGTTCTTGAATGCCTTCGACGTGTACAGCGTATTCTGCCGCACGACCTGCACCGCCGTGCCCAGGCTGTCCCGAACATTTTTCTTCATGCTCGGGCTGTCCTTTTCAATCTTGACCATGTCGTTGTCTTCCGCCGTCACCGGCAGATAGCCGGAGGTGACGGAAAACTCAATCGCCCAGTCGCTCTGCGTAAACCACTTGAGGAAGCGCGCCGCCGCTTCCACCTGCTCGTCGCTCTTGCGGATGACCACCATGCCCGCGCCCTGCTGCACGGCGTAATCCCCGCCGCCCTCAAACTTCGGCGCGGGATAGGTTTTGATCTCGATGGGATAGCTCTCCTCGTCGCTGCGGGTCACGTGATCCGGAAAGAAGGTGCATCCCGCCGAGGAGCCGACAAACGCGAGCACGTTGCCCGTCTTCATGTCGTCGCTGCGGAAACGGCCGGAGGCGGAAAAGTATCCCTTCACATAGGGCACATAGTAGTGATCCCAAAGCCGCTTCGCCACCTCGCGCGGCAGGTTGACGGTCGTTTGCCCGTCATTCGTTTCAAAAATGTCGCAGCCAAGCTGCTTCGCGCCGATAATCATGTAATTGGCCATCGCGTCCCGGCCAAAGAGCGCCTTGCCGTCGTTCGGCGCGTCCGTCAGGCTGTCCGTCCACTCATAGTAGCGCTGCGCCATCGCGGTCACGCCTTCGATGGTCGCAAATTCGTCGGCGCTCGTGCCCGTCGCCTCTGCGAACGCCCGCCAATCCGTGTCGTTGACCACGAGCAGCTCCGTCGCCTTCGCCACCGGGAATATCTTAACGCTGCCGTCGCCCCTGAAATCGCCTTCGCTCAGGTAGCTTTCGATGTATTCCTTTCTGTCCTTTTCCGTCAGATACGGGCCGAGATCGGCGACGCGCCCCAGATTGTCCACCGCGTAGGCCGTATCCGCGTAGGCGGAAAAGATATCCGGCACTTCCTGCGCGCCGACCTTGCCCCGCACCGCGTCCATCACGTTCTGCTCCAAATCGTTGACCGAGCCGAGGCTTGAAGCGGAAACCACGATGTTCTTATCCCTGCCCACCGTCGCGTTAAACGCCTCCACGGCCTCGTTGAACGCGCCAAGCTGCTCGCCGTTGTAATATGTCCATACCGTCAGCGAGAGCGGCTCCTTCTTCGCGCAGCCCGTCAGCCCCGCCAGCAGCGCGCAAAGGCACAGAATTCCTGCCGCTTTCTTCCATCTGTTTCCGTTCATATCCTTCCACTTTCCTCTTCCGACGCTCTTTTTCGCCCTTTTCGGCGCACAAATCAACCTGAATTATAACACACGCCCCTATTCATTTCAACAAAAATGAAAAAAACACGCAAGAAGCGGGTCGAGCCCGCAGTCGATTTTACGTCGTTTCCGATGCGTCTGTCCATCAAAAAACAGGCCGTCGTTTTCGACAGCCCCAAACTGTAGACAAAAAGCTATTCTCCCCCCCAAAGGGGGAGAATAGCCCTTTCCGCAAATGAAAGAATCGCTGAATTTCTTGATTTTGCTATTCAAGCCAAGTTTGTTTATGTCAACAAACTGAGCCCGTCAATCTTTTTCGGTTATGGCCGTTCTCACCAGCGGTTTTCGTGGGTGACAAACGCGCGGTAAATCGCGCGCGTCGCGACCTCGAAATCCAGATTATCCACGCCGACGATGATGTTCAGCTCGCTGGAACCCTGGTCGATCAGGCGCACGTTCACGCCAGCCTTCATCAGCGCGTTGAACAGCCGCGCGGAAATGCCCTTGGAGCGAACCATGCCGCGTCCCACCGTCGCGATGAGCGCCAGACCGGAGTGAATCTCCACCGTGTCGGGCGTGCAGAGCTCGTGAATCCGCTGCACCAGCTTCTCCTTTTTGCCCTCCAGCGCGCTCTCGTGCACCACCACGCACATCGTGTCGATGCCGCTGGGCATGTGCTCAAAGGAAATCCCCTGCTCCTCCAGCGCTTGCAGCAGGCGGCGGCCGAAGCCGATTTCCGAGTTCATCATCGCCTTTTCCACGTTGATGATCGCAAAATCCTTGTGCCCCGCGATGCCGGTGATGGGGTATTCGCTCTCGTAATCCTCCGCCTCGTAGCAGATCACCGTGCCCGGCTCATCCGGGTGGTTCGTGTTGCGGATGTTCGTCGGGATGCCCGCGATGCGCACCGGGAAAATGGCGTCCTCATGCAGCACGCTTGCGCCCATATAGGACAGCTCGCGCAGCTCCCGATAGGTCACATAGCGGATCGGCTCCGGGTTGCGGACGATGCGCGGGTCAGCCATCAGGCAGCCGGAAACATCCGTCCAATTTTCATACATGTCCGCGTTGACCGCGCGCGCGACAATCGCGCCCGTGATGTCGCTGCCGCCGCGGGAAAAGGTTTTGACGTTGCCGTGCGTATCGCAGCCGTAAAAACCCGGCACAACGGCATGCGTATGCCCTTCCAGCAGGCGGCCGAGCGCCTCTTGCGTCCTGCCGCTGTCCAGCCGCCCTTCCTCGTCGAAGAAAATGCCCTGCTGCGGGTCGATGAAATCCCATCCGAGGTAATCCGCCAGCAAAATGCCGTTAAGATATTCGCCCCGGCTGGCGGCATAATCCGCGCCCGCGCCGAGCTGGATGTTGCGGCTCACCTCGTCCAGATACCCGTCCAGATCGACCGTCAGCTCCAGCTCCCGCGCAATTTCGCGGTACCGCGCGCGAATCGTATCAAAAGCCTCCGCGAAGTCGCTGCCGGACGCCGCGAGGCGGTTGCACTGATAAAACAGATCGGTCACCTTGATATCGGTGGCGCCGCGTTTGCCCGGCGCGCTGGGCACCACAATGCGCCGATCCGCGTCGGAAAACAGAATCTCCCTGACCTTTTTGAACTGCGCCGCATCGGCCAGCGAACTTCCGCCAAATTTTGCAACTTTCATACCCATTCGGAAGCCCTCCGATTTTCTTCTTTTTCATTTTCGAGCCGAAGAACCCGAAAATTTTGCAATCCCCATTTGAAATATGAAGCAGATACCATTCTAAAGAATGTGCCGCGTAAAGTCAAGAGTTATTCGCCCATCGGCGCGAAAAATGCGATTTTACACAAGATGACTCTCATTTTTACGCGTTTTTCAGCGTATTTGGCGCTTTGGCACAGCCTTCCCGCCTAACGCATCCTATGCGCCTGCACCGCCCCGCGTGAGGCGCGGACGCAGAAAGGCGGGCTTCTCCGCCCGCCTCATTCCTGATAAGCCGCCCGCACCGGAGACGGTTTCGCGTTTTCCTGCTCGTCGCCCAGCCGCTTCCAGTTTTCAAGCGCCTGCGGGATCAGTTCCGCCACGCGCTCCATAGGCGAGGCGCTGCCCGCGCTCAACAGCCGCACGCCGTTCCTGCCGCACACCAGAAAGCCCATCGGATGGATGCTTACACCTGCGCCCGCGCCGCCCGCGAACGGAAGGCCGTAAGCGCCGGCCTGCGCGCCGCTAACAGCGTATTCCCCGCCGCCCGCGACAAAGCCGAACGACACCCGCGAAATCGGGATGATTGTCGAGCCGTCCTGCGTCTGCACCGCGTCGCCAATCACCGTGTTCACGTCCACCATGTCCTTAATCTGTTCCATGGAAACGCCCATCAGGCTCTCGATGGGATGCTTTTCCATTGCAACCCCTCTTTTCGCTTCTTTCTCCCGGCCGCCTTCGCCGCCGCAAGCATAATATCGCCAACCCGCATGGAAACTATGCACCGCGCCGCCGCCCAGACGCCGCGCGCGGCAAAATCCGCCGTGACGCGGATATCGCTGCACCCCGTCCGCCCCAGCCCCGCGAGCAGCCCGTCCGCCGCCGCGCGGATACCGCCCGCAAGCATCGCCGTCGCGCCCGCGTCCTCCAGCCCTGCCCGCATATGCAGCGCAATCAGCTCCCAATCCGCCGCTTTCAGCACGGCGCGCGCCGCCGGCCAGCTCTGCCGGATTTTTTTCCCGTCCGGCTTTTCCGGAAAGCCGCGAATCGGGATATTCAGCCGAACCTTCGCCCCTTCAACGCTTCCGTCGATGCGGGCTTCGAGCATCAGCACGCCGACGCTTGCGGCAAACTGAATCCGGCCGTCGGCCAACCCCGCGCGGATATCCGCCGTCACCCGAACGCACAAGAGCAGGTAGAGCGCAAACACCAGCGCCATCCGCTTCCCCTCCCCATTTTCCGCCGAGATCGGCGTTGCTTTTCGCCTTTTCATCCTGTATAATAACATCAGCCGTTGAAAGCTATGCGCGGCCATCGTCACAGGAGGACAGTTATGAAGCTGATTTCGTGGAACGTCAACGGCCTTCGCGCCTGTTTGGGCAAGGGCTTTTCCGATTATTTCGCGCAGCAGGACGCGGATTTTTTCTGCCTGCAGGAAACCAAGATGCAGCCCGGTCAGGCGCAGATTCCCGCGCCGGATTACGTGGAGTTCTTCAATTCCGCCGAGAAAAAGGGCTATTCCGGCACGGCGATCCTCGCCAAGCGGCAGCCGCTTTCGGTCAAGCTGGGCATGGACAGCGAGCTGCACGACCACGAGGGGCGGCTGATTATGCTCGAATATGACCGCTTTTTCCTCGTCACGGTCTACACGCCCAACAGCCAGCGCGGCCTGACCCGGCTGATGTATCGCATGTGCTGGGAGGAGGATTTCCGCCTGTACCTCAAAAAGCTGGACGCGCAGAAGCCCGTGATCGTCTGCGGCGATATGAACGTCGCGCATCAGGAAATCGACCTCAAAAACCCCAAGACGAACGTCAACAACGCGGGCTTCACCCCGCAGGAGCGCGGCGCGATGACCAAGCTACTGGACAGCGGGTTTGTGGATACGTTCCGCTATCTCTACCCCGACGCGACGGGGCGATACAGTTGGTGGAGCTACATGTTCAACGCCCGCGCGAACAACGCGGGGTGGCGCATCGACTATTTCCTCGTTTCCGACCGCATCAAGGGCAAGATCACGGACGCGCGCATTGATGACACGGTTCTGGGCAGCGACCATTGCCCCGTCGTGCTGGAAATCGACCTGTAAAGCGGCCTAAGGCCGCCCGATCGCCCACAGGTACGGCGTTATTGCTTAGATGAAAAATAACCTGATAAAGAGCTCCCTCTTCGAGG
>OIDZ01000504.1_pt1 | contig 11525 bp, 9 predicted proteins | sample 1581681 | NCBI WGS metagenome assembly OIDZ01 (sample SAMEA3882512, study PRJEB24775) | human gut metagenome | biome: human-associated habitat; feature: intestine environment; material: feces | place: Netherlands | collected 2009/2010
TCAAGCGGATATTCGCAATCCGCTTTGCTACTTGCTCATAACCGAATAACTGCTCCGCAGTTTATCAGAAAGATTCAGCCTTCCCCTCCGGGAAAATAATTTTAAACACAAAGAAAAAAATCACCATGGAAACTCCACCTGTAATAATTGTCACAAGCATGTTATAGACTGCCGGTGCCACATATGCAGATGCAACTGGCATCCACAGATTATTAAATCCATTACAGATCAGTGAAATTACCACCCATGCTATAAAATACCAGATTGCCTGATATACAGGATTTCCATGGCTTTTAAAAGTAATATTTCTCTGAAGTGGAAAATTGATACACTGTGCAAGAAATGACCCCAATTCATAACTGATAAAATAGCCAAGTCCACCACCGATCAGAATATTCCCCGTTGCATCACGCAATACATTATACCCCAGCAAACTCCATGTAAATTTTACTCCAAACAGATTCATGGAAACCTTTGGCCACATAAATTCTGTACCAGCCAGACCAATTCCCAAAATCCCTGGTAAAAATGTAAATACAAGATACTGGAATACTGTCACGCCCATACTGAATATAACAAAATAGAATATCTGATAAAGCCATTTTGCAAAAGTAGCATGTTTCTCTTCAAAACATTTCCATATATTTTTTATATGATTCATCTGCACTTCCCTCCGGCTCCTTTTAATAATTTTTCATATTTCTTATTATTTCTTCTGTTTCTGAAATATCCGCCAACTACTTTTTTTACTCCAAGCATAAAATGGCCATTCACAGCATCGACAATTCCATATACCATTTCCATACTGACGGCCCCGCCGGTCATCTTGGCAATCCCCCGAAACGGCATATTGTAAATAAAAAGAATATTCAGATCTGGCTTTCCCTGTGCCTCACTCTTCTTTTTCATTTTTGTGAGATATCTATATATCAGCCTTGCAAGTCGACTTTTTGCATAATACATCTGACAGATTGCATCATTGATTTCCAGATTTCCACTCCATCTCCCGTTCGGTATCTCATGGCCAAGAAGTTCACGAAATTCCTCATCTGATATTTTCTGCACGATTCCTGTATAATAGTAAGGCATTTTTGCCGGATTATACGGATACCCTTTACTATTTCCTATTCTCTCAGTCATACCTGTTAAACGAATATCTGCAACACTGGCTCCTACCATAATCTGATAAGTTCCTGTTTCTATTTCCCACTGTCCCGTTTTTATATTCCAATAACGGAATGTCTTATCATCAAACGGAATCCTGAGCTGTCTGCTTTCTCCTGCCTTTAGATAAACTTTTACAAAACCTTTCAGTTCTTTTTCCGGTCGGAACACGATTGCATTAGGAAGTCCTACATACATCTGAACAACCTCTGCTCCATCTCTGTCACCTGTATTGGTAACCGAAACTTTGATTCCATCCTCTTCTATGATAAGATCAGAATATGTAAATTCCGTATAGGAAAGCCCAAAGCCAAATGGATATTGCACCCGGACTTTTGAAGTATCATAATAGCGATATCCCACATAAACACTCTCTCGGTATTCCGATGTTTTCTCATTACTTGGATAATATCGGAATGCCGGTGTCTGTTCATAAGATATGGGATATGTTTCTGCCAGTCTTCCTGATGGATTCACTTTTCCGGTCAGAATATCCAATGTTGCAGAAGCGCCTGCCTGTCCATTCAGATAGCCATGCAAAATCGCTTTGCAGCAGGTGTGCCATGGCATTTCTATCGCAGATCCTGCACTCAGTATTCCAATAATATTTTCATTCACTTTACTGATATCCTGCAGAAGATCTATCTGATCCTGCGGAATACGCATATGGGTTCTGTCCAGTCCTTCTGATTCGCTGATCTCATCAAGACCAAAGCAGAAAATTACAATATCTGCGTTCATGGCCAAATTTAATGCAAACTTTCTATCATTCTCATCTACATCTCCATTTCTCTGATAGCCTCTTGTCATCCCCAGAATATTCAGATCATATTGTTGCAAAATCGATGACATATCTTCTACTTTTGTTGGATTGACCATAGAAGATCCTGCCCCCTGATATCTGGGTGAAAAAGCAAAATCTCCAATAACAGCGATGGATTTTTTGGTATCCAGCGGAAGAATCTGTTTTTCATTTTTCAGAAGAATCATGCTTTCTGCTGCTGCTTTCCTTGCCAGTTGATGATGTGCATTTCTGTCAAAGTTTTTATCTGAAAGCTTCTTCCCTGATGTCAGTTCCATCACTGCATCCACCAGTTCTCCAACTCTTTCATCCAAATCCGCTTCCTTCAGCTTTCCATTTCGGACAGCAGCAATCACTTCTCTTGCAGAATCGTACCCACAGGACGGCATCTCCAGATTTGAGCCGGCAGCAACACCTTTCACATGGTCATTGCTTCCGCCCCAGTCTGTTACTACAATTCCATCAAATCCCCATTCTTTGCGCAGGATATCTGTCAAAAGATGTTTGTCCTCATTAGCATAAATCCCATTAATCTGGTTGTAACTGCTCATGATTGCTTTTGCGTGTCCTTCTTTAACAGCTATCTCAAAACCGGTCAGATAAATTTCTCTTAATGTCCGTTCGTCAACAACTGCGTCCATTGCCATTCTCCGAAGTTCCTGACTGTTAACCGCCAGATGCTTCGGGCAGGCATAAACGCCTTTACTCTGTATTCCACGAATATATGACGCTGCCATCTTCCCGGAAAGATATGGATCTTCTGAAAAATATTCAAAATTTCTTCCACATAATGGGCTTCTTTTAATATTTAATCCAGGACCAAGCAGGATATTTACATCCATACTTGCTGCTTCCTCTCCAAGAGCCTGTCCAATCTCTTCCCCCAGATCCTGATTCCAGCTGTTTGCTATCGTCGCTGCTGTGGGAAAACAAGTTGCATTCAAGGATGCATTCAATCCCAGATGGTCTCCTGCTCCTGCCTGTTTTCTGATTCCATGCGGTCCATCTGAAAGAAAGATGGACGGGATGGAAAGCCTGTCAATTTCTCTGGTCTGCCAGACAGTTTTTCCACTGAGTATCGCTGCCTTTTCTTCTATTGTCATCTTTTCAACCAATTTTTGCTGTTTCATAACTGTTTTCCATCCCACTTTCATCCTTATTCAGCATTCTTTCTTTTCTTATATCCTCTGATTACCAGTACTTCCATTCCTGCCATGAAAAGTGCTATTACAATGTCGATACCAATTCCTGCTTTTTTCCAGTTTTCCATACCTGTTTCTTCGTGTTCTCCATCATAAGCCCAGCTGCTTACAACTGTATACATGACATTTTTGCAGGCATTCCTCATCTGAAGTACAGCTGTTGGATGCTCCGGATTGGCTACATTGTTCTCTTCTCCGTTGAATGTGGACAACATTGCATCTACTCCATTCGCCAAAGCTGCATCTGCATTCATAAATCCATGACCATTGTTTCGGAAGAAGTCTGTAAGCGCCATTCCCCTGAATCCCCATTCATCTCTGAGAACTGTATTCATAAGGTTACTGCTTTCTCCAGTCCATTTATCTCCAAGGAAACTCCAGGAAACCATAACCGCATTTGCGCCACCCTGTTTTACAGAAATTTCAAATGGTTTCAGATAGATTTCCCGGATTGCCTGCTCATTTGACCAGACACTTACCATCTTTGCATTTCCCTCATACAGAGCAAAATGTTTGATATAAGAATAAACCCCATACTTTCTTGCTCCTTCTACTGCTTTTGCTCCCATATTTCCTGCAAGAACTCCATCTTCTGAAAAGTATTCATAGTTTCTTGCTCCAAATGCGGTTCTATGAGTATTCATACCTGGTGCATACCAGCCCTCTGCACCCATTTCCTGACTGATCTTGCCCATGCATTCACCCCAGGCCTGTGCAAGTTCCTTATTCCATGTGGAAGCAACCACAACTTCAATTGGAAATCCAATAGAACCAACTCCTGTAAAGTTGTTATTAATTGCTGCTGGTCCATCGAAATCAAGTGTAGCCACTTTTCCCACAGAATCCATGGCTGCTGTCTGATAACCAGCCATTGCAATCATATTTGCCATTTCATCAACAGTAAGCTGATCCAGAAGTTTTTCCCAACGAGGATCGTCATAATCAGCATCACGCATATCAGCTAATGTAAGTCCATTATCTGCTCCCGTTGTCGGCATTACATCCTCATCATTGAGATATGTAGTCTTATCAAAGTTGCTGTTCAGATGATATTCAGAAACATATGGCTCACCCAGCTCTGCAGATGCCGGTGCTGCTGTAGCCTCTTCATAATTTGCAAAATGATCTGCTCGTGATAAATATGTCACATCGCCTTTTGCATCTTCAAATACATTTGTTGCTGCAGTATCATCTGATGCTCTTTTATTTTCTCCCTTATATACTACATCTTTATCTGCAGTATAAGTTTTCTGATCCAGCACAGTGTGTGAATCGCTGTTGATAGAGATCACATAATCGCCTTTTTCAAGAACATACGCTTTTGCATTATTCTCATCATAAGAGGCCATATCTTCTATACTGAATATGACTGTAACAGTCTGAGATTCTCCCGGCTGAAGCAGATCTGTTTTTGCAAACTCGATCAGATTTGCAGAAGATTTCTCAATTCCGCCATTTGTATATGGCGGTTTATAATACACTTCTACTACATCTTTTCCGGCAACATCTCCGGAGTTGGTTACTTCTACATCTACAGAAATCTGTCCGTCTTTTTCCTCCAGTTCACCCATTTTCTGTTCAAATTCTGTGTAACTCAGACCATATCCAAATGGATACTGTACAGTCTTATCGTAATCAATCGCACCTTCCTGTGCAGCTGTTTCATAGTACTTGTATCCTACATAAATACCTTCCACATAATTGGTAAATGCCGGAGCATACACCTGCGCAGTTCCTGCGTTCATTCCTTCAACGGCCATATCTGCCAGATTTGTATACTCCGTTTTTTCTGCATTATTCCACCACGGAGCAGTCGTCATATCATAAATAAATGTATCCGGTGTTTTTCCGGAAGGATTGACTTCACCTGAAAATACTTTACCAAGTGCATTAAATCCCACATTTCCCGTTCCTGGGCACCATACAACAGATTTAATCTGAGGATATTCATCTGCGAAACCAAGTTCAAACTGATTTGCTCCATTATAAACCACAATCACATTATCAAAGTTTGAGCAAACCATATCCACCATATCTCTCTCAGTTTGTGAAAGCTGTAAATAATGCTCTCCCTCAGGAAAATCATCATATTCATCTGAATTATTATCATATGCTGCTTTTCTTACATCCATAGGAATATCATTATGACCTTCACCTGCTTTTCTGGAAAGAACCACAACTGCCACATCAGAATACTCTTTCGCACTTTTAATAAGCTCATCACTGTAAGTATCTACAGGTGGCTCCGGTAATGTCCAGCTCTGTTTCTGGATAGACATTTCCGGATTATCTGCACCATAATTGTTATAAAAATCAACCAGTTCCTGGTTAATAGAAAATCCGGCATTTTCAAGTCCCTGATTCAGACTGACAATATCATACAGATCATTAATTCCACCGGAACCAGCTCCTCCGTAAGCCGGATTAATAGATTCCCAGCCAAAAATATTCAGTTTTTTTGTTTCATTTAAAGGAAGCAGGCTTTCATTCTTCAGAAGAACAATTCCGTCTTCCATAATTTCTTCTGCTACTTCCGCAGCTTCTTCATTTGTTTCATCGCTTAAAGTTCCATTTCCCGTTGCCAGTCCAATCAACGTAGCCATTGGTCCAAAACAGATCATATTCACGCAGACAACAACTGCAAGAACCATTGCGATCGCAGCTTCTCCTCTTATCAGAAATCTTTTGCCCCTGGACATCCTGCGGCATGCGATCATAATTACGATTCCAATTACAAGTGCAGCAATAATACCGATAATATACGGTTTGCATAATTGTAATACCGCCAGAACATCTTCCATTTCAACACTGATCATTCTCTTTTTTCCTCCTTTGACTCTCTCGTCTTTTTCAGGTATCATTTCCTGTTGACATTACTATAACATGGTTATTATTTCGTGCCGTTTTTGGCACAAGATGCAGCAAATATGGCACAAAATACTAAAAAAGGTCCACCGGACCTTTTTGTCGTATGCTTGGCAACAAAAATACCCAGAGCATTACAATACTCTGGGTAAAAGAATCTTTAATTCAAACCAGTTCTGCTGTACTCCAAATACTACAGAACCATCATATTTTTCTACAGCTTTACGAATACTCTTCAATCCAAAACCATGGTTTTTACTATCCTTTTTTGTTGTTGTAATCAGATCCTCTTCATTTTTGGAAATTTCTGCTTCACAATAATTCTCTATCTTGATGAACACAAATCCTTTTTGAGCGGATACTGTCAGATGGATCAGTCTTTTTTCCGGATCTGGAATTAAAATTACATGTTCAATCGCATTATCCAAAGCATTTCCAAATATAGAACATATATCTGTTACATGCATATGATCCAATAATTTTCCATCTGCCACACAGGTAATCTGTATATGATTTTTTCGACAATGGAAAATCTTAGCTGCCAAAATCGTATCAAGTACCTGATTCCCCGTTCTGCTTATATTTTCAAAAGCAGCGATTTCCTTTTCCATGGAATCAATCCATTTTTTTCGTTTCTCTTCATCTGATTCCGCACGAAGTCCCGTTATCTGATGTTTCAGATCATGGTATTTCATTTGTATGAGATCCAGGCTGTCCTGATAATTTCGGTATTGATCATACTGGCTTTTCAGCATCACGTTCATTACTGAAAGTTCTTTCTCGGCAACATACTCACTGATCCTGCTCTGATAAGCATGCAGGATTGCAATTCCTCCAAAATCGATCAGTGTTCTGATAGAAAAAATATCTGCACGTTCTCTGCTCGCAAATGGTGCATTTTCATTTAAAAAGCTCAGATTACTAAAAGCAAAGATTGCAACAGCCATGATTGCCGCCGCTGCTACTTCCTTTACTGTCATCTGTTCAAGATAATTCTGCTTCAGAAGATCTTTTTCTAAATAAATATCAATAGTAAAGCAGCCTCCAAAAACAACCATCGTAATCAGAATTTCAACCCCGAGGCTCTGATTCCCCCATGCCTGTACAATAGATACCATCTGCCACTGCAGCGAAGCTGCAAACTCAGCAAGAACAAATGCACGGGCACAGCAATAAGCCGCTCCCAGAGGCTTCATATTTCCTCCGACCATAAGAAATCCATACATCATACCTGCAGCGATCATCATACAGGGAATCCACAAAATTTCAGTTACGCTGCCTGTCAAAGTCAGAAAAATACTCTGCATTGCCAACATGAAAAGACTGCCTGTAAGAAAATGTACAGATTTCATGTTTTCTTTTTTTAGGATATAAAGATAAACCAGACATGATCCCCACTCTGCTATTGCCGTATAAATTCTTGGAATATCCTGATATAACATAGTATCCTCCATTTCGCATGAAATCATTCCATATTAAGGTTTTGCAGAAGCAGATTCATGAATTCTTTTTTTCTGGTTCTGCTGACAGGTATATGTACATTATGGATCACACAATCAGAACCAACAAATCCCTCTACATGATTCATATTTACCAGATATCCCTTTGCACATCGAAAAAAATTATGTACCGCAAGTTTTTCTTCGAGTTCTTTCATCGTAATTCTTGAACAGTAATCTCCTCTCGAAGTATAATAAATTACATTATGTCTCTGCCCCTCAATAAAATAGATATCTGCTATATCTATCTTTACAACTCCTTCCCCAATCGGAATCGTAAGAAATTCTTTAACCTCAGAGCGCATACGTCCAACTGCTTTATCCAGTTTCTGCGAAAAAGAAAAGTACTCAACTGGTTTTACTACATAATCCATTGCATCAACTTCATATCCACGTACTGCATATTGAATCATATTTGTAATAAACATAATAATTACTTTCTGATCCATCTGACGGATTTTTTCTGCTGCTGTCATACCGTCCATGAACCGCATCTGAATATCCATCAGAATAATGTCAAAACCGCCACTGTAATTCTCAGTGATATCTTCTCCATCACCAAATACCGTAACCTTTATTGATCTTCCCCTTTCCGTTTGATATTTCCGGATATACTCTGTTAATTGTTTTACGTAAATTTCTTCATCTTCCACAATTGCAATCTGTATCATCCCATACCCTCCACAAGAATTGCATTCTTTATAACTGTTCAAGCCCGCACAATATAGTTCCAGGTTTTTATTGTTATTTTATAAATAACTTTTGTTTTAGTATATCACTGCTTCATTCCTGAGTCAAGTGGATGTAATATTACAAATTACACCTGTATAATCTGGTTTTCTTTTATCGTATATCCACAGTTATCGCATACACTGTCGCCAACTGTTTTTCCATCTCTCACAAATACTTCTATATCTGCACTACATTTCGGACATTTAACTTCTTCAATTGAAGTCATGTTTCTGGCGTCCATACATCCTGAAAAAAATCCCATCTTTTCACCTTTTTCCTGTATATATTCTATTATTTTCTTAACCTAATTTTTCTTTTATTTTTTTATCTCATCTACTGCTGTCTGGCTGAAATCATAAAGAGAACCTCCCTCTCTCACAGTCCTAGCTTCTTTACAATTTCTCCCAGTGCACTTCTGACCGGAGAATCTTTCGGAAGCTGTATGATCGGCTTTCCATCACAGTCATACTGATATACCTGGTCATCATGTGGTACAACGCCTAACAGTTCCAATCCCTGATTTCGGATTTCTTCCAGAGTTCCGGCATCCAGTTTTCCATCCGGAACACGATTCACGATTAATCCAGTTTTCTGTGGTTTAAAGTTTAACTCCTTCATCAGCTTTGCAATACGTCCGGCTGCCTGAACACCTCTTCTGGAACAGTCACTTACAAGAATCGCAACTTCCATCATTGGCAGGATTCCTCTGCTGATATGTTCCATACCTGCTTCGTTATCAACCACAATATATGGATAATGACTTTGCAGTTTCTGAACCTGGGTCTGCACAAGACCATTTACAAAACAATAGCAGCCCTGTCCCTGGGTTCGTCCCATTACCATCAAATCATAATCGTCTTCTTCTGCAATCGCATCAGAAAGACGCATTTCCAGATATGCCTGTTTTGTCATACCGGAGGGAATCTGATATCGTGGGTCTATGCCTGCCCGCTCAATTTCTTCTCTCAGCTCCCCAAGTGTGACCTCCGGCTCAACACCGAGCACTTCGTTCAAATTTGCATTTGCATCTGCATCCACCGCCAGGACCGGACGTTTTCCGCTTTCACATAAATACTGGATCAACAATCCACAAAGAGTTGTTTTTCCTACGCCGCCTTTTCCTGATACTGCAATTACATGTCCCATGTTTTTCCTCCTAAAATTCTGAACAATCTGTTGACTTTTTCTTTAAACCTCATTATAGTTGTTACTATATAAATTACAATAATCAGTCTGTGAGATTTGTATGGTTACTCAACACATCAGAAAAATTGTTGAGAAATCATATGATACTAACTAATACAGGAGTATATAATGTCAGAAAAAACGAGAAAACAAGATCGCCGTACCCGCTATACCAGGCAAACCATAAAAGATACGTTCTTAGAATTGTTAAAGCAGAAAAGTTTTACGAAAATTACAGTTACAGAGATCTGCAAAAATGCTGAAATCAACCGTGGCACTTTTTATCTTCATTACTACGATATCCATGATGTATTATCAGATATTTTTAATGATATGACTCAGGATATGTTAACAACTGTAGATCATTTATTCTGTCTAAATCAAAAAAGCTGTTCCTATCCGTTCTGTCAGAAAATACAGATGGAATCACAATACAGGGCACTGTTTCTGGATGATGCAATTGCCCCTATTCTTCTGGAAAAAATAGCAGAAAATACAAAAGAAGGCTATGTGACCTGGCTTATGTCACACAGCCTCCTGACCTTTGAACAGGCAGAATCGGTTTTTTATTTTCAAATGAATGGCTGCCTTTCCATCAACAGACTGATGCTCCGCAATCACTGTAATGACTGGAAACAGATTCAGACAGTAATCGACAAATTTATCAAAGCCGGGCTGGAAAGTTTTCTGATTCATGATCAGAGAGAAGAAAAGGCTTCCGATAATTTTTGCAGCAAAATTTCTCCAACTGTTACCGCATCTTCTACACTCAGATAATGATCGGCATGATCCTGAAGAAATATTTTGCCAGATGCAGGAAATTCTTCATCTGCAAACCATATCTTTAAAGTTACCGGATATCTTGGCAGAACTGGAAAAACAGCACACAGATCCGCCTTTGTTTCTGTGAATTCTGCACCTAGGTTTTTACATGCTTTCTGAATTTTCTCAGGATCTTTATCCTGCAAAAGCTTTTCCAGTTTCTGCTCTGCAGTCCGGTCAAACTTGGTTCCTCGAATCAATCCATCTTTCAGGTTACCAAAAGTAATGAGCTTCTGTGAACCTTCTGTTCCATCGGCCATATCCAGATAATGCAGCAATGTCAGATAATGCCATTCGTCCACGTTTGAGTTAATACGAAACTCAGGGAGTTGAATTTCAATTGTTTCATAAAAACTCAGTACTTCAAGCACATTCCGGCTGCTATGAAAAACAGCCCCGCTTTTTGCAGCAATCTCCTCTCCGGAACGATTTTGCAGCCGTTTTACTGCTGCCTGCAACATTTCCTGAAATGCACGATTTTCTGTTTGATTTTTGTATTCCATAAGTTCTCCTTTGTTGATATTTTATCGCATCATATAATAATCAATGTTTATGCAAGAATTTGGGTGGTTTCATAAATCTGGCTTTGTCCGGATTCTCTTTCATCCATTCCCGGGCAAAATCCATTACCTCAGTCATAGTTTCATAATCTTTTCCACAAAAACAGCAACTTGGGCATGTTGGACATGGCCATCCCTTATTTTTGAATCTGCATGCGTCTAAATGTCGGTATGCTCTTAATAAATTTGCTTCATATTCTTCTTTAGACTGTGAAGCTTCCCTGTTTTCACGATAATAAAGGTGATACATTTTTTTAGTCATATGTTTTTTGATTCTGGTATATAAATTTCCTTTTAATTTGTCCACAATCAGCATATTATACAATCCTCCGTAAGTTTTATTACTATGTTGACTTTTCCTTTAAATTTCATTATAGTTGTAATTATATTATTTACAATCATCAAAGCATTAAAAAATGTACAGTTTATCAACACATTAAAAAGAACTGTTGAGAACTTAGGATGTTTTAAACAAACCAGAAATATTTTCATCCCAAAAACGTGAAAACAAGATCATTATATCATACTACAAGGAGTTTCTTATCATGAAATATTCAACGAAATTAAGTGATACTGTTCATGTGATGGTTCTGATTGCTATCAACCAGGAAAAATCCCTCTCCAGTGCCTCAATTGCAGAAAGTGTCCATACAAATCCCGGCTTTGTACGCCAGCTTATGTTAAAACTAAAAAA
>OIDZ01000509.1_pt1 | contig 11479 bp, 8 predicted proteins | sample 1581681 | NCBI WGS metagenome assembly OIDZ01 (sample SAMEA3882512, study PRJEB24775) | human gut metagenome | biome: human-associated habitat; feature: intestine environment; material: feces | place: Netherlands | collected 2009/2010
TATCAAGGATTATATGGAGGACTTGGTGCCAAAGAAATACACGCTCGAAAGGGATTGAAGAAAAGTCAGAAAATATTAGATCACATGGGAAGTACTGAATTAGCAGCTAATCTTTTCCGCGCTACTCAAACAGATGAAAAACTTCGCCGGGAACATATCGTTGGAAAAGCAGCTGCCAATAACACGCATTACGAAGTTGGTAAGAAAGTCAGACAAACAATTAAAGAACTAGGTGGTACCATGCCAGAAGATCTACCAACACCTCCTAAAAGTATTAAACAAATTGAACTGGAACAATGTAAATTAGAAAAAGAATAAAGAAAAACCGCCCCGGTGTTACCAGCACCAGAGCGGTCAGCACATCCGAAGATGCACACAATTTTTCAGCAAAAATATTGTATCATCTTCGGGGCAGCCATGCAAGCGGAACCTTTGTTCGCGCTGGCTGTTATTTTTGTACTTATTTTTACATAATTATAATCGAGGTGATACCATGACCGAACAAAAATCTGATGATCTGCGCATGGGAGCACTGTATATCCGTGTCAGTACTCATGAGCAGGATGAACTGTCTCCGGACGCGCAGAAGCGTCTGCTCCTGGACTATGCCAAGAGTAATGGGATCGTTGTCCAGAAGGACGCAGTCTTTGTGGAGAGTGTCTCTGGACGTAATGTGAAGAAGCGAAAAGAATTCCAGCGAATGATTGCACAGGCCAAATCTCCGGAACATCCCTATGATGTGATCCTGGTGTGGAAATTCAGCCGATTTGCCCGCAACCAGGAGGAATCCATCGTTTATAAGAGTATGCTGAAAAAGGACCGTGTGGACGTGATCAGCGTGTCTGAGCCGGTTATAGATGGACCTTTCGGCAGTCTGATTGAGCGTATTATTGAATGGATGGATGAATACTACTCTATCCGCCTGTCTGGTGAAGTGCTCCGCGGCATGGGCGAAAAGGCATTAAAACAGGGGTACCAGATTTCTCCACCCCTTGGATATGATGCAGTCGGGGACGGAAAGCCATATAAGATCAATGAAAAGGAATTCAAAATTGTCTCTTACATCATGTCCCAGTATGATGATTACTGCCAGGACACCACTGCCATTGCCAGAAAATGTAATGATCTGGGCTACCGGACCAAGCGGGGAAATCTGTTTGAGCGGCGCAATATTGACTATATCCTGCGCAATCCCTTTTATTCCGGCATTGTAAACTGGAATGGACAGACTTTTGAGGGAACCCATGAAGCACGTTATACCACAGAACAGCTTGACAAGCGCATCAAGCTTATGGATGCCAGACGAAGACCTGCCAAACACCGGAATGCCTCCACCTGTAAGCACTGGCTTTCCGGTCTGATCAAATGTTCCATCTGTGGCGCCACCCTTTCCTATACCGGCTCCGGAGCCTGTCCTTACTTTCAGTGTTGGAAATACGCAAAGGGTTATCACAAAACCTCCGTGGCCATCTCAGTTAAGAAAATGGAGCAGCTTGTCATCGATTACCTAAAGCAGCTTCTGGATGGCGCGGATTTCCAGTATGTTCCCAAGACAACTGCGCCGGTGCAAAATGGAGAACTGGAACAGCTGAAACAGGAACTGGCCAGACTTTCAACCCGGGAGCTGCGCATTAAGCTTGCCTATGAAAATGAGATTGATACTTTGGAAGAATACAAAGAAAACAAGATAAGACTACAGAAACAAAGAGAATCTCTTTTAGAGAATATCAAAGAACTGGAAGCACAAAAACCAGAAGATCCATCCAGGGATAATGTCCTTTCGCAGATTCGAAGTGTGTATGATGTTCTCCTGGATCCTGCTGCCGAAAGTAGTACAAAAGGGAACTTTATTCGAACTATAGTCGATCAGATTGTATTTGACAAAGAGGCTGAAATGGTGTATTTTGATATTATCATCTAAGACATATCAATTTTTCACAGGTTACGATTGTACTATTTCTTAATTCAGATTTAACTTTTTTCCAAAAAACAAGTGAATTTTATCTATTATAGGGTATCGGACTCCGGTGGCCCGGATGGAGAAATCGGTGCTTCTATGCGCTATCTCTCCCAGCGCTTTACCATGCCGAACCGAGCCTCTGCAGCTGTGCTTAATGATATCGGTACTGAAGAACTGGCGCATCTGGAGATGGTTTCCACCATGGTTCACCAGCTTACCCGTGACCTCACTATGGAAGAAATTGAGAATTCCGGGCTGGGACCATATTATATTGACCACACAGTTGGCGTGTGGCCGCAGGCAGCAGGAGGCGTTCCCTTTAATGCCTGCGAATTCCAGAGTAAAGGTGATCCGATCACGGATCTATTTGAAGACCTTGCAGCAGAACAGAAAGCACGCTCCACTTATGACAATATTCTCCGTGTAGTACGAAATATCCCGGAAGTTGCTGATCCTATCCGTTTCCTGCGTGCAAGGGAAGTGGTACATTTCCAGCGATTTGGCGAAGCACTTCGCTCCATCCAGGAACAGTTGGATGCTAAAAACTTCTACGCTTTCAATCCTGGCTTTGACAATCCCTGCTCTGCAAGCTGTGCACCTGAAGCAAAATAGCATATGCTGCTGGTCATAAAGATAACCGTAACAGCAATACACATCTCACAGAAAACCTTTTTTAAACACGCTCTAATACTGCCCGGCAATTGCTGGGCAGCTTCAAAACAGTAGTCAGCAGGCTTTTTCTCCCCATACCAATTGTTCGTTTACTCAACTTCAAAGTCACCACAAATATCCTCTGGAACTATATCATCGGATTCGTGCATAATACTTTTTCTTTCATACCCCTTCATAATCAAACGCCGGTATAAAACTTTCCTCCGCGGTCTCCCCTTCCTGAAAATAGCCATTTTCAATTCCAAGCTCAATGGCAGCGTCCAGCACCTTTTCATACTCTCGTCTGGTCACTTTCCGATTCAGTTCCGGAAATTTCTCATTCTTCCAGACAGGCGTATATTGGTTCATTACGCTGATAAAAATATCCTCCCCATAAGTCCGGTACAGATATTTCAATACTGCAATAGAATTTTTGGTATGCCCTGGCAAAATCAGATGACGAACAATTGTCCCGCGTTTTATATATCCATTCTCCGTAAACTGACAGGGACCAGTCTGGCGCAGCATTTCGGCAATTGCGCTCTGCGCCACCTGTGGATAATCCCTTGCGTTGGAAAAAGCAGCAGCCAATTCAGGCTCCATATATTTCATATCTGGCAGATATACATCCACATAACCATCCAGTCTCCTGATAGTTTCCACACTCTCATACCCACTGGAATTGTACACAACTGGAAGATTCATTCCCTTTCCTCTGGCCAGCTCCAACGCCGAAATAATATGCGGCACATAATGCGCCCCAGTGACCAGATTCAGATTTGCCGCCCCTTTTTCCTGCAATTCCAGAAAAATTTCAGCAAGCCGCTCCACTGAAATTTCTTTTCCGGAATCCCCAATGGCAATATCCCGGTTCTGGCAGAAACAGCACCGCATGCCGCAGCCAGAAAAAAAAACAGCCCCTGATCCTTTTTTCCGGAAATACAAGGTTCCTCCCACATATGAAGAGCGGCACGGGCAGCCCTTATAGTACTGTCCATGCCACAATATCCTCTTTTGCCCTCCAGACGATTCACATTACACTTCCGGGGACATAAGGTACAATTCTTAAATAATTCTTCTCGCATAAATTACGAATTCTCCTCTCTGATCTTCTCGGTCAGTTCCCTTCCCCCCTGGTCATACCACTCTTCCACAAAGGTATCAAAGTAATCCATGGGCTGCTCTCCCATGATCATCTGAATAAAGGCATTTTTCTCTAGGGAAGCAAGCATGTTGGGAATCTCTCCATCCGAATCAACCAGATATGGTCTGCGCACCGAACTATAATGGCCGTCAACCAGCACGCCCACTGCTGAAATTCTGGACTTGTACGCAGCCCAGTCCTCTACAGTTACATTTTTCCCGCTCAAATACTTCATACAGGCATCATAGTAAGACTTTTCCAGTGCGCTTAAATTACTTGCCTTCTGCTTGCCGGACATTACTCTCCTGATATCCTTCGTAACATTATAAATTGCCTCATTATAATCCACATTAATAACCAACGGTCTGGCTGTAGGGTCCACATTCAAAGCAAAATAGCTGTTGATCTCATCCGCATTTTCCTCATCTTCAAACCGGCTGTAATCAAACAGAACACTGATAATTTTCATTACAATTTCCGGATGTTCGTAACCCTTTCTCACAACCACATATTTGTTGTCCCGAAAAGAAGCATAAACGTTATCTTTTTCCTGATATTCAGCAGTAAGGTAATAAGGCTCCCAGTCTGCTTCCGGATCATTCTCAGCCACATCCATAAGCGGATTATTCGGTGCCCACCAAAGTCCAAAAAACGCACCGCATTTACCTTCCACTACCAGATCACGGAGATTATTCTGAGCACGCAGGGCAAAGTTCTGATCCAGTATTCCTCTCTCATATAGCTCGTGCAAATAAGCAACGGCAGATCTGGTCTCCTCTGTCAAAGAACCATAGACAATTTCCCCGTCTTTGTCCTTGATCCATCTTCTTGGATAAGAATAAAATTTTTCAAAAACAGGTTCCACCGAATAATTCTGACTGGTAGTAGACACAAAATTGGTATCACACACAAGTCCCACAGGATCTTCCCCTTCCTCTGCTCCCATCCTGTTTTCCTGAAAAACCTGGATAATATCCATAGCCTCTTCCAGAGTCTCTGGCTCTGCAAGACCCAGCTGATCCATCCAGTCCTTTCTCATCCACAAAAGGCAGGGACCGTGGTCGATTACTGCTTCCGGAAGCGCCATCAGCTTACCATCAAAGGTTCCTGCACCGAGAAGCTGTGGACCATAGCTGTTATACATGGCCTTGATTCTCGGGGAGGTACAGTTTGCATAAACCTCAGTCAGATCCTCCACCATGTCATTTTCCACAAGAACATTTAAAGTCTCCCTGTCTGAAACCACCAGTACATCCGGCAAAGTGTGATCATTTACCAGCACATTCACATACTCGTCGTAGCGATCCTCCCGCTCCATATAGGCATTTTCATTCTGCACGTTCAGAATCTCTTTCAGATATCTGGTATAAGCGCTGTCTTCGTAGGTATTTCCTGCTGGAAGATTGGAATTATTGGCACCGCTCATCTGTCCTAAAGTATAAGTCACAAGCTCCGGGTACTTTCCATACGGAGTTGTGGAAGCTTTTTTCCACAATCCGCTATCTGTAGAATTATCTGTCTGGGATTCTTCTGTTTCTGTACTTTTCTCTGCATCCGTTCTGTTTTCTGCTGTCTTTTCCGTCTCGTTGTCTACAGTGCCTGGGTCAGCTGCATCAATTCCGGAATCACTGCATGATTCCTCAGAAAGCTCATAATCTGCTTCTTCGTATTCCACACCCGTTGTCTCTTTTCCCATATTTCCAGCTGCGCTATCACAGCCTGTCAATGAACCAGACGAAATCACCATGGAAAAAGTCAGTCCCAATACCAGAATTCTATTTTTTTTCTTCACTTTTTCCACCTTTCTTTCCTGTTGTGTCCTCTGTGTCTTCTTCCGGCTCCTGCAAAAACTTTTTCGCAGAAAACTCTCCGGCTGCCACAGCCTCCTCATCCGCTTTTTCTCTTGGAATTCTCATTTCCACCCTGGTGCCTTGATTGATCTGGCTAAACACCTTGATTCCATACTCCATCCCATAAAGAAGCTGCATTCTGTCATTGACATTTTTAAGGCCATATCCGGAAGCCTTGTAAGTTACCAGCTTATCTGCCTCTTCCTGTTCCATTCCTGGTCCATTATCCTCCACAGCAAGAAGCACATCCTCACCGTCCTTTACAAAAAACAGTTTCAGAATCTTCTCTCCTTCTTCTTTCATGTCCAGCCCATGCTCCAATGCATTCTCCACAACAGGCTGCAGCAGCAATTTGGGCACAATATCTCCTTTCACCTCCGGGTCAATGTCCCAGATCACCTGAAAATCATTGTCATGCATCACCAGCTGAATGTCCAGATACGCCTTAATATTCTGAATACAGTTATCCACAGTTACCATATCCTGCCCCTTACTTAAAGCAGTCCGGTAAAACATAGATAAGGACAAAGTAACCTTACTGATTTCCCTCTGATTGCTTCGAATAGCCATCCAGTTGATAACAGACAGGGAGTTATACAAAAAATGAGGGTTGATCTGGGCAGTCAGTGCCTTCAGTTCAAACTCTTTCAACGCGATCTTATTCTCATAAACCTCATGGATCAGACGGTTGATCTCGTCCATCATGCTTCGGAAGCTGCGCACCAGAAGGCCAATTTCATCTCCAGCATTGCTGTCCACCGTAACCTCACGGCTGCCCTGGTTTACCCGGTTCATGTTAGCGGTAAGCTCCTCGATCTTTCTGGTAAAAAGTCTGGAAAAAGAAAGTCCCAACACCAGAATTATGGCTACACAGGCCGCAATCAGGGGAATCTCGCTGACCAGGATTCCTGACACAGAGCTGTCCACTGCTGATTGCAGCTTATACAGATAAAAAATCCATCCGCAAGCCGCGTTCTTCCGTTTTACAAAAGCATAATCTCCCTGCCCGGACTCCAGAAACTCCCTGGAGACAGCCTCTCCCGAATCCTTTTCTTCCTTTTCACCCAGCATTTCCTTCTGAAACAGAACATTTCCCCCTTTATCCAGGATCATGCCCCCGGATTCTGCAGAAATAATCTTTTCAAAGGGCTGAAAAATCTTATTATAATCCAGTGTAACGCAAAGAACTGCTGTCTGCTCTCTGCCAGTATAAATCCGCCTTACAGCTGCAATCTCCGGTATCTGGCTGTCCACCACCCACTGCACAGACACATCCTCTGCCAGTTTGTCATACCACCACTCCTTATCCACCTCTGACAAAGGCACAAGTGTATACTCATGGCGCACTTTAATGCTTTCTGCAAACAACTGGATCTGTATAATGGCATCATGATAAGACTTTGGTACAGACAAAAGAGGATCTGCTACTTCTGTATATTTTATATACGCTTGATAATTATCCATATTTTTCTCCGTGATCAGATCCTCAATATCCGGGGAATAAGTGAGATAATTCAGAAGACTGGAAAAAACTTCTATCTGGCTGTCGATTCCCTCTCCGGTCTGCTCCAGAATGGAAGACATATCCTCCATTTCTTTTTCCCGGAGCAGACTGCTCATGCGGTCATGACTATACAATACAAGCAGGATCATGGGAACCAGGCTGGCTGTCACAAGAAGAATAGTCAGCTTATGACGATATTTCATATTCTCAAATTTATTCTTTATGACTGCCGGTATTTTCATCCTCTTCACCGGTTCCTTTCCGATAGGACTCCGGGCTGCTTCCATAATATTCCCTGAAACTTCTGCAGAAATAAGAAACATTGGGGATTCCTACCTGTTCGCTGACCTGTGCCACCTTCATATTGGAATTACACAAAAGCTCCTTCGCCTTTTCCATCCGAACCACACGTATAAAGCGGTTCAGGTTCATACCAGTCTCTTTTTTAAAAATAAAGCTGAGATAGCCAGAAGACAAATACACCTTCTCCGCCAATGTCTCAAGACTTAAATCTTCCGCATAGTGCTGGTAAATATAATTCTTCACAGAAGCAACTTCATCTCTGGAATCACTCATGGAACGCTCCAGAAACTCCTCATACTCCTTAATATTCTCCTGGGTGATTGCAAGGATCTGTTTCAGATTGGTACAACTGTACAGCCGCTCTACCTCATGATCCAGCTTCCGCTCCTCAGAGAATTGATTTTCCTGAAAAAGCTCCTGGATCACATTGGAAAAAACAAATTTCACATACATGGCAGAGAAACGGGTATCATTCTCATATTTCTTCACCAGACACTCAAAATGCTTCTTCAGCTGCTCCACATCTTTGCGGGAAATGTCTTCGGAAATCTTCTCCATCAGACGGGAATCCTGTGTCTCCGCATTCACCGGCTGGCTGTCTGCGGTCTCATTATTAAACACATGCACATCTGGATGATAAAATTTCTCCTCCATGGTCTGCTCCAGCTGGGACATAATTTCAGGCAGCGCCTCATGCCCTTCAAACCGGCTGCTCACTGCAAGGTGAAAACTTGCAGAGTAATTCTGCTTCAAAATGTCATATAAATGCTTGGCAACCAGCTGATAATCGCAGTACACATCTGAAAAAAACAGCACAGACTGTCTGGTATTCAGATTCAGGTAAAAGAAATTCCGGTGCAATCCCTGCATCAGTTCCTCATCAATGTTATCTGGAACATTGTCAAAAAATGCCTTATCTGATTCGATAAGAATTGCACAGTGCCACTGCTCCCAGTTAGATTCATCTAAAATCTCCCCAGCCTTTTTCAACACTTCCTCATTTCCGGAATACAGGTAAGTCTGAAGAAAATACTGAAGAAGAAAATTCTTCCCTTTCTCTTCCTTCTGCTTCTTGGACCGGATACTTTGAAGCTCTGCTTTTACTTTCCCGATAGTTGTATGAAATGTATCCGGATCAACCGGCTTCAGCACGTAATCCTTCACTCCGTAACGCATAGCTTCCTGGGCAAAAGCGAAATCACTGTATCCACTAAAAATTACAATTGGAAGATTGGGATACTCTTCTCTGACCTTGCCTGCCAGCTCCAGACCGTCCATATGAGGCATTTTTATGTCTGTTAAAAGAAAATCAATCTCTTCACTTCGCAATACATTCAGTGCCTGCCTGCCATTGGCAGCCTCATGGATCTCGTATTCTCCCTCTTCCTGTGCCAGAAGGAATTTAATTCCCTCCCGCTCAATTTTCTCATCGTCTGTTATCAAAACTCTGTACATATTGGTACTCCGATCTTTTATTATATTTAACACCGGGACAACTCTTCCAACTGTCATTTATGTCCGTCTGTCAGAAAAGCCAGAAATTTCATATCGCCTGTTCCCTCTGCCCCATTTTTTCTGTCTGGCGCACATGAAATCTTATATAAAGATAAAGATAGCCCCTCGCATCTCTGCAAAGAACTATCTTTATTTTAACATTCTGGTATCATATTGAAAAGGGAATAATCTCCAAATTTCTCAGGTAAAAACCGTTCTTTTACCCAAAGGAATCAACCCTTAACTGCACCTGCAACAACTCCCTCGATAATATATTTCTGGCAAACCAGATATACAACAATAATCGGGATAATGTCGATCATAATACTTGCCATCATCGGTCCCATCTGTACATGACCATAGCTTCCACGGAAATACTGGATTGCCATTGGGATTGTTTTATATTTCTTAATATCCAGAACCAGTGTTGGAAGAAGATAATCGTTCCATACCCACATCAGCTCCAGAATTGCAGTAGAGATAATGGTTGGTTTCAAAATCGGAATCAAGATCTTAAAGAAAACCTGCAGAGGACTGCATCCATCAATCATGGCAGCTTCCTCAATTTCCAGCGGGCTTCCTTTTACAAAACCGGTAAACATAAATACTGCAAGTCCGGCACCAAATCCAAGGTAAACAATGCAAATGGTGTATGGATTATTCAGTTTCAAAGTATCTGCTGTTTTTGCCAGGGTAAACATAACCATCTGGAAAGGAACAACCATACTGAATACGCAAAGGTAATACAGAACCTTGGAAAGCAAGCCGTTTACACGTACAATGTACCATGCGCACATAGAGCAACAAAGCAGAATCAAAACAACAGACATAACTGAGATCACAAGGCTGTACCAGAAGGATTTCAGGAAATCCATCTGTGTGACGCTGGCTATAAAGTTCTGGATTCCGTTCCAGGTCTCAGATGTAGGAAACTGGAAAACACCAGATGTAGTAATTGCGGACTCCACTTTTAAGGAGTTAAACAGGATCATAACAATCGGGTAGATCCAGATAATTGAAATTACGGAAAGAATTATAGTTGGGATAATACTTTTTTTCTTATCTGCCATTATGCCTGCACCTCCTTAGATGATGTTGCACGAAGCTGGATCAACGCGATCACAACAACCAGTACAAAGAATACAACTGCTTTTGCCTGGCCGATACCCTTCCATGCAGGGCCGCTTCGTCCGTAGAATGTATCGTAAATGTTCAGTGCCAGTAACTGTGACTGTTTTCCAGGATCTCCGCCTGTAAGGGAAAGGTTCTGGTCGAACATCTTGAATCCGTTTGTAAGAGTAAGGAATGTACAAATTGTAACAGATGGCATGATCATCGGAATCTTGATTTTAAACAGGATCTGTGATGCGGTTGCGCCATCAATCTGTGCAGCCTCAATCAGATCCGGAGATACGTTATTAAGACCAGCCACATAAATGATCATCATATATCCAATCTGCTGCCATAACAACAGGATGATCATTCCAATAAAACCATTTGTTGCAGACAACTTCAGAAGAGGCTGTCCCCACATGGAAAGCAGACCGTTTAACAGTGTCTGCCAGATATAACCAAGTACAATACCACCGATCAGGTTCGGCATAAAAAATACAGTACGGAAAATATTGGTTCCCTTGATATTCTTTGTCAAAAGCATTGCTACCGCAAATGCAAAAATGTTGATCAATAATACTGTCACAATTGTAAATAATGCGGTAAACCAAAGAGAGTGAAGAAAATCTCCGTCTCCAAGGATCTTTACATAGTTGCTAAGTCCAATAAATTTAGCGTCTGTCACCGTTGTGAACTTGCAGAACGAAAGATATACGCCTAACACAAACGGTGCAAGGAAACCTATCGTGAATGCAATCAGCGTCGGCAATACAAATACCGGAAAATATCTCTTTATTGCTTTTTGCATGTTCTTCTCCTCCTGTCTTTCTTTTCTGTAAAAAGCCTTTCTGCGCCTTTGCTTTTCACAATTCTAATTACATAATTTCAGCCTGCCCCGGTATGCTCGTTGGCAGGCTGTTTGATCTTCTTCTCTATTTCACAGCCTTTTTATCTGCCTATCCTGTGAAAAGTCTTTTTTATTCGTTTGCTGCTGCGTATTCTTCAGCCCATCCATCAACAAATGCTGTCTGTACACTATCCCATGCGCCTGTACCCTGTGCATAGTTCAGAAGAGCTCCACCAAGATTGTTTTTCCAGTTCTCAGATGGCATTGTTGTAAAGTTCCAGCTTACTGGTGTCTTTCCTGCCTCTGTATACTCAGCATTTGCTTTTACAAGTGGGTTGTCCGGAAGGTAATCTGAGAATGTTGTGAACGGTGTTACAAATCCCATCTCGTTAGCCAGCATGTCACGACCTTCATCGCTCTCAACTACCCATTTCATAAAATCAAGTGTTGCCTGAATGTCTTCTTCTGAAGCGTTCTTATTTACACACCAGTAGTTCTCAGAACCTGTACAAAGTCCCTGATTCTCTTCACCTTCAGCACCGATGTAGATTGGAAGCATACCCATATCCTCATCAGCTACTTCCATATCTTTGATATCGTTGTAAGCCCATGT
>OIDZ01000512.1_pt1 | contig 11446 bp, 6 predicted proteins | sample 1581681 | NCBI WGS metagenome assembly OIDZ01 (sample SAMEA3882512, study PRJEB24775) | human gut metagenome | biome: human-associated habitat; feature: intestine environment; material: feces | place: Netherlands | collected 2009/2010
CCGCCGTAATGGAATTCGCATGCAGGATATCGTCGAACGAACCGGCCGCGACGATCCGGCCGCCCTTGCGTCCGGCCAGCGGTCCCACATCGACGATATAGTCCGCCGCCCGCATCATATCCTCGTCGTGCTCGACCACGATGACCGAATTGCCCGCATCGCGCAGCTCCTTGAGGCTGCGGATCAACCGCTCGTTGTCGCGCTGGTGCAGACCGATGGAAGGCTCATCCAGCACATACAGGACGCCGGTGGTGCGGTTGCGGACGGCCCGGGCCAGCTGCATCCGCTGGCGCTCACCGGTGGAAAGCGTTGACGATGCGCGGTCCAGCGTCAGGTAGCCGAGCCCCAGATCCAGCAGCCGACGCGCGGTCTCGCGGAACGAGGCGCAGATGCTCTCGGCCATGGGGCGCATCTCGGGCGGCAGGCTGGCGGGCACGCCGTCCACCCAGCCGCAGAGTGCTGTCAGTGTCATCCTGCACGCCTCATCCAGCCCGATGCCCCGCAACCGCGGCGCACGGGCGGCCTCTGACAGGCGCGAACCGCGGCAGTCCGGGCAGGTATCCACGCGCAGGAATTTTTCCACCCGCTTCATGCCCTTCTCGTCCTTGACCTTGGCCAGGGCGTTCTCCACCGTGTAGACCGCATTGTAATAGGTAAAGTCCAGTTCCCCGGCCTCTGGCGTGTTTTTGGCTTTGTAGAAGATATGCTTTTTCTCCGCCGGGCCGTTGAAAACGATGTCTCTTTCCCTGTCGGTCAGTTCGCGGAACGGCACATTGGTGCGCACGCCCATGGCGCGGCAGACGTCGGTCATGAGCGACCACATCAGGCTGTTCCACGGCGCGACGGCCCCGTCGTCAATGCTGATGCTCTCGTCAGGCACAAGCGTGGCACGGTCCACGGTGCGGACCAGGCCCGTGCCGTCGCAGGTGCGGCAGGCACCCTGGCTGTTGAAGGCCAGCTCCTCCGCCGACGGCGCACGCACAAGTGCGCCGCATTCCGGGCAATAAATCGGCTGCTCGGCGGCGACGTTCAGCGTTGGCGGCACGTAATGGCCGTTGGGGCAGCGGTGGCTGGCCAGGCGGGAGAACATGAGCCGCAGACTGTTCAGCAGCTCGGTACCCGTGCCGAAGGTGCTGCGGATGCCCGGCACACCGGGCCGCTGGTGCAGCGCCAGCGCGGCGGGGACGTAAAGCACCTCATCCACCTGTGCCTTGGCGGCCTGGGTCATGCGGCGGCGGGTGTAGGTGGACAGCGCGTCAAGGTAGCGGCGCGAGCCTTCGGCATACAGCACGCCGAGTGCCAGCGACGATTTGCCCGACCCGGACACGCCCGCAATGCCGACGATTTTGTTTAAGGGGACATCGACGTCGATGTTTTTCAGGTTGTGTACCCGCGCACCGCGGATTTTTATTGCGTCAATCATAGTACCTCACACAAACAGCTCGATCACAAACACCAGCACACAGCAAATGACCGGCACAGAGAAAAGTCCTGCCCTTGCGGCAGAGCTGTGTTGTTTTCCCTGTTCCGATAGCTTCCCTGTACTTCATTATAGCGCAGGCACAGGGCAAAAGAAAGAGCGGGCCGCAAAAATGTTGCCGTACCGCTGCAATCTTGACGCCCGCTCCCTCGTACTTTACAATGAATACGAAAGGGGTTTTTACCATGTCCCGTGATTCCATCAAGATGGTTGCCATGCTCACCATGCTTATCAACCACATTGCGAACGTCTTTCTGCCCGCCGGGCAGCCGCTGACAAATCTGTGCCTCTGCATCGGCTACTTTACCGCCGTGACGATGTGCTTTTTTCTCGTCGAAGGCTACGGCTGCACCCGCTCCAAACGCCGCTACGCCGGGCGGCTGCTGGGGTTTGCCGTGCTGGCGCAGCTACCGTATCAGCTGGCCTTTCCGGCAAACGGCATCGCCGGGTTTGTGCAGTTCAACATGCTGTTCACGCTGCTGCTCTGCTTTCTGGTGCTGCTGGTGCAGGAGAAGATTCAAGACCGCGTGCTGCGCAGCGTCTGCATCGTGCTGCTGATCTGCGCATCGCTGTTCTGTGACTGGGCGCTGCTGGCCCCGGTGTTCACGCTGCTGTTTGCCTGGGCCGGGGGGAACCGAACGCGGCAGAAAGCCGCGTTCGGCGCGGCGGCGCTGCTCTACGGCGGCATGGCCGGGCTGGGCAGCGGGCAGGTGTGGGAGGCCGTCGGCTGCGCTGTGCCGATCCTTGTCTCCGCGTTTGTGATCCTGTACCTGTACAACGGCCGGCGCGCCGCCCGCGGGCGCACGTTTTACAAGTGGTTCTTCTATGCCTTCTACCCCGCGCACCTGCTGGTGCTGGGGCTGCTCCGGCTGGCTGTATGATTTTTGCCGCGCCGGGACTTGACGCCCGCACCGCTTGTGTATTATAATGGATAAGTTATAAGAACGAGGTGTTGCGCAGTTGGTAGCGCGCGTGGTTTGGGACCACGAGGCCGCAGGTTCGAGTCCTGTCACCTCGACCATCGGAATGCGCCGCAGATTCATTGAAATCTGCGGCGCTTCTGTTATTCGGTATACCTGTAGGAATGTTCTTCGGTTTTCTCTGCCAAAAGGCGCTGCCGCGGTTCATTTTTCTGTTGTCTTTTCCCCACAAAAAGGCTATAATAATCTCAAATTTTGCATAGCATAGGAGGGGTCGCCTTGGAGCGGATCAAACGGTATCTGCGCAGCGCGGCGGGGTATCAGGCGGTGTGCGCCAAGTGGCTGGTGCTGGCGGCGCTGGTGGGCTGCGTGGTAGGCCCGTTGGGCGGCGCATTCGGGCTGGCGCTCAACTGGGCCAACGCCACCCGCGGCGCGCACCCGTGGCTGCTTTACCTGCTGCCCGTTGCCGGTCTTGTTATCGTATTTTTGTATCACCGCTTTGACCCGGATGGCGGCGGCTCTACGAACCAAATCTTCGTATCCGTGCGGGAGCACAAGCCGCTGACACTGCGCACCGCGCCGCTCATCTTTGTTTCCACCGTCGCCACGCATCTGTTCGGCGGGTCCAGCGGACGCGAGGGCGCGGCTCTGCTGCTGGGCGGCAGCGTATCCGGGCAGCTCGGCAGGGCGCTGCGCTTAGAAAACCGTGACTGCCGCTTAATGACGATGTGCGGCATGGCGGGCGCGTTCTCGGCCATCTTCGGCACGCCGCTGGCCGCAACGATCTTCACGCTGGAGGTCGTCGATGTCGGCTCCATGCAGTACGCGGCACTGCTCCCCTGTCTGGTGTCGGCGCTGCTGGGCGTTTTCATCAGCGGCAAAATGGGGCTGGCGCCCGAGGCGTTCGTCTTACAGGCCGAGGCTGCCCCCACGCCGGACAATCTCGTCCGCGTTATCATCCTGGGTGCGCTGCTGGCCGCGCTGAGCATCTTCTTCTGTGAGCTGCTCCACGTCACGCCGAAGCTGTACCGGAAATTCTTCCCGAACATCTACCTGCGCGTCGCCGCGGGCGGCGTGCTCATTATCGCCTTGACAAAGCTGCTGGGCACCACCGACTACAACGGCGCGGGCGCGACGGTCATCGAGGCCGCCATCGACGGCGAGGCCGTTCCCTACGCCTTCCTTTTAAAGATGCTGTTCACCGCACTGACCCTGGGCGCAGGCTTCAAGGGCGGCGAGATCGTGCCGATCTTCTTCACCGGCGCGACGTTCGGCTGTGTGGCCGCGCCGCTGCTGGGTCTGCCGCCGCAGCTGGGCGCGGCGCTGGGCATGGTTGCGCTGTTCTGCGGCTGCACCAACAGCCCGCTGGCGTCCATCTGCCTTGCCATCGAGGTATTCGGCGGGCAGTGCGTCTCGCTGTTTGCGCTGGCATGCGCGGTTTCCTACATGTTGTCGAGCTATTTCAGCCTTTACCGCGAGCAGCACTTCCTGCATTCCAAGCTGCGTATCGTCGGCGTGCAGCGGGTACACGGCCACTGGTCCGAGACGGACGCCGCACACCTGACCACAAACGACGACGGCGAAAATTAGAAAACCAGAAAATTGGTTGCAGGAACGCTGTTTTCATGCTATAATAAACTGTTACGGAGGAAATGGCGCACTATGAATACACTTACCTTGGAAAAGCACTGCTGGGCCGAGATCGATTTGACGGCCCTGCGTGAAAATTATGAATATATCCGCCGCACCGTAGGCGGGCCGGTCTGCGCCGTCGTCAAGGCGGACGCCTACGGCCACGGCGATAACGTCATCGCCCGCGTTCTGCAGGAAGCCGGTGCTGCGGGCTTCGCGGTCAGTTCCCTTGGCGAGGGGCGGCACCTGCGCCGCGGCGGCATCACAACACCCATCCTGATTCTGGGCTACGCCGACCCCACCTATGCGGCTGTGCTGGCTGCCAACGGCCTGATCACCACCTGCTATTCGACCGAATACGCACAGGCGCTCTCCGCTGCCGCCGTCAAGGCGGGCGTCAAGGTTAAGGTCCACCTGAAGATCGACACCGGCATGGGCCGCATCGGCTTTGCGGTGCGTTCCGGCTTTGCGGAGACCATCCGCGAGCTGGAGGCTCTCTACGCCCTGCCCGGGCTGGACATCTGCGGCGTCTTTCAGCACTTTGCGGTGGCGGACAGCGTCGAGCCCGACGACGAGCGCTACACCGACGAGCAGCACGCGCTGTTCGCGCAGGTCGTGGAGCGGCTGCGTGCGGACGGCTGTCCCGTCGGCACGGTACACTGCGCCAACTCTGCCGCACAGCTGCGCCACCCCGAGTGGCGGCACGACATGACCCGCGCGGGCATCATCCTGTACGGGCTTGACCCCAGCAATGAGGTACACTTCCCCGCCCTGCAGCCCGTCATGTCGCTGAAATCTGTCGTGACCTTTGTCAAGGAGCTGCAGCCCGGCCAGAGCGTCAGCTACGGGCGCACCTTTACCGCCGATAAGCCGATGCGCGTCGCCACAGTCTGTGTGGGCTACGCTGACGGCTACCCGCGGATGCTGTCCGGCGGGCCGGACCGGGGCGTCATGGTCATCCGCGGCCAGCGGGCCCCCGTGGTCGGGCGCGTCTGCATGGACCAGACAATGGTCGATGTAACGGACATTCCCGGCGTGAAGATGGGCGACGAGGTCACGGTCTTTGGCCCGGACGGCGGCGACACGGCTGACACGATTGCCGCCAAGACACAGACTATCAACTACGAGGTCGTGTGCGGCCTTGCCCGCCGCGTGCCCCGCGTATATAAGGAAAACGGCAAGATCTGCGAGATCTGGAACAATTTGGAGGAAACCTGATGGCCCGCAAGAACATCCGCAACTTTTGCATTATTGCCCACATCGACCACGGCAAGTCCACTCTGTCGGACCGTATGCTGGAGCTGACCGACAGCGTCGACAAGCGCACCATGACCGACCAGGTGCTGGACGACATGGACATCGAGAAGGAGCGCGGCATCACCATCAAGGCCCGCGCCGTCACGATGCGCTACAAGGCCGACGACGGCGAGACCTATGAGTTCAACCTCATCGACACCCCGGGCCATGTGGACTTCCAGTACGAGGTCAGCCGCAGTCTGGCCGCCTGCGAGGGCGCAGTCCTCGTCGTCGACGCCAGCCAGGGCGTTGAGGCGCAGACGCTGGCGAACTGCTATCTGGCGCTGGACCACAATCTGGAGGTCGTGCCGATTTTGAACAAGATCGACCTGCCCAGTGCCGACCCCGACGCCGTGGCGAAGGAGGTCGAGGACGTCATCGGCCTGCCCTGCATGGAGGCACCGCGCGTCTCGGCCAAGCTGGGCATCGGCGTCAAGGAGGTGCTGGAAAGCGTTGCGCGGGATATCCCCGCCCCCACCGGCGACCCCGACGCACCGCTGAAAGCGCTGATCTTCGACTCCATCTACGACAGCTACAAGGGCGTCATCGTCTACGTCCGCATCTTTGAGGGCACGGTCAAGCCCGGCGATACCATCCGCCTGATGAGCACCGGCGCGGAGTTCCAGCTGGTGGAGGTTGGCCACATGGGCGCGACGAGCCTGACCCCCTGTGACAAGCTCGAGGCCGGTGAGGTCGGCTACCTGACGGCCAGCATCAAGACCGTGCGCGACACCCGCGTCGGCGATACCGTCACGCTGGCCGCCAACCCCACACCGGAGCCGATGCCCGGCTTCCGCACGGTCACGCCGATGGTGTTCTGCGGCATCTACCCCGCCGACGGCGCGGACTATCCCGACCTGAAGGACGCGCTGGAGAAATTGCAGCTCAACGACGCATCGCTGACCTACGATCCGGAGACGAGCCAGGCGCTCGGCTTCGGCTTCCGCTGCGGCTTCCTGGGGCTGCTGCACATGGAAATCATTCAGGAGCGGCTGGAACGCGAATTTGATCTCGACCTGATTACGACCGCACCGAGCGTCATCTTCAAGGTATACAAGACGGACGGCTCGGAGGTGGATGTGGATAACCCGTCGAACCTGCCGCCCGTCAGCGTGATCGAGCACATGGAGGAGCCGTTTGTCCGGGCGAGCATCCACACGCCGCAGGAATACGTCGGCGCGCTGATGGAGGTTTGCCAGAACAAGCGCGGCGTGTTCAAGGATATGGTCTACGAGGGGCAGCGCGTCTGCCTGCATTACGAAATGCCGCTGGCCGAAATCATCTTCGATTTCTTTGACCAGATCAAGAGCCGCAGCCGCGGTTACGCCAGCTACGACTATGAGCTGTGCGGCTATCAGCAGAGCGATTTGGTGAAGCTGGATATCCTGCTGAACGGCGACCCATGCGACGCGCTCTCCATGATCGTGCACCGCGACCGGGCGTATGCGCGCGGCCGCTCCATCGCGGAAAAGCTGAAGGACGTGATTCCGCGCCAGATGTTTGAAATCCCGATTCAGGCGGCGATCGGCGGCAAGGTGATCGCGCGCGAGACGGTCAAGGCGATGCGCAAGGACGTGCTGGCCAAGTGCTACGGCGGCGACATCAGCCGCAAGCGCAAGCTGCTGGAAAAGCAGAAGGAGGGCAAGAAGCGCATGCGCCAGCTCGGCAACGTGCAGGTGCCCAGCGAGGCGTTCATGGCCGTGCTGAAGATGGACGAATAAGAACTGCCGAAAAGATGAAATAACAGGACGAGGGAAACGATATGGAGCCGATTTCGATCTATATTCACATCCCGATGTGCGTCAAGAAATGCGCTTACTGCGATTTCACGTCCTTCTGCGGGCGGATGAAGCAGCGGGAAGCGTATACCGAGGCCGTCTGCCGCGAAATGCGCGAGCAGGCGGCCTTTTTCGGCGCGCGGCGGGTGGAGACGGTGTTTTTCGGCGGGGGAACACCCACACTGATGACCGGCGCGCAGATCGGGCGCATGCTGGATACGCTCCGGGGCTGCTTTGCGCTGGCGGCGGACGCGGAAATCACGATGGAGGGCAACCCCGGCACGCTGACGCGGGAAAATTTGGAAAGCTATCGGGCGGCGGGCGTCAACCGGCTGTCGCTGGGGGTGCAGAGCCTTGACGACGGGCTTTTGCGAAACATCGGGCGCATCCACACGAGCGAGGAGGCGAAGACGGCCGTCGCCATGGCGCGGGCGGCGGGCTTTGACAACCTGAATCTGGATCTGATGCTCGGCCTGCCGGGGCAGACGCCGGAGCAGTGGGCGCGGACGCTGAGCGAGGCGATTGCGCTGTCGCCGGAGCACCTGAGCTGTTACAGCCTCATTCTGGAGGAAGGGACGCCCCTCTATGCGCAGGCCGAGGCGGGCACGTGCGCGCCGCTGCCGGACGAGGACGCGCTCTGCGAGATGGACGACATCACCGAAAGGCTGACACGGGCAGGCGGCTATGCGCGCTACGAGGTATCCAACTACGCCAAGGCGGGAAGAATATGCCGACACAACGTCGTCTATTGGGAATGTCTGCCGTATCTGGGGATCGGCTGCGCGGCGCACAGCGATATGGACGGGACGCGCTTCTATAACACGGAGGACTTTGACGCATATCTGCGCGGCGCGCCTGCCCGGACGGAGGACGCGGGCGGACGGATGTTTGAGCGGATGATGATGGGGCTGCGGATGGTGCGCGGCGTGGACGAGGCGCGCTTTCTGCGAGACTTCGGGCGCGCGCCGGAGGCGGTATGGACAAAGAGCCTGCCCCGGCTGATGCGCGAGGGGATGCTGGCGCGGGAAAACGGGCGGCTTTATCTGACGGCGCGGGGGATGCAGGTGATGAACGCCGTGCTGGTGGAGATGATGGAGGAGACGGAGGGGTAAACTCCTTCCGTCACGACTTCGTTGTGCCAACCTTCGGCGTTTTTGTCGTCTGAATCCGCTACAAGCGGCGACGACTTCAAACGTCCCTCGGAGAGGGAGGTATATTTCAGCTGATTCGCTGCTTCAGTAAATGAGCAAGAAGCAAATTCCACACAAAACGCTGGCGCGCATCGCGCGCCTGTTATCTGATTTGCGCAAAGTTTCGGATTTACTTGTTACTGTCGCTTATGAAAAAAGGCGCCAAAGATACATTTGAGCGCCCCAAACCTGCAAAACGCGGCTCAAATGTCGCGGGTGTTGTTCAAACGTTCGGAGAAAGGACAGGAAAAGTCAAATTTCCCGAAAAAAGTTATGGCAAGGGTGTTGACAAAAGCGCCTAAGCGTGGTATCTTTATCACGCTGATTAGCACTCGAACCGATTGAGTGCTAACAACGGCGAACAGCCGAAAGGAGGAAGGCGGGCATGGATCTCATTGATCGTAAGTATCGCATCTTGCAGGCGATCATTGACGACTACATCATGACCGCGCTGCCGGTCGGCTCCCGAACGATTTCCCGAAAATATGAACAGAAGCTCTCCTCCGCCACCATCCGCAACGAGATGAGCGATTTGGAAGAGCTTGGCTATCTCGATTCCCCGCACACGTCGGCCGGGCGAATTCCCTCCTATAAAGCCTATCGGCTTTACGTGGATCGGATGATTCACCCCATGCCGCTCAGCGAGGAAGAAACCGCGTTTATCAAGGGCTGCTTCGATCACCGCATCAATCAGGTGGAGGAGCTGAGCGCGAGAATCGCGAAAGCGCTTTCCAGCATGACGCACTACACCACCGCCGTGATGACCCGCGCGCCGCGAGAGGAACAGGTATTCAGCCATTTGCAGCTGGTGCCGGTTTCCGACAGGCGGCTGCTGCTGGTGATCGTCACGCGGAGCGGTGCGGTTCGGCAGACGGTGATCGACACCGAAAAGCCGATTGCGCCGGATGCGCTTTACACCGTCTCGCAAATCATCTCCAGAGAGCTGGAGGGATGCGCGATGAACCAGCTCCCCGCGAGGCTCACCCGTCTGGCCGGCGGTCAGGAGGGGGAGATGCGCGAGCTGCTGGGGCTGCTGGCCGCTCAGCCGCCGGAAAAGGACGGCGGGGTGGGCTCGCTGGTGGTCGGCGGGCGCTCGAACCTGCTGAGCTTCCCGGAATACGCCGATGTGGATCGCGCGAAGGAGCTGCTCAGCGTGCTTGAAACGCGGGAAAAGGTCGTCTCCCTTCTCTCCCATCAGGGGGAGATGGAAATCTCCGTTCGTATCGGCCCGGAAACGGGCATGGAAGAAACGAAGGACTGCTCCATCGTCACGGCGAGCTATCGCTTAAACGACGGAACGGTCAACACGATCGGCCTGATCGGCCCGACCCGGATGCAATACGGCAAGGTGTTGTCGGTGCTGGGCGAGGTTGGCCGCTCGATCACGGAGCTGCTGGACGGGCAGAATGAAAACCATGAAAAGCAAGAAGAACAAGAAAAATAAGAGCCAAAAGGCGCAGCAGTCGTTCACCGAACGCATTGCCAAGGCCGCCGGAGGCTTTAAGGAAAGGGCGAAGAGCATGAACAGCGAAGAGAAGGCCGAGCAGGTGCAGCAGCCTGAGCAGCCTGAAACCCAGCAGGCGCAGCCAGAGGGCGGCGAGACGGAGGTGGACGTGAAGGCTTTGCAGGCCGAGCTTGAAAAGGCGAAGGCGCAGAGCGACGAATACCTCGATTTGGCTCAGCGCAAGCAGGCCGAATTCGCCAACTACCGCCGCCGCACCGAGGGCATCCGAGCGGAGGCCTTTGACGACGGACGGCGCGAGGCGATCAGCCAGCTGCTCCCGATCGTAGACAACCTCGAACGGGCGCTGGCCGCGGCGGGCGAAGAGGACGCGCTCAAGAGCGGCGTTGAAATGGTGCTCCGCCAGACGCGCGATGCGCTGACCAAGATGGGCGTTGAGGAAATCGACCCGCAGGGACAGCCGTTTGACGCGGAGCTGATGAACGCCGTGATGCAGGGCACCGCCGAGGAGGGCGAGCCGGGCACGGTGTGCATGGTTTTGCAGAAGGGCTACAAGCTCGGCGAGCGCGTGATCCGTCACGCGATGGTCAAGGTGGTTGCGGGCTGAGCCCGTTTCCCAATATAAATCAATCGAATTTCTATCCAAACTTTTTCTCTATCGAGACAGGAGGACACATATATGAGCAAGATTATCGGTATTGACCTTGGTACTACGAATAGCTGCGTCGCCGTGATGGAAGGCGGCGAGCCGGTTGTCATCCCTAACGCCGAAGGCGCGCGCACCACGCCTTCCGTCGTGGCCTTCACGAAGAACGGCGAGCGTCTGGTCGGCCAGGTGGCCAAGCGTCAGGCTGTGACCAACCCGGATCGCACCATCATCTCCATCAAGCGCGACATGGGCACCGACCGCCGCATCAACATCGACGGCAAGGACTACGCGCCGCAGGACATCAGCGCCATGATCCTGATGAAGCTGAAGGCGGACGCTGAGGCGTACCTCGGCGAAACCGTGACGCAGGCGGTCATCACCGTCCCGGCGTACTTCTCCGACAGCCAGCGTCAGGCGACGAAGGACGCGGGCCGCATCGCGGGCCTCGAAGTGCTGCGCATCATCAACGAGCCGACGGCTGCCGCGCTGGCCTACGGCCTTGACAAGGACGATTCCCACAAGATTCTGGTTTACGACCTCGGCGGCGGCACGTTCGACGTGAGCCTGCTGGAGATCGGCGACGGCGTGTTCGAGGTGCTGGCCACCAACGGCAACACCCGTCTGGGCGGCGACGACTTCGACCAGCGCATCATCGATTACCTCGCTGCCGAGTTCAAGAAGGAAAACAACATCGACCTGAAGGCCGACCGTATGGCGCTCCAGCGCCTCAAGGAGGCGGCTGAGAAGGCGAAGATCGAGCTTTCCGGCGTGATGAGCACCAACATCAACCTGCCGTTCATCACGGCGGACGCGACCGGCCCGAAGCATCTGGATATCACCCTGACCCGCGCGAAGTTCGATGAACTGACCCGCGACCTCGTGGAAGCGACCGTCGCCCCGATGCAGAACGCGCTGCGTGACGCCGGCCTGACCGCCAATGAGGTTGACCGCGTGATTCTGGTCGGCGGCTCGACCCGTATCCCGGCCGTGCAGGAGGCTGTCAAGAGCATCACCGGCAAGGAAGGCTTCAAGGGCATCA
>OIDZ01000513.1_pt1 | contig 11427 bp, 10 predicted proteins | sample 1581681 | NCBI WGS metagenome assembly OIDZ01 (sample SAMEA3882512, study PRJEB24775) | human gut metagenome | biome: human-associated habitat; feature: intestine environment; material: feces | place: Netherlands | collected 2009/2010
GTTCGCTGGAGCGTTGCGCCGGCGAGTGAGTAATACACATTGTCCAAATGCGTCCCTCCTGAAAACTTTTCACCCTCCCAACACACTAAATAGCAAATTTGTAAACAATAATTACTGCACACCTTATTGTACATGATTTTCAAGGACTTGAAAAGGAAAAAGTGGGGAGAAATTCATAAAATGTTCATAAATATTTGTTATGATACAAAAGATTGTAATGTCTGGGAAAACGGACGTGTCTTTTTTAGAAAGGGAAGGAAATTATGCGTTTTTTAAATGAGTTGCATGAAGGCGACCGGATCAGTGGCATTTATCTGTGTAAGCAGAAGCAGCCGGCTGTGACCAAGAACGGAAAGCCTTATGAGAATATTATACTCCAGGATAAGACTGGAATGATGGATGGAAAGATCTGGGATCCGAATTCTCTTGGAATTGATGATTTTGACGCACTGGATTACATTGAAGTCATGGGAGACGTGACCAGCTTTGCAGGAGCTATGCAGCTGAATATCAAGCGTGTGCGCAAAGCAGGCGAGGGTGAGTACAATCCGGCAGATTATCTTCCGGTAAGTGAGAACAGCACGGATGATATGTATACCCAGCTGGTTGCCATGATCGGCACTGTGAAGAATACCTATCTGAATACACTTTTGAAGAAACTGTTTATAGAGGATAAAGAATTTTTAAAATCTTTCGAGGAGCATTCCGCAGCCAAGACCGTACATCATGGCTTTATAGGCGGGCTGATGGAGCATACTTTAAGTGTTGCCAGGCTTTGTGATTATATGGCATCTGCTTATCCGGTGATCAAGCGAGATATGCTGATCACAGCAGCACTTCTTCATGATGTAGGAAAGACAAGAGAACTTTCTTCTTTTCCACTGAATGATTATACAGATGAGGGACAGCTTCTGGGACATATTATAATCGGAGCACAGATGATTCATGATCTGATTAAGGAGATACCGGACTTTCCACTGGATCTGGAGAACCAGCTGGTACATTGTATTCTGGCACATCATGGCGAACTTGAGTACGGTTCCCCTAAGAAACCTGCTATGGTAGAGGCAGTTGCTTTGAATCTTGCAGATAATACAGATGCCCGCATGGAGACTCTTACCGAGATTTTTGCAGCAGATAAGAGCAAGAAAGAATGGCTTGGATTTAACAGAATATTTGAATCTAACTTAAGAAAGACAGGAGAATGGTAATCTTTATGGAGTATCGTAAGAATGATATTGTTACGTTAAAGATTGAAGATTGCGGAATTGACGGTGAAGGTATCGGAAAGGCTGATGGCTTCACCGTTTTTGTCAAAGATGCAGTAATCGGAGACACAGTCCGCGCAAAGATCATGAAAGCGAAGAAAAATTACGGTTACGGAAGATTGGAGGAGATTATCACCCCATCTCCTGACCGTGTGGAGCCGAAGTGTCAGTTCGCAAGACAATGCGGAGGCTGCCAGCTGCAGGCCCTTTCTTATGAGAAGCAGCTGGAATTTAAGACTTCCAAAGTCAGGGGACATTTGGAGCGGATTGGCGGCTTTACAGATATTCCTATGGAGAAAATCCTGGGAATGGACCAGCCTTTCCACTATAGAAATAAAGCGCAGTTTCCAGTTGGAAAGTCAAAAGACGGCAGAATTATTACCGGATTTTATGCCGGCCGTACCCACAGTATTATTGAGAACCGGGACTGTGCTCTTGGGGTAACACGGAATAAGGAGGTTTTGGATCGTGTGATCGCTCATATGGAGAAGTTCCACATCCAGCCGTATGATGAGAACACTGGCAAGGGTTTAGTGCGCCATGTGCTGATCCGATATGGCTTTTTTACGGACGAGATGATGGTCTGTCTGATCATTAACGGGGAGAAGCTTCCTGGCGAAGAGGCTCTGGTGAAATCCCTTCGTCAGATTCCGGAGACTGTCAGTGTGATGGTAAATGTGAATAAGAAGCGAAATAATGTGATCCTTGGGGAAAAGGTGCGGCTGCTCTGGGGACAGCCATACATTACAGACAAGATCGGAGAGATTTCCTATCAGATTTCGCCGCTGTCCTTTTTTCAGGTAAATCCTTACCAGACAGGGCGTCTTTATGGAAAAGCACTGGAATATGCACAACTTTCCGGAAATGAGACTGTGTGGGATCTTTACTGCGGAATTGGAACAATTTCTCTGTTTCTTGCACAGAAGGCAAAGATGGTAAGGGGCGTGGAGATCATTCCTGCTGCCATTGAGAATGCTAAAGAGAATGCGCGCCTGAACGGATTTGATAATACGGAATTTTTTGTGGGAAAAGCAGAGGAAGTGCTTCCAGAGCAGTTTGCCCGCACTGGTGAGCGTGCTGACGTGATTGTAGTAGACCCGCCGAGAAAAGGCTGCGACGAGACCTTGCTTTCTACCATTATCAAAATGCAGCCCGACCGGGTAGTTTACGTAAGCTGCGACAGCGCAACTCTGGCACGGGATTTGAAGTATCTTTGTGAAAGAGGCTACGAATTGAAGAAAGTCTGCCCGGTTGATATGTTCCCGAATACGGTGTCGGTGGAGACGGTAGTACTGCTTTCCCACAAAAAGCCAGACGGACATATCAACGTAAAAGTTGAGTTTGGTGATGGTGAGGGAAAAGTTCCACTTGATAATATTGCTAAAAGAGCGGAAAGCTATAAGCCCAAAGAACGAGTGACCTACAAAATGATAAAGGAGTACATAGAAGCTAAATACGGCTTCAAGGTACATACCGCATATATCGCAGAGGTAAAGAGAGATTTAGGCTTGCCGATGTATGATGCTCCTAATGCGGTAGAAGAATTGAAACAGCCAAGGAAGCATCCGACAGCAGAGAAAGTGGAAGCGATAAAGGATGCGTTGAAGCATTTTGAAGTGATTTAATAATGGTGAGCGTATCATTAAAAATAGTGGTACGCTTTTCTTTAAAATATTTGGGAAGTAATATATAAGTGCTGAATATGCTTGAAAGGAGGAAAATGGAGTGAACCGTATTACAGAAATAACAAAGCGAGATATTTTAGATTTATTTCAGAATGGATTAGAGATAGACGAATTTTTTCAAACCCGAACCGTTACTTATAATTATTATGGTCGCCTTGAAGAAATAGATTTTCTTAAAAGATTATATGATTTGGAGAGAATGCCAAGTTTTGATTCAAGATTTGCAAATGCAGAACAGGATATTTGGCAACATACAGTGAATAATGATGATTATCCATACTGCTGGGTTTTTGAAGAAAAAAGATTCAATTTACAAGATGGTAGCGATGAAGTATATTTAAAATTTCTTTGCGAAGTATTTCACCCTGCTGTTCGATATGATAAGGGATATTGGAAAGAATTTTTAGTGGCAACTAACAAGCTATTACAAAATGACGGTTATGAGATTTACCCTGCTGAGAAAATATCCAATCGTGATGTTTATGGATGGAGAATATATCGGCAAGAAGATAATACGTTGTTTATTCCATATTCTCAACGAAATGCAAAGGACATAAAAGCAAAAAAGATAGTATTGTCCATAAAGCGGAAAGCGAGAAATCAAATTTATCAGTTTCTGGAGCGATATAATATCGTATATCAAGCGACTGACGAAACGGGATGGAATTATAATACAACAGTAGCTGAGGATGTTTTCAATGAAATAAGGCAATTTTATGTGCCAAAGTGTTATAATGATAAAAAAGAATATGTTGAAACTGCTGATTTGCAAGCATTCATACTTTCTAATTCTCCATTTTGCGTGTTGGACGCAATAGAGTTTTTTGCGAAACATAGTATCTCAGATGACTTTGAACCACAGATTAATGCTATATTAAAACTGAATGAGATACCGTTTCAGCTTTCCAAGGGGAAGCTAATGAATACATTTGATACCCAGATAAATAAAAATTCATTAGTGTCTGTTCAAGAAGTAGGACTGAAAGAGTTATTACAAGAGGCTTCAAAATATTATGATGAAAACAATTTGCAAATTGCAGTGGAGAAACTTTGGGATGCATTTGAGAGACTAAAGACATATTACTGCTCATCGACTGTAGATAAGAAGAAATCGGTTAATAAGATTATAATGGATATGGGTAATAATCAACAGCCGTTTTTAGAATTATTTGAAAAGGAATTTCATGAGCTTACCATACTTGGCAATAATTTTAGAATTCGACACCATGAAACAACAAAAACGGATATTCAGGATAAAAGGCATTATGAATATTTTTATAAACGTTGCCTGTCTTTAATTTCAACCGCAATCCAGTATTTAGATGGAAGAAATTTATGATAGGAATGAGTTTTTATCAAAATCTCCCAGTTATAGATTTGTATATTATTTTTCCGAAACTTATAATGAAGCTAAAGAAGTGGAGGTGTGCTTATGAGAGAGAAATTTAATCATCTATATTTGGATAGCCACGAAAGAAAACTTTTGATACATAGCCTTGTAGAGTTAAAAAATCAGCTCATTCAGCAAGGCAGATATACGGATTGTGTTGACGAGCTTATTTTTAAGGTCATAAATGCACCGACCAAGAGAATGAAAATTGAATATGTCTAAGGCAAATTACAAAGCCGCTTATTCTTATTGATTTTAAGAGTAGGCGGCTTTTTTGCGTTCTCTGGTACTGTTTACATAGCCACCTTGACAAAGTGGCTAAATCTATGTGAAAGGAGGACGCATCTATGTCAAATTGCAAAGTGATTGCTCTGACTAACCAGAAAGGCGGTGTCGGAAAAACAACCACAGCGGTCAATCTGGGTGTAAGTCTGGTGCAGCAGGGTAAAAAAGTCCTGCTGATTGATGCCGATGCACAGGCAAATCTCACGATGGCTCTGGGTTATAACAGACCAGACGATATTCCCATAACGCTCTCTACTGTGATGCAGAACATCATAGACGATAAAACGCTTGATGTTTCACAGGGTATTATCCACCACAGAGAGGGCGTTGACCTGCTTCCGTCAAACATTGAGCTGTCGGGCTTTGAGGTAAGGCTAATCAATGCAATGAGCCGTGAGCGTGTGCTGAAAACCTATGTCAATGAGGTTAAAAAGAATTACGATTATGTGCTTATTGATTGTATGCCGAGCTTAGGTATGATAACCATCAATGCTCTGGCGGCGGCTGACAGCGTGATTATCCCGACACAGCCCCACTATCTCTCGGCTAAAGGTCTGGAGCTTTTGCTTCGCTCCGTATCAATGGTCAAGCGGCAAATCAACCCAAAGCTGCGGATAGACGGTATCTTAATGACTATGGTAATGCCCCGTACCAACATTTCTAAGGAAATTACGGCAACGGTCAAAAGTGCATACGGTCAGAAAATCAAGGTATTTGATACCGAGATACCTCATTCTATCCGTGCGGTGGAAGCTACCGCAGAAGGCAAAAGTATTTTTGCTTACGACAAAAGCGGCAAGGTTGCCGCAGCCTATGAGCAGTTCGGAAAGGAGGTGGCAGAGATTGGCGAGAAGCAGAGAAACCAAAATCGAGCTGACCGCATACGATGACCTTTTCCAAACGGACGAAAGCCGTGAGGAAGCAAAGCTCTCTAAGATAAGGGATATTCCCATATCGGAGATTGACGAGTTTCCAGACCACCCGTTCAAGGTTTTAATGGACGAGGATATGGAACAGCTTGTCGAGAGTATCAAGCGAAACGGTGTAATGACCCCTGCGACAGTTCGCTTAAAAGAGGACGGACGGTATGAGCTTATCAGCGGTCACAGGCGAAAAAAGGCTTGTGAACTTGCGGGGCTTGAAACGCTGAAATGCGAGGTTAAAGAGCTTACCCGTGACGAAGCCATTATTGTGATGGTGGAAAGTAATCTCCAACGCTCTGTTATTCTACCGAGTGAAAAAGCCTTTGCGTATAAAATGCGGTTGGAAGCTATGAAACGACAGGCAGGCAGACCCGCAAAAGAAAATTATTCCCCAGTGGGTAATAATTCTGAGTTCGCTACTTCAAGTGATGAACTTGCCGAAAAAGTCGGTGAAAGCAAAAATCAAATCTTCCGCTATATCCGTCTAACGGAGCTTGTACCCGAAATCCTGCAAATGGTAGATGAAAGGCAGATTGCTTTTCGTCCTGCGGTTGAAATTTCCTATCTGACCGAGGAACAGCAATACACCCTGCTTGAAGCAATGGAGTACAACGATGCTACCCCGTCATTGGCACAGGCTATCAAAATGAAGAAGTATAACCAAGACGGCAAGCTCACTTCCGAGGTTATCCAGTCCATTATGGAGGAAGAAAAGCCCAACCAGAAGGAAAAACCTGCTTTCCGTGACGAGAGGATAACCAAGCTCATTCCCAAGACTGTTCCTAGAGGGCAGGAAACGGATTTTGTTGTCAAAGCGTTGGAGTTTTATAACCGACACTTGCAGCGGAACAAGGCTCACGAGAGATAGCCACACACCGAGGGCGAGGTCTGCCTTTTTGAGTGGATAGCCATTATTTTGGCTTCCCCCTCTCCACACCTCACCCCCTAACTACTGCCAGTAACTATCCGAGAAAAGAAATACTTTAAGCTGTCCATAACGGGCAGCTTTTTTCGGTCAGTAAGGCAAAATATTCAATCCAAATTACAGGAGGTAACTATGAAAATCCCTAAATTGTTCAAAAAGGCTGCGGCTTTTGTAATGGCTGCGGTCACGGCATTATCCATAATGCCTGCGACGGCGTTTGCTGCGGGTGACATCGGGACGATTTCCTTTTCCCACACCTATGACAGCAACGGTAATGCGATGAGGTACAATTCCAGTGCGAATATCGGCGGCTATACCGCAGGCGGAACGGGAAATTACAAGTACCGTATGTTTGTGGACGGAGAGAATGCGTTTTGTATTCAGCCGGGAGTACCGCTGAAAACAGGAAACACCTTGAAAAAGGCTTCCTCTGATACTTGGAACGCCCTTTCAGCCAATCAGAAAAAGGCGGTTGGGCTTGCCCTGCTCTATGGGTATCAGGGCAACCGAAATAATCTGTCGGGAAGTGATGATGAAAAATGGCTTGCCACGCAGACACTCGTTTGGGAGTTTGTCACAGGCTGCCGTGAAGCCACAGGCTCATATAACCAGACAAGCACTACCGTTTACAGCCTGCACTTCGGTTCAAATTATGCCAACAGCGGAGTAAGGGCAGTGTATGACCAGATTGTTGCAATGCTGCGTGAGCATAACACCATTCCGAGCTTTATGTCGGGCGGTAAGAATGACATCACAAAGGAGCTTGCCTACAAGGACGGAAAGTACAGCATCACATTGACGGACAGCAACGGCGTCCTTTCCGATTACAGCTTTTCAAGCTCTGACAGCAATGTGAGTGTATCGAAGTCTGGAAATAAGCTGACAATCAGCTCCACTGTAGCTATCAGCGGTTCTGTCCGCATTACGGCAAAGAGGAATAATGTGCCGACTGTCAGCAGCAGTGCAAAGCTTATTGCCTATGGCGACCCGAACTTGCAGGACTTGGTAACAGGTGTGGAGAATGCTGATACCGTGTCTGCATATTCTGCTGGATTGTGGATAAGGCAAAGGTCAACGGGACAGAAGAATTTGAAGATTATGAACGGTCATTGACAAAGAAACAGCGGGCAGAAAGGGATAAGGCTTTAGCACATTTTGAAAAAGCATTTCAGCAGATACAGACGGAATAAGAAAGTGTCACAACATCTGAGGGGCAATCGGTTTGAACACTGATTGCCTTTCCTGACAAGAAATTGACGATTTAAGGCGTTCCTGATGAAGTGACAGGGAAATATGTCTTGCATATCTTTTGATACGCTTAAAGGGCATAAAAAACGAAAAAAGACTACATAATTTGAACATTTTGAAGGAGGGTATCGCAGTGGCGAGGATGGGCAAAAAAGAAAAAAGGTTGTGGGTGTTCTTTTTGAATGATAAGAACAGGATACAATATAATGATCAGTGCAAGAAGTGTGTGTATGAATGTAAGCAGAGCTTCCGGTGCAGGATTGTGTGGTGTGGGAAGTATTACTCTAAGCGGAGAAAAAGGTAGTGTTTGATTTATTTGATATTTCTGAAAGGGGTTGAGATAAAATATTGGTTTAATAGTTTAATTCGTTTTAAGAAAAAATGAGGAATCTTTTAATCATTTTAAGTGTATAACCCGTTATTATATATATACAGATATTCAATGGAAAGGAGTCTGATGCGTGTTGAGTGATGACGAATTAGTGGAACAGATTCTACTTGAAAATGAAAATGCAGCAGAAGAATTGATAAAACGCTATTATACATCTATTTTACGTTACTGTAGGTGGCATTGCTCTAATCTGGAAAAAGCAGAAGACCTGACTCAGGAAACATTTTTGAAGTTGTTTAAGAATTTATCCGGATATAAAGGGAAAAAGAAATTTAAGGCTTATCTATACACGATTGCAAATCATTTATGTATTGATGAAAGTAGGAAGGTTGAGTTTTATCCATTAGAAGATGAAGAAAATATAGTGCATGAGTATAACGACATAGTTCGGCTAGAGGATAGGGCAGAGATAAGCTATTTTTTGAATTTTTTATCATCAGAACAAAGGGAAGCAGTCATTCTACGCTTTGGAGAACAACTTAGTTTTGGAGAGATTGCAAAAGTGATGGGATGCAATATGCGAACAGCACAAAGCAGGGTTCGTAATGCTTTAAAAATTATGAGAAAGGAGCAGGAAAATGAAAGATAAAAATTTGAAGGGCTATTTACAGCAATCTTTAGGAGAGGAAGTACAGCCTAAAAGATTAGAGGAAACGATTAAGCTTTGCACTGAAATTGTACGAGAACAGGAAGTGACTAGGGCAGAACCGAGGACAGGTTTCTTTCACTATCTTTCAGATGTATTTCGCTTTGAAGGTATTCCAATATTTGGTTTGCAGGCAGTAACGTTATTTATAGTTTGTTTAACAATTGCCAGCATTGCAGACGTGCCAAAGAATATACCAATTTTTATGCCGCTGTTTGTATTGGCTATCATACCAGCAATTTTTAAAAGCCAGTATTATGGAATGAGCGAGATTGAAGCGGTAACAAGAGCTTCTGGTGCCCAAATCACGTTAGCAAAGCTGGTTTTGGCTGGGGCAGCTAATTTGGTGTGTATAACAATTCTTTTGTGTATGGAAGTTTATTTGCAAAATTCTTATAAAGAGATTGGACAGATGGTTCTATACTGCCTGGTTCCGTACTTAGTGTGTATGGTTGCGTTGCTACGTTTGATCCGTTTGCAAAAGAAACAGAGTTTACAGATATGTGCGATTGTAATGCTGGGTTCCTGCATTTGTTGGGGTATGTCAGCAAGAATATTGCCATGGTTATATGAAACATCAGCAGTGGGGGTGTGGATTGTTACATTTTTGATTTTTGCTATGTTCTTTATAAATGAAATTCATTATATTGCAGAGATGAGAAAGGAAGGAAAAATGTATGGAATTGTCGCTTGATCGTTTAACAAAACAGTATGGCAGGAAAATAGCGGTAGATTGTGTTAGTGCAACCTTAAAGCCGGGAGTATATGGTCTTTTGGGGGCTAACGGTGCAGGTAAAACAACATTGATGCGTATGCTATGTGCTGTTTTGGAGTCAACCTCAGGGGAGGTATTGCTGGATGGAAAAGAAGTAACTTCGATGGGGGCAGATTACCGGAATGTGTTGGGTTATTTACCACAGGATTTTGGATATTATCCAAATTATACTGCGGTGGAGTTCTTAATGTATATTGCAGCACTGAAAGGAATACCGAAGAATGTTGCAAAAAAACGTGTGACTGAATTGTTGGAAGTAGTTGATTTAAGCCATGTGGCAAACAAAAAAGTAAAAACTTTTTCCGGTGGTATGAAACAAAGAGTAGGAATTGCACAGGCGTTACTTAATAATCCGAAAATTTTGATTTTGGATGAGCCGACTGCGGGACTTGATCCGAAAGAGCGTGTCCGTTTTCGTAATCTGCTCTCAGAGTATGCAGGCGATAAAATTGTAATTCTTTCCACACATATTGTATCGGATATAGAAGCAATAGCAGATGAAGTGCTATTGATGAAAAAAGGAAAATTTGTATTGCAGGGTACGGTTCCTGAGTTGATTCACAAGGCAAATGGTAAGGTTTGGGAGCTTTCTGTTTCTCCACAAGAAGCTAGACAATGGCAGACAAAAACAACGGTTGCTAATTTACGGCACGAAGGAAAAGAAATTATATTGCGTATTATTTCAGACAATATGCCTAGTGAGCGAGCGGTTCCTTGTGAAGCTACATTGGAAGATCTTTATTTATTTTATTTTCCCACAGAGGAAGGAGTGAAATAGAATGGAACTATTTTGGTTAGAGCATAAAAAGTTATGGCGAAAGAAAATTGTTAAAATATGTGTGTTGTTGTGTTTTGTTTATTGTGTAATTTTTGGAAGCATACTTTCGTTTCAATGGTTCTGTTTTGGCAGTTCAGATGACTATACAAGTGCTTTTGGCAATAATTTTGATGGATATACAGTAATAAAGGATAGTCAGGAATATGCACTTTCATTTGGTGGAGAATTGACGGATGAAACCTTGCAGCAAATAGTAAGTGATTATCAGCAAATGGAAGCTGACGGTATGGGGGAAGAACTGGAAAAGACAGACTGGCAGATAGTTAATAGTTGGCTCGGAACATTGTATCCGGAGCTTCGAGATACCAGTAATTATAAAACGATGATAAGCTATGTTGATCCGGATAAGTTAACAGGCTTCTATGAAAGAAGACAGCAGGTGCTTGATGAGTTTTTGGAGGTCAGTGGTCAGGTAGGAGCTGAAAAAGAGTTTTTACATCAGATAGAGAGAAAGGTAGAAAAACCATTTCGTTATGAGTGGGTAGAAGGCTGGTCAACGCTTCTTGGTAGTATGGTTGCGGATCTGGGAGTTGTGATGGCTTTGTTTCTCGGTATTGTTTTATCCTCTTTATTTGCTGGCGAATGGCATGATAATACAAGCGCATTAGTATTGACGACTCGAAATGGTTGGGGGAAAATCGCTCTTGCCAAAATTCTTACTGGTTTAGCGTTTACAGTGGAGTTATTTGCATTACTTGCTGTTTCAAATGTTATATCACAGTTGTTTTTTATGGGAACTGCCGGATGGGATATGCCGATTCAGAATATCAAGCTGATTGCTGTTGCACCTATGAATATGCTGCAGGCAGAAATTTATGAATATGCTTTTGTACTGCTTGGAGCAATAGGTTTTGCCGGAATTGTTATGTTTATATCAGCGGCTGTAAAAAATAATGTACTTACCTTACTGCTTAGTCTGGCTGTTGTATATGGACCAATGATGATTGCAGAATATCTTCCTTATAAAATGCAAAAAGCATTGGATTTAATACCATTGGTAGGAAGTTCAACAGATATTTTCAGAACTAATACTTTTCGTATTTTGGGGAAGCT
>OIDZ01000517.1_pt1 | contig 11376 bp, 10 predicted proteins | sample 1581681 | NCBI WGS metagenome assembly OIDZ01 (sample SAMEA3882512, study PRJEB24775) | human gut metagenome | biome: human-associated habitat; feature: intestine environment; material: feces | place: Netherlands | collected 2009/2010
AATTCCTATGGTGCTTCCGCTGACATAAATTTCCTGATCATCTGCAGGTGTTACTTTTATTTCTTTAAATGGAATATAACCCAAAAGTTTACAGGGCAGAATATAGCCTCCATCCTGCGAAACAGTAACTGCTTCTTCAAATGTAACAAACGGTGTTGACAAAACTTCTGTGACATCTTCTGTTTTTTTGCCTCTGGAAATCTGAATTTCGTCAGGTATCTTTCTGTCCAGATATCTGTAACCTGATATCAGCATCACCAACAGATCCAGCACAAGACAACAGATGACAAAAAGTCTGTATTTTCTTTTGTTCATTGTTATGCACATCCTTTCATTCTGTATTTATGAAATTCTGTAACTGTGAAATTGCCATAAAACACTTCCCATCACAGCAAACCCGAAAGGTACAAAAATAAGAGAGAACAATCCGTCACAAAGATTATCCTCTCTTAGTATGTGGTCAATTATTTTATTTAAATCTTGTATTTTTTTGTTTCTGTGCCAATTCTTTCATCTCTTTCGCATTCTCAAGAACTGCAGGTGTAATTTCTGCACCACCTAACAGTCTTGCCAGTTCGCGGATGGAATCATGTTCTTTAAGCACATGAATCTGGGTAATAGTCTCAGTTCCCTGCAGATGTTTTTCAATTTCAAAATGACTGTCTGCCATAGCTGCAATCTGCGGCAGATGCGTGATGCAGAGTACCTGATGATGCTGTCCGATCACTGCCATCTTTTCAGAGACTTTCTGTGCAGTTCTTCCACTGATACCAGTATCGATCTCATCGAAGATCAATGTCTCAATCTCATCTCTGTCTGCAAGGATTGCCTTTAATGCAAGCATGATTCGAGACAACTCACCGCCGGATACGATCTGTCCCAGTGGCTTCAGAGTTTCTCCGGGATTTGTAGAAATGAGATACTGGATATCATCGGTTCCATTATCTGTGTAGTTTTTCTTTTTCCGGAAATCAATGGCAAAATTCACATCCAGGAAGTTTAAATCCTTCAATCCCTGAATAATCTTCTGCTCAAGCTGTTTACTGTATTCTTTACGGATTTCTGCTAATTCATCCGACTTTTTCTCAAGAATATTTTCCAGTTCTCTGAGATGCTCCTTTAATTCCTGTAAATTTTCTTCATATTTATGTAATTTTTCCAGTTTTTCTTCCTGAAGTTTGCGATATGTGAAAATTTCCTCAATGGTACGTCCATATTTTGCCTTCAGTCCATTGATCAGATCCAGTCTTCTCTCTGTCTCATAAAACTCTCCTTCATCAAAGGTCAGCTCGTCCAGATAAGCGGATAATTCTCTGTTAAAATCATTCAGAAGACCGTCTACAGAAGTAAGTGTCTCTGCAAGAGGTGTAAGCTCCGGATCATACTGTGTTACATGAGAGAATTCCTTTAATGCCTCTCCGACAGTCTCTCCGGCGCCTTCCTTGCTTTCATAGCCTGTGAGATTATGTACAAGCTGCAGGGAGTCAACGATGAGTTTTGCATTGCTCATTTTTCTGTACCGGGCTTCCAGTTCCTCATCCTCTCCCGGCTGCAGATTTGCTTTCTCGATTTCTTTGATCTCAAACTCCAGAAAAGCCAGCTCACGATTTCTCTGCTCCTCATTCATATTCATGGAACCAAGTTCTGTTTTGCATTTGCTGTATTCTTTATATGCCAGAGATACTTTCTCCTTTGCAGGAAGGATTTTTTCTTTTCCATATGCATCCAGGATTGCAAGCTGCTTATCCTGATACAGAAGTGACTGATGCTCGTGCTGTCCATGGATATCCAAAAGGCATGCAGCAGCGGCCTTCATCTGACCTACAGTACTTGTCTCTCCATTAATCTTGTTGATGCTTCTTCCATCCATGATTTTTCTGGACAGAAGTACCTGTCCATCTTCCGGACAGATATCCAGTGCTTTCAGTGTCTCCAGTGCTTTCTCGTTTTCTACCTGAAAAAGCAGCTCCACAAGTGCATAGGATGCATTTTCCCTTATCATATTTTTAGAAGTTTTTGCACCCAGGATCAGCTGCATAGACCCCAGAAGGATAGATTTACCTGCTCCGGTCTCACCGGTCAGGATATTCAGTCCGGGACCAAATTCTACTTCTATTTCTTCTATCAGTGCAAGATTTTTCACATGCAGATGAGCTAACATTTATTGCCTCCATAATCAAGTCATTTGTAATGTTAAAAGTTCAGGATCGTAACTGCAAAGGTATTGAGCAGTTACTCGTGGGATCACTTATTCAATCTGACAAAACTTCTCAGTTTCTCTGCTGCTCCCAGTGCCATGTCTGCAGTCTTTGCAACACACATAATAGTGTCATCACCTGCAATACATCCCAGTATTTCCGGCCATTTCAACGCATCCAGGGCTGCTGCCACGCCCATTGCCATTCCGGAAACGGTTTTGATCACAATGATATTCTGTCCCACATCAATAGAAAGCAGGGTATCTTCCAGTACTCTTGTATATTTTTCTCCAAGACTTCCTGATTCATTATTAATAATTGCATAACGGGACTTTCCGTCCTTTCCTGCCACTTTTGTCAGCTTGAGAGCACGAATATCTCTGGATACAGTCGCCTGTGTCACCTTAAATCCTGCCTCATTAAGTCTGGAGGCCAGCTCTTCCTGTGTATCAATATCATACTGATGAATCAGTTCAATAATTTTCTCATGTCTCGCAACTTTCACCTTATTTCCTCCTGCTGATCAGCTGTCTCTCATCTTCCGGCGCAATACCTCAACAAAACTTAAATGGTTCAGCTTCAGAATCTTTGTCTTTACATCTGCCCGCCGGATCTGAATGCAGTCACCGGTGACCATGGGGATAAATGTATCTCCGTCAAAAGATGCGATTCCCTTTTCACAGTCACAGTGTCTTCCTTTTCCTATCTCTACAGTGATCACATCCTGCGCAGGAAAAATAATGCTTCTTGTATTCAGCGTGTGTGGTGCTATGGGAGTCATGATCGTCATGGCGGCATTGGGCGATACAATAGGTCCTCCCGCTGACAGACTGTATCCGGTAGATCCGGTAGGTGTTGAAATAATAATTCCATCAGCATTATAAGAGTTAAGATAAACATCATTTACATAATTCTTAAACCGGACCACGCGGAGATGACCGTCTCTGCCGATCACAATGTCATTCAATGCAATATCCTGTCCGATCAGTTTTCTGCCGCGGTACACCCTTCCTTCCAGCATCATGCGTTCTTCTACCTCGTAATCATCCGCCATTAGCTGATCCAGAGCACTGTACAGAGAGGTCTGATTCACTTCTGCAAGAAAACCCAGATTTCCCAGATTGATTCCAAGAAGAGGAATTTCCTTATGCACCACATCCCTTGCTGCCTGAAGAAGTGTGCCATCTCCTCCCAGAACAATAATACACTGTGTATCGTCCGGAACCTTATCAGGATCTGTATAATGAAAGGAACCCTCATGTTTCCTTTCTGCCTGCTGTACTTCACAGTTTTTGTGATGTGTTTTCAGATAATCTGCGATTTTTTCTGTGATTTCAAGTTTTTTATCCTTGTCACTGTTTGTAATAATATAAAACCTGTCCATAGTTTCTTCCTGACTCAGCCTTTTTAATCCAACTGTCCATGAGCCTCTGCCACAACAGCTTCTACAGATACCTTCAGGCTGTCGGTAACCCCGGTACCTTCCGGATGTTTTTTCAGATGAAGAAGATATTCGATATTTCCTTCCGGTCCTTTAATTGGCGAAAAAGAAAGATGACATGGCTCCATAAAAATACTCATGGCATAATCGCGCACTTTTTCGATCACTTCCTGATGAACAGCAGGATCTCTTACAACCCCCTTCTTTCCGACTTTCTCTCTCCCCGCCTCAAACTGCGGCTTGATCAGACATACGATCTCACCCTCATCTGTAAGGAGATTTCTTACAGGAAGCAGTACTTTTGTAAGAGAAATAAAGGACACATCAATTGATGAAAAATCTGCCGGTTCTCCCAAATCCTCCGGTACCACATAGCGGATATTGGTTTTCTCCATACAGACTACACGCGGATCGTTACGAAGCTTCCAGTCAAGCTGTCCATATCCTACATCAATGGAATAAACTTTTACTGCCCCGTTCTGTAACATACAATCTGTAAACCCTCCGGTGGACGCACCTACATCCATACAGATCTTACTATCCAATGTGACATCAAAGTTTTTCATAGCTTTTTCAAGTTTCAGCCCACCGCGGCTTACATACGGAAGAGTGTTTCCTCTGACCTCAATCTTTACAGTCTCCGGGAACATGGTTCCCGCCTTATCTTCTTTCTGACCATCAACATATACATCGCCTGCCATGATGAATGCCTTTGCTTTCTCGCGGGATGGTGCAAGGGCACGTTCCATCATAAGCATATCCAAACGTTTCTTCATTGCTCTCTTAATTCCTCACTATCTTCTATTGCCTGTCTGATGTCTTCCACTCCAAGTCCAATCCGGCTGCGCAGGCTTTCTACATTTCCCTGGGGTACGAAACGATCCCAGACAGCTGCCGACAACACTCTTATTTCCGGATGACAGGCTTCCATATAAGCAGACACATGCTCTCCGTATCCGCCGCTTTTCACATTCTCTTCTACTGTCACAAACAGACTGTGATCCTTTGCCAGTTCATCAAGAAGATCCACATCCAGTGGTTTCACAAATCTGGCATTTACAAAAGTAGGATCATAGCCGTCATCTTTCAGTCCTTTACAGATTTCCATGCAGGACGGGATCATACTTCCCACTCCCAGCACAGCGATTTTTTTTCCTTTGCGGATAATCTCACTTCTGCCATATTCCACAGGTGCCTGATATTCCCGAAGCCCCTGATGCGCACTGCCTCTCGGATAGCGGATTGCAATCGGTCCGTCAAAGCTTACCGCAAATGCAAGCATCTCTTCCAGTTCTCTGTCATTCTTCGGTGCCAGAACAGTCATATTCGGCATCATGGACAAATAAGACAGATCAAAGCAGCCCTGATGCGTCTCCCCGTCTGCGCCTACAAGCCCTGCCCTGTCAACAGCAAAAATCACATGAAGCTTCTGCATACATACATCATGCAGGATCTGATCTACAGCACGCTGCAGAAAAGATGAATAGATGGCAACAACAGGAACCAGGCCGCCAAGAGCCAGACCCGCCGCAAAACTCACCGCATGTTCCTCTGCGATTCCCACATCAAAAAATCTGTCCGGAAATCTCCTGGAAAATTCCACAAGTCCGGTTCCATCCGGCATGGCTGCGGTAATAGCTGTCAGTTTTTTATTTTTCTCACCAAGAGAGACCAGTGCTTTGGAAAAAACATCTGTATAACCCGGCACTGTTTTCTTCTGAAGTACCCGGCCTGTTTTAATATCAAAAGGACCTGTTCCATGAAACCTGTCCGGATGGGCACTTGCAGGTTCGTATCCTCTGCCTTTCTTTGTCAGGACATGAACAACTACCGGTCCCTCTACCCGTTTTGCTTCATTAAAGAGTTTCATCATCTGACGCATATTATGACCATCAACAGGTCCCAGATATGTCAGTCCCATATTTTCAAACAGCATTCCCGGAATAAAAAGCTGCTTGACACTGCTTTTGGTTTTTCTCATAGTATCTACCAGAGCAGTCCCTACCTTCGGAACCTTCTTCAGTGCCTTTGTCACACCCATCTTCATTCCTGTATAAGCTTCTGCAGTTCTCAGTGCACTCAGATAAGTGGACATGCCTCCTACATTTCTGGAAATGGACATATTATTGTCATTTATGATAATAATAAAATTTGTCTTTAACTCTGCAGCATTATTTAATGCCTCATACGCCATTCCTCCGGTGAGAGCACCATCTCCTATCACAGAAACCACATGATGCTTCTGTCCCAGAATATCTCTGGCATGCACATATCCCAGTCCTGCCGAAATTGAATTGGAACTGTGTCCTGCATCATATGCATCACAGGGGCTCTCACTTCTCTTAGGAAAACCGCTTAATCCACCTTCCTGTCGCAGATTCTTAAATTCATCTTTTCTTCCGGTAAGAATCTTATGTGTATATGCCTGATGTCCTACATCCCAGATTAGTTTGTCTTCCGGAAAATCCAGCACATTATGAAGAGCCAGAGTCAGTTCCACTACTCCCAGATTTGAAGCAAGATGTCCGCCTGTCTGACTTACTGACCGGATTAAAAAGTCCCTGATCTCCGCTGCCAGAGGCTCGAAATCTTCCAATGGTATCTTATGGATATCATTGGGTTTCTTAATCTTTTCCAGAATCATTTGTATCCTTCCTTTATTTTCTGCGGTTTATTAATTTTTCAATTAACAAATACAGAAACTCGTTATTTTTATTCAGACTCTTCAGCAGATCGATAGCCTTTTCTGAGAGTTCTTCCACCTGTTCAGCAGCCTTCTCTGTTCCAAAAAGAGTCACATAAGTAACTTTATTATTCTTCTCATCACTGTGTACAGGTTTTCCCAGTTCTTCTGCAGTGCTGGTCACATCCAGAATATCATCCTGAATCTGGAAAGCCAGTCCTATATTTCCGGCAGCTTTCTCCACTGCAGATACTTCCTGCTCATTTGCTCCTGCAAGAATTGCGCCTGTCATCATGGAGGCTTCGATCAATGCTGACGTCTTATTTCTGTAAATATAGTCAAGCATCTCTTTTTCAAGGGGCTTTCCGTCATTTTCCACATCAACACTTTGTCCTCCAAGCATTCCATGAATGCCTGTTTTCTGTGAGACCACTCTCAACGCATGGATTACCCGATCCTGCTCTTTTGTCAGGGCAAATGCCTGAAACATGGTTTCGTATGCGTAATTAAGCAGCGCAACACCGCTTAACACTCCCATGGCTTCCCCATATACCTTATGTGTAGTCAGTCTGCCGCGCCTGTAATCATCATCATCAAGTGCAGGAAGATCGTCATGAATCAGGGAATGAGTATGGATCATCTCCATTCCTGCCATAAACGGTTTTACAACTTCTTCCTTACCATCAAACAGGCAATATGTCTCCCGGATCAACATTGGCCGAAGGCGCTTGCCTCCTGCCAGCATACTGTAATTCATAGCCTGAGCCATTGTTCCGGCGAATCCTGCCTCTGCAGGCAGAAAGCTTCTGATCACTTTCTCTGTTTCTTCCGTTCTCTTTGCTAATTCATCTTGAAAATTCACTAAATGTACCATCCTCATTAAGCTGCAGCATTTTCTTCTCCACTGTATCCAGCTTCCCGCTGCAAAGTTTCAAAAGTTCCATGCCCTGTCTGTACAGTATAAAAGAGTCCTCCAGCGATGTGTCTCTGTTTTCCAGTTTTTCAGCCAGCAGATCCAGTTCTGCAAACATCTCTTCCAGAGATTTCTCCTCCTGTAACTGCTCACAGTTTTCTTTCTTCGCCATAGATTCTCTCCTCCTTCACCGTACCTGTAACATCTGCTTCTATCGTACCGTCTGTCACAGATATATAAATGGTATCCCCATTTTGTACCTGTTCTACACTTGTCAATGTCTTTTTATATTTATCTGCCACATAAGAATATCCCTGATTCAGTTTCTTTAAAGGGGAAAGTCCTGCAAAACGTTCCAGATAAACAGACAATCTGTGTCTCTCATCCTGAAGTTTCCTGTTCATTCCATTTTGTACAGCATTCTCCAGATCTGCCAGACGCTGTCTCTGCTCCCGCAGCCTGTTCTCCGGACTCAGATAAGCAAATTTTGTCTGAAAATGCTCCAGTCTGCTGCGGTACAGATCCATTTTACCACTCATTGCACGATATAACCGCTGCCTGTAAATACTTACTGCTTCAATCACACTTCTGTAATCATCCACCGCAAGCTCTGCCGCAGCAGAAGGAGTAGGAGCTCGCAGATCAGCAACGAAATCAGCAATTGTAAAATCCGTTTCATGACCTACTGCGGAAATAATGGGTGTACTGCACTCAAAAATAGCTCTGGCCACGATTTCTTCATTAAACGCCCAGAGATCTTCAATAGAGCCGCCTCCTCTTCCCACAATGATCACATCCACATCTGTCTTATCAAGCATCTGTATTCCTTTTACAATACTTTCTGCCGCACCCGCCCCCTGTACAAGAGCCGGATATAAAATAATCTGTAAATAGGGATTTCTTCGATAGGAAATATTGCGGATATCCTGAACAGCCGCACCTGTCGGTGCAGTTACCACACCCAGACGTCTGATAAATCTCGGAATGGGCTGTTTGTACTCCTGTGCAAACATTCCCATATCTTCCAGTTCCTGCTTCAATGCAAGATATCTCTCATACAGAGTTCCTGCACCTTCCAGGGTAATCTCCTTTGCATACATCTGATAGCGGCCGTCGCGTTCATATACATCCACGCTCCCGCCAACGATCACCTTATCACCATTTTTCATGGCAAATGCAAGTCCCCGTCTGTGTCCGGCAAACATCACACAATTCAATGTTCCTGTCTCATCTTTCAGGGAAAAATAGATGTGTCCGCTTGTATGATATTTACAATTGGACACCTCGCCTTTTACATAAATCTTCTGCAGTAAATAATCCTGGGTAAACATATTTTTGATATAACGGTTTACCTGACCTACAGAATATGTGTTTTTCATTCTGATTTTTCTTCGCTTTCACTGTTGGCAATCTTGCCAAGGATACCGTTTACAAAGGAACCGGAAGTCTCACCGCCAAAACGTTTGGCAAGCTCTACCGCCTCATTGATAGCTACACCTGTAGGTACATCTTTGTCATATTTCAGTTCATACACTGCCAGACGCAGGGCAGTCAGGTCAACGCGGCTCATTCTCTTTGTCTTCCAGCCATTGCTTGTCTCATTTAACAGTGCATCGATCTCGTCTAATTTTTCAAGTACATGGCGGTATTTCCGGCTCATATACTCCTGATCTTTCTCTGAAAGTTCCTCCAGAGTATCAAAATAAAGTGAAAGCTGCTCACTCATCTCTTCCTCTGAATTAAATTCTGTCATGAACAGTAATTTAAAAATATGTTCTCTCTGCTCTCTTCTTCGCATAATTTTTGCTGTATAAACAGCTTTCCTTTCTAAATATCTCTTAAGTACACAAAAAAGGAAAGGGTTACTTTCCTTTTTCGTTCTCCATATCTACACTGGCAATATGAATATTAACATCTGCAACCTCAAGACCTGTCATATTCTCTATGGATGATTTTACTTTCTCCTGAACTTTCTTACTTGTCTCAAGAATGTTCTTACCATATTCGATATTCAGGTTCAGGTCTACTGTTACAACTCCTTCGAGTACAGTAACCTTAACACCTCTGGAAAGATTCTTCATTCCAAGTTTGCTTACCAGTTCGTTTGTGATATTGCCTGCCATGGAAGCAACTCCGTTTACTTCCGTAGCAGCAAGTCCGGCAATGATAGCGACCACTTCATCTGCAATCTGGACCTCACCAATGCCTCCTAAATCCTGTATTTTATATGTTATTCTTTTCTCTGCCATCTGAAAACCTCCTGAGGGATTCTTTAATCTTTGTTCATTATACCAAATCGACAGATAAATGAAAAGGGTTATTTACTGAATTCCGTTAATATTAAGCCAGGATTTCTGTCCTCTGTCATACCCACACTCCAGGAATTTACAAAGAGGAGCAGCGGATTTCCCTTAAGATCTGTAACTTTCTTCATATCTGAAGTTCCCACGATCTTGTCTACTTTTACAGTCTCCTTGTTGGCAATCCAGCGGATATGCTCATATGGAAGTGTTTCCAGACGGATATCTACATTATATTCATTTTCCAGACGATATTTCAGAACATCAAACTGCAGGACACCTACAACACCTACAATAATTTCTTCCATACCGGTATTAAACTCCTGAAAAATCTGAATAGCACCTTCCTGCGCGATCTGATTGATACCTTTAACAAACTGTTTTCTCTTCATAGTATCAATCTGACGGACTCTCGCAAAATGTTCCGGTGCAAATGTAGGAATACCTTCGAATGCAAACTTTTTACCGGGTGCACAGATTGTATCTCCGATGGAAAAGATACCCGGGTCAAAAACACCGATAATATCTCCGGCATATGCCTCATCTACCACATGGCGGGATTCTGCCATCATCTGCTGCGGCTGAAGCAGACGCATCTTTTTATCACCCTGCACATGATATACTTCCTGGGAAGCGTCAAATTTACCGGAACAGATTCTCATAAATGCGATTCTGTCTCTGTGTGCCTTGTTCATGTTTGCCTGGATTTTAAATACAAACGCTGAGAAATCATCATCCATGGGGTCAATTTCCCCAATATCAGACACTCTCGGAAGCGGTGATGTTGTCATCTTCAGGAAATGTTCCAGAAATGTTTCCACACCGAAGTTTGTCAGCGCAGATCCGAAGAATACAGGTGTCAGCTTACCTTTGCTTACCAGCTCCTGGTCAAAATCTGCACTTGCGCCGTCCAGAAGCTCAATCTCATCCAGAAGCTGTGCTTTCTGCTCCGGATCCATAATCTCATCTGCCCGGCTGTCACTTAACGGGATTTCCTCGATCACACCTTCTTTGGTACCTTTCTGTGTATCAGAAAAGGTAAGTATTTTCTCTGTATTACGGTCATAAACACCGCGGAATTTCTTACCGGAACCGATTGGCCAGTTGATCGGGCAGGTTGCGATGCCAAGTTCTTTCTCAATCTCATCAAGAAGGTCAAATGTGTCGTTTGCATCGCGGTCCATCTTATTGATAAATGTAAAAATCGGGATATGGCGCATTACGCAGACCTTGAACAGTTTTCTGGTCTGTGCCTCCACACCCTTGGAACCGTCGATTACCATGACTGCAGAATCTGCTGCCATCAGTGTACGGTAAGTATCCTCCGAGAAATCCTGATGTCCCGGTGTATCCAGAATATTAATACAATAACCGTCATAGTTAAATTGCAGTACAGAGGAAGTAACAGAGATACCTCTCTCCTTCTCAATTTCCATCCAGTCAGAAACTGCATGGCGTGCTGTCGCCTTACCCTTTACGGAACCGGCCAGATTTATCGCACCTCCATACAGCAAAAATTTCTCAGTCAATGTGGTTTTACCAGCATCCGGGTGAGAAATGATCGCAAAAGTACGCCGTTTTTCAATTTCCTTCGTAAAATCAGCCACAGATAAGCCTCCTATATCTACTCTTTCTCACATCATGTCCGTTTATTTTGTTTTCAGAATCTGCTGAAACTTCCTTGTTGTCATGATGAATCGTTCTTTCTATCTACATCTCGAGGGCATGCACGCGAACGCACATGCCCTAACTTATGTATTCTATCATACGGACTCAGGTCTAGTCAATCGGCGTAATTACAATATTTTCCGGCTGTGTGCCTGTTTTCCGCTTTACAATAT
>OIDZ01000526.1_pt1 | contig 11288 bp, 7 predicted proteins | sample 1581681 | NCBI WGS metagenome assembly OIDZ01 (sample SAMEA3882512, study PRJEB24775) | human gut metagenome | biome: human-associated habitat; feature: intestine environment; material: feces | place: Netherlands | collected 2009/2010
CAAGCTGCCTTCGAACCGTGCGTCATAGACCTCGCCCTGCTGCATATCGTTCTGGCGGATCGGCCCGCACTGCGTTGCCTGCATCGAGCCGTCAGAAACGCAGACGGGTTTGCCGTCCACTTCCAGCTGAAACAGCACGCCCAGCGTATCACCGAACAAGTCGCGGTCACCGTCAACGCCGCCTGTACTGCGGTGCCAGCCGTCACCAAGGGCAACCAGCAGCTCGTTTTCACTGTCACGCAAATATCGCGTTACATCGTAGGTTTGTGCTGCAAGGTGCTTGTTGCCGGTAAAGCTGCCGGGGGCTAAAACCATATCCCCGACACGCACACCGTTCAGCCATACCGCATACAGCCCCTTGGCGGTAATGTACAGCCGCGCTTCACCCTTGGCTGCAGTAAAGGTTTTGCGCAGGTACGATGCCGGACGATGGGGCTTGTACGGCTCGGCTGCGCCCTTGCCTGCGGCTTCTTTTTCCGCCTGCTTGCTCTCCCAGTTGGGGCGGGCAATGGCGTTGATGGCATCGGGGTCTACACATTCACCCTGCCAGTCGCTTTGCGCCAAGCCCGTTTCAAAGTGCGCCTCACTCCACGCACCGGGGGTGTCGTTTTCATCCCACAGGCGCACGCGCCAGCACCCACGCACGCGGGAGCCGTCCACAGCCGGGGCATCGGCGTGCACGGCGGCGCTCTGCACCTTGCCGCTGTGCCAAACAGTCTCGCCGTTCGCGGTCAATTCAATTTCATAGGCAGTCTGGCGCACGCCGTCAACGCACTGCCAAGACAAGAACAGCGGCCCGGCATCCATGCCAAGGGGCGCGGTAAGATGATTCGTTTTCAGGTTTATTGCTCGCATCGCTGGGTACTCCTTTTCAATTTACTCCCTATATTATAATGGAAATTTCCCAGCGGGCGAACTCAGAAATTACGGATAAGGGATAAAAATTTCAAAAGCATCGAATAATGTATAAATTTTTATCCCATTTCCGGATTTGATGCCCCCACCGTGCACCACCGGCGGGGATTTTTTATTGACATTTTTGGTCTATCGTAGTAGACTATAGGCAGAGATAGGTCTATTGCAATAAACCAAAAGGAGCTTACCCTATGCTGAACCATGAACCGCTTCGCCTTGCTGACGGCGAATACCGCTTTGCCTGCCTTGTGTGGGACAACGAGCCGCTGCCCAGCGGGCAGTTGGTCGCGTTGGCCGCCGAGGGGCTGGGCTGGAAAAAAAGCACGACCTACACCGTTTTAAAAAAGCTCTGTGAGCGCGGCGTGCTGCAAAACGCCGATGGCCGCGTGACGAGCCTTATTAAAAAGGAGGACGTCCAGCAGGCCGAGAGCGCCGCAGTGGTGGACAAGACCTTTGACGGCAGTCTGCCGCGGTTCGTGGCCGCGTTTTTGAACTCAAAGCCCATCAGCGACGCCGAGGCCGCCGAGATCCGTGCACTGCTCGACGCCGCCCGCTATAAGGAGGAATAGCCATGCGCAGTACCGTTCTTGCCTTTTTGCTGTTGAGCGCCCGCGGCGGTGTGGCCGCACTGGCGGCGTGGCTGGTCTGCAGGGCCCTGCGCCGCGCCCATGCGCCCAGTCGGCTCCTGTGCTGGCTGTGGCTGGCCGTAGGGCTGCGGTTCGTGCTGCCATGGGGCATCCCGCTGAAGCTGCCCCGCCCGGAGAGCGCCCCGCTGGCCGCTGCCGCCGACACCGTGCAGGAGCTGGGCGAGTTGCCGCTGCTGCCCCCTGCCCCCGCCGCAGCCGCAGCTGCGGCCCCGCTGCCTTGGTACGCCCGGCTGACGCCGTGGCACGCGCTGGCGGCGGTCTGGCTGGTCGGTGTGCTGGTGCTGGCTGTGCGCGGGACCGTCGGCTACCTGAAATTAAAGCGCTGTGTGGCGCTGGCCTGCAAAACGCCCGACGGCTGCTACGGCGGGGCGTGCGTGCCCACGCCGTTCACAATGGGCTTTGTGCGCCCGCGCGTCTACCTGCCGGACAGCTTGCAAGGCCCGGCGCGGCAGGCTGTGCTGCTGCATGAGCGGACCCACATCCGCCGCCGCGACCCGCTGGTGAAGCCGCTGTTTTATGCCGTCGTCTGCCTGCACTGGTTCAATCCGCTGGCGTGGCTGGCCTTGTGCGCCTTTGAGCACGACATGGAGGCCGCCTGCGACGAGGCAGCCGTGCAGGGCTGCACGCTGGCCGAGCGCAGCACCTACTGTGAGAGCCTGCTGCAGTTTGCCATGCAGGGACGCCCCATCCGAACACCCGGAAGTCTTGCCTTCGGGCAGGGCAGCGTGAAGGAGCGCATTGTGCACCTGCTGCACTACCGCCGTCTGGGTGCGGGGGCGCTGGCGCTCTGCGCCGTGGCCGTGGGCGTCAGCGTGACGGCCTGCATGGTGCGCCCGCAGGTGGAGGCAGCCCACGCCGCGCCGGAGCCGCCCGCCGCCACTGCCGAGACTGCAGCGCCGACACCGACACCTGCGCCCACGGAGACGCCCGCAGCCATGCCCGCCGCGACGCTGCCGACGTTAAGTGACGCCGCCAACAGTCCGCGGTTTGCCTGCCCGGTGCAGTACAAATACATTTCCCGCTTCATGAGTAAGGACAGCGGCCACCGGGGCGACGACCTGCATGCCGCCGAGGGCACCGAGATTTATGCCGCCGCGGACGGTGTTGTGCTGGCCGCGCAGGAGCATTACAGCTGGGGCAATTTTGTGGAGATCGACCACGGTACCGACGCCGACGGCCTGCGCTGGGTCACGCTGTACGCCCACATGAAGTCCTGCGCCGTGCAGGTCGGGCAGACCGTGACCGCCGGTCAGGTCATCGGGTACGTGGGGCATACCGGCTACACAACCGGCAACGCCTGCCATTTTGAGATGCATGTCAACGGCACGCTGGTGGAGCCGCGCTATTTTACCGCCTACGACGGCAGCGATGCCGCCGAACTGACGCAGGAAAAGGCAGATGAAATCCTGGCCGAAGCTGTGCGCAATGCGAGTTCCGACCAGGTGACTGCCGCCGATGGAGCCGCAGCCCTTTCCGGCGTGGAGCTCTTTACCCTGCCGGTCGCGCCCCCGCCGCAGGTCAGCGGCTATGACCCCGAAAACGGCCACCCCGGCATTGACTTTGCCGCTGAGGAGGGCGCGGAGGTTTACGCCGTTGCCGATGGCATCGTGACCACCGCCGACTACGATGTTGAAAAGGGCAACTATGTCGTCCTTGACCACGGCGGCGGGCTGGAAACGGAGTATCAGCACATGAAGTCGCTGCTCGTCTCTGCCGGGCAGTCCGTGGTTCAGTGCCAGGTCTTGGGATATGTGGGCAGCACCGGCAATTCCACCGGGCCGCACCTGCACTTTGAGGCACGGCAGGACGGCGCGCCCGCAGACCTGACCGGGACTGCCCTATTAGCGGAGTAACAAGATGAAATACAGGCACTTCCCCGCCGCTGCTCTGGCGGCGGGGCTGCTTTTTTGTACCCTTTTTTCGGGCCTAACCGCTTACGCGGATGATAAAAAGGGCGAATTAACGCAAAAGCAGACCGAGACGCGGCAGGAGTACGAAACCGCACAGTCGACCCTGGAAGAATTGCAAAACGAACAGACGCAGACCGAGAGCGAGGTTGCCGCCCTGACCGGGCAGGCCGCCGAGCTGGCCGGGCAAATTACCGCCGTGACCGACGCCGTGCAAAATGCGCAGACCGTTTTGGACGAGCGGCAGGCCGCGGCGGACGCCGCCCGCGCCGCACTGGACGCCAAGCAGGCCGAGTACGACGCAAGGCTGGCCGTCTGCCGTGAGCAGCTGCGCGCGATGCAGCGGCTGGACGGCGGCGGAGCCGTCTGGCTGCTGGCACAGGCCAAAAGCCTGTACCAGCTGCTGACGTTCGACGCGGTTTTGCAGCAGATGAGCGCGCGGAACAGCACGGTTCTGGCCGAGCTGGACGCCGAGGCCGCCGCACTGGAGCAGGCCCGCGCCGCAGCGGACGAGGCTGCCCGGCAGGCCGCCGACGCCAAGGCGGCACTTGAGCAGCAGCAGGCAGCGCTGGCCGACACGCAGACCGCGCTGGAGGCCGCACTGCTCGACGCGAACAGCACACTGACCGCCCAGCAGGCCGCGGCCCAGGCACAGGCCGCCGTGACCGACGCCGCGAAAAAGGCGTATGAGGACGCCACCGCCGCACTGGACGCCTATGTGCGGGAGCAGAGCCGACGCTACACAACGGCGGACCTGCACCTGACGAGCCTTGACTTCCGCTGCCCGCTGGACAGCTACGGGCGCATCACGACGCAGTTTGCCGAACCGGACCCCTGGGGCATCCCCCACCGCGGCACCGATTTTGCCGCGCCGGGCGGCACGCCCATCTATGCGATTGCGGACGGTGTCGTCAGCGCCGCGCGGACGATGAACAGCTACGGAAACTACGTGCAGGTCAGCCACGGCACCGCGGACGACGGCCACCGGTACGACAGCCTGTACGCCCACATGAGCAGCATCGCCGTGGCGCAGGGGGCCGCCGTGCAGAAGGGCGACCTGCTCGGGTATGTGGGCAACACCGGCAATGTCTACGGCGCGGGCGGCGGGTATCATCTGCACCTGGAGCTGCGCGTGGACGGCAGCAGAGTAGACCTGCTGGGGTTTGTGCCGAGCCGGTAAGGGGCGCATTGTAGGGGCCGCACATGTGCGGCCCGCAAGTTTCCGGCAGACGAGCGCTTGCGGGAAGGCCGCGGGCCGGGCATGCCCGGCCCCTACAGGCAGTTGAAACAGGAAAGTGTGATACATTGACCTTCGGAGATTTATTATACTTCATCGGCTTCCAAGTCGAATACACCCTTGTGCGCATCGGGCGCGGTGTGCGGGCGGCGGCGTTGTGCGCGGCGCGGACGTTGCTTACGCTGCTGGCTGTGGTGCTGCGGCCCGCAGTGCGGGCGGCGGACAGCTTTAAAGCAGCGCTCACCCATCCGCGACAGCTGGCGGGGTACGCCGTGCCCCTGCTGGCCGCCGGGGTGCTGGCATGGTTCGTGCGCACCGCGCTGGCGCGGCCTTTTGTGCTGCGGGTCGAGGTCGGCGGGCAGGTCGTGGGCTATGTCACAGACGAGCAGGCGTTCGACGCAGCCCGCGCCGACGTACAGGCCCGTCTGACCGGCGTGGCCGACTGGAACGTCCAACCCGCGTACACCCTTGTCATGGCCGACGCCGACACCCGCCCCATGACCGAGCGCGAGACCGCCGATGCCATCCTGCGCGCCGCAGGCGGCGAGATCACCGAGGGCACCGCCGTCTATCTGGACGGCGCACTGCGGTTCGTCACCGACGAGGGCGACCACCTGCGGCAGTTTTTGTACGCTGTGCGTGCGCCGTGGCAGACCGACGGTGTGCAGACCGACTTTGTCCACGCCCTGCGGCTTGTGGACGGCATCTACCCTGCCGCGGCCATCACACCGTACCGCGACCTGACCGCCGCACTGCGGGCGGACGACCTTTTGCAGGTCAAGGCCGTGCGGTACGAGACCGTGACCCGGGAGCTGCCGTTTGAGACCCAGACCATCGAGGACGCGGGGATGGATTTTGGCAAAACCGAGACCGTACAGGCCGGGCAGAACGGCAGCGAGCTTGTCACCAGCGAGATCACAACCGTGGCGGGCGAGGTCGTCAGCACCCGCGTAGTGGATGTGCAGCTTGTGCAGGCCGCCGTGCCGGAGGTCATCCACCGCGGCACGCGGCTGAAAAGCGGCATGATCGGCAGGCTGGGCACAGGCAGCTTTCTCTGGCCGGTGCCGGGGTATTCGGGCATCAGCCGGTGGGCCAGTCTGCCCTATGGACACCGCGGCGTGGACATCACGGCCCCCTACGGCACGCCGATCTATGCCGCCGACGCGGGCACGGTCATTGCCGCCCAGTGGCACAACCACCCCACCATGAGCTGGGGCTACTATGTGGAGATCGACCACGGCAACGGGTACAAAACGCTGTACGCCCACATGTCGTCCTTTGTCGTGCAGGCCGGGCAGACCGTGGAAAAGGGGCAGCTGATCGGCTATGTGGGGGCCACCGGCGCTGCCACGGGTCCCCACTGCCATTTTGAGATGTACTATAACAATGCACTTATCAGTGCGCGGAATGTGTTCCCGGATATGTGAGGCACAAGGCAGACGGGCTGCCGCCGAGTTGTCGACTTAATTTATTTTGCAAATCGCTTTACTTTTTGCTTTCCGTATGGTAAAATTCTTTGCATAGTAAAGCTGACTAAGCTCTCGTTCAGGTGCAATGGCGCACACGAACGGGAGCTTTTTGCCTAAAACGAGGTGTTACCATGGATCACATTGACCGTAAAATCATCGACCTTCTGCAAAACAACGCCCGCGCACCGTTAAAAGAAATTGCCGACCATGTGTTTTTGTCCAGCCCCGCCGTGTCGGCCCGCATGGCCCGGCTGGAAAGCTCCGGCACCATCACCGGCTACCAGGCACAGGTCGACGCGCCGAAGCTGGGCTACATGGTCAAGGCGTTCATCAATCTGGACATGGACCCCCAGCGCAAGCCGGAGTTTTACCCCTATATCCAGAGCTGCCCCCATGTGGTGGAATGCAACTGCGTCACCGGCGATTACAGTATGCTGATAGAGGTGCTGTTCGGTACGACGCAGGAGCTGGATCAGTTCATCAACCACCTGCAGCAGTTTGGCCGCACCCGGACGCAGATCGTCTTTTCGACGCCCGTGGAGCACCGCGGCGTGCCAGTAGCCGAGCCGGAGGAGAAGCAATAAAAAACAAAAAGCCTTCCCCATCGGGGGAAGGTGGCCGAGCGAAGCGAGGTCGGATGAGGGCAAAGTTTGCGCTGTTTCCCGTAAACGGGATATTGCCGGCAACGCGGCCCTCATCAGTCCGCTTCGCGGACAGCTTTCCCCCGATGGGGGAAGCCTTTTTCCGTTATAAGTATCCCCCGCTCCGCAGAACAAAGATCCAGCCTGTCAGCGTCAAGGCGGAGAGAAGGGTCGTCAGGGCAATGCAGCTCGAGGTCAGCACGCCCTCATGGCCCATGTTCCTGCTCATGACATAAGCGCTCGGCGTCGTGGGACTGCCCAGCATGATAAGCAGTGCGACGAGTTCCTCATTCCGAAAGCCCAGCGCTACCGCGCAGGGCAGGAACACCGCCGCAAGGCCCACGGTCTTGATGAACGCCGCCGCCAGCGTGGGGCCGAGCTTTTTGATGGCCTTTGTCCCCTCAAACGACGCACCGATGGACAGCAGCGACAGCGGCGTGGTCAGCGACGCAATGCTGCTGATGGTTTTGGTTGCGATCTGCGGCAGCGTGAACGGCAACAGCGCATAGACCGTGCCGAACACAATGCCCAGCAGGATCGGGTTTGTGGCCACGCCGCGCAAGAGCTGCTTCGGGTCAGGCACGCCGCGCTGCTCGGGCGATTCCAGCATCAAGATCAGCACCGCAAAGATGTTGAAAAGCGGCACACTGCCCAAAATCATGAGCGGGGCCATGCCGGCGCTGCCGTAAATGTTCTGGATGAACGCCACGCCCAGCACGGCGGCGCTGCTGCGGTAGCCCGCCTGCACGAACTCGCCCACCAGCGTCTTGTCCTTCAAAAAACGTTTAGCCCCCGCCCAGACGGTCAGGATGCCGACGAGGGTGGCGGCAAAGCAGAACAGCACAAACCTGGGCCGGAAGTCGTGCAGGATGTCCACGCTGCCCATGTCCAGAAACAGCATGAGCGGCAAAGTCACCTTAAAGGTCAGCCTGTCCGACGCCTTGCAGAACGCGGGCGGCAGAAAGCCGAGCTGCCCCAGCGCGTACCCCACCACCATGACAAGGAACACCGGCAGGGTCGCGTTCAGGCTGAAAATTAAATTTTGCATGGCAGTTCTCCCCTTTTTTTGCTGCCTTTATTCTACCATTCCCAACAAGTCTTTACAAGGCAGGGATTTTGCAAAATCTTTTTTCGGCAAAAGCCTTGACTTTTCCGGGGTGTTTGTGCTAGAATATCTCTTGCAGTCAATGCAACAAGCGGAAGTGCTGGAATCGGCAGACAGGCACGTTTGAGGTGCGTGTGTCTATGACGTGTGGGTTCAAGTCCCATCTTCCGCACCAAAAGAGAACCCCCATGGCGTATCCCGCCATGGGGCTTTTCTTTTTTCCTGCCACGCAGACTAAACAAAGTCCCCCGGCATCATCACGATGCCGGGGGGCTTTGCGTTTATGGAAGGACAAAGAGAATCGCAGGGTTAAAGCTTAGGCGCGGTACTCCGCGGGCAGCTGGTCGACGGTCTGCCACTTTTCCATAGCATCTTCCAGTTTCATGCCGTTCGCAACCGCGTCGCGGCGGCAGGCGTTGACGGCCTGGATCTCCTTCATCTTCTCGCCGGTCAGGCTGTAGCCCTTCATGGCGATGAGAGTGGCCGCCCAGGCGACCATCGGGATGGCGCAGAACAGGACGATAACGACCACATTCATGCCCGGCGTGTACGGGTCATACTGGGTGGGCAGGTTGTTCAGACCGATAAAGGTCACGGCAATGCCGACGACGGTGGCGGACAGGCTGGAAACGAGCTTATCCACCAGGCTGAACAGCGTACCCATGATGCCCGGAATATACTTGCCGGAGCGGTAGGTCTCGTAGTCGGAGCAGTCGGCAACCATCGGAATGGGCATGTCGGCAGTAGCGTAGTATGCGCCGTAGCCGATGCCGAAGAACAGGATGAACAGAATCGTGTACAGGTTGATGGACAGACCATTCTCGCCCAGCAGGCTCAGATGGAATGCATCACCGTGACCCCACAGCAGCAGCAGGACCAACACGCCGACATAGCAGGCCAGCGCGACGCTGACATACTTCGTCAGGCTGGCCTTCTGGCCCTTCTTCTGGCTGGTGCGCACAGAGAGAATGAAGAACGGCACACTGCAGGCGTAGCCCAGCACCATCATGGGCAGGTACAGCCCATCGTAAGCACCCATCATGCAGCCGTAGAGCATGCACAGGACCGTGGTGTTGTTGGCGATGGAGAGCGCCAGCTTTGTGCCAGCGCCCGCGATCATCAGACGCTGCATGGGTTTGTTTTCCCGGATGATCTGCAGATACTCGCTGACCTTGACCTTCTCGGTCTTTTCGCCGCCGATGCCGAAGTACTTGGGCTGATCCTTCTCCCAGATGCCGATGATGGCCAGGATGGTCAGCGCAATGGACATCACAATGCCCACGGGGGCCAGCGTGCGGAAGAAGCCCGCGGAGGAATAGCCGCCCTCATAGTTTTTGGCAAGGATGGGAGCCAGGAACTGCATAACGCCCATGCCCAGCAGACTGCCGACGGTGTTGAAGATCGTGAACAGCGGGCGCTGCTTGGGGTCGTTGGTCAGAACCGTCTGACCGGAACGGGTGCAGCTGGTCTGGAAGGTGTAGCCGATGACCCAGACAAAGTACAGGCCCACAAACGCGGCATAGCGTGCCCACATCATCGTATCGGGGATCATCGGGGTGATGCCGTACAGCACCAGAATGCTGGCGGCCATGATAAGGTTGCCGATGGCCATGAACGGGCGGAATTTGCCGAACTTACCGTTCGTGCGGTCCATCAGCGCACCAATGATCGGGTCGGTGATGGCGTCGCACAGGCGCATGGCCGTGACCATGACCGAGGCAAACAGAGTGCCCAGCGCCAGTACATTGCTGCCGAAGGTGGCAATGTAGGAAAGCACAAGGACGTAATAAACATTCGTGGCACCGTTGTTCAGCGGAAACAGTACCAGCTGGTAAAGTTTGGCGCGATTGACGCTGGACGCTTTTGCATTTTCGCTCATGGGCTGCTCCTTGTTGTGGAAAAAGAAATCTTACTCAAAAGTCCCCGCCGGGGCCGGCGGGGAGCTTACGGAAATTCTGTAGAAATCAGGCTTTCTTAGCGGCTTTCAGGGATTTTTTGAAATCCTTGTAGGCCTTGTATTCTTCGGTCTTGCGGAACTTGATGCCGCCAATGATCCACATCACGATGCCCAGCAGGCAGAAGAAGGTGGAGGCACAGGCAATGATGATGCTCATGGTGACAACCGTCGGGCGGGTGACCTTGATGGTGGTGTCGGCACCCACGCCGTTCATGCCGCAGGAGTTGGCGATGGCATACAGGTTGTGGTGGCAGGCCTCGCGCATGGCGGTGACGATGACGGGGTCGTTCTTGTACTTGGGCAGGGTGTCGGTGACGAAGGACATCATGGCGTCGTAGATGGACACACCGGCCAGAACGCCGTCGGGACCGTTGACATACTGGGTCAGAACGTTATCGGTGATGACCATGCCGTCGCAGCCCCACTCGTTGCGCAGGATGCCGGTGACCAGGCCGTAGTTGCCGCCGGACCAGACAGCGCCCCAGCGGGTGTAGGCGATCATAACGCCGTTGGCGTTGCCGACCTCGACGGGAGCCTGGAAGGCTTTCAGGTAGACTTCACGGGCAGCCTGCTCGTTCAGCCAGACGCCCAGACCGATACGGTCCTGCTCGCAGTCGTTCAGGGCAAAGTGCTTCATAACAACGTGGACGCCCTTGTCCTGAATTGCCTTGACTTCGTAAGCGGACATCATGCCGGAGAGGAAGCCGTCCTCGGAGTAGTACTCGAAGTTACGACCGCCGTAGGGGGTGCGGTGAATGTTGTTGCCGGGGCCGTACAGGCAGGCGATGTCGGCTTCCAGGCAGTTGTTGCCGATGACCTTGCCGATCTCGGTCATGATCTCGGTGTTGAAGGTGGCAGCCATAACGTCCTCAGAGGTGAAGGCGGTGGCGGTCAGCTGGCTCTTGTCGTTGCCCAGCAGGCTGGCGGTCAGACCCTGGGGGCCGTTCTCGTCACGGGTGCCGGGGGCTTCCACGCTCTTGACGGGCATGGTCCAGTGGAAGGCGTCGCCGATCAGGGAGTTCATCTCGTCGAAGGTCATCTGATCCAGCAGCTCGTCCCACTTGGGATCGTTGTAGTCCAGACCGATCATGTCGTACAGCTTAACGCCGTTCTTGGCGCCGAGGGTGGGCATATCAACGCTCTCGTAGTCGGCAGGATCGTAGCGGATGTCCTTCAGGTCCTTCTTGAGCAGCTCGGTCAGGGCCAGCTTGACGGTTTCGGTGGGCAGGGTGCCGTTCCAGTCAGAGCGGCTCAGCCAGGTCACGGTCTCCTCAATGCCCTCGTACAGGTTGGGGTCGGCGTTGGACAGCTGGTTGGTGATGGCGGTGCCGTTTTCGCTGGTGGCATAGGTGGTGGTGTCGAGGGCATCCTCGGTCCAGGTGTAGGTCAGGTCAGCGTTGCCGTCGGCGG
>OIDZ01000527.1_pt1 | contig 11287 bp, 9 predicted proteins | sample 1581681 | NCBI WGS metagenome assembly OIDZ01 (sample SAMEA3882512, study PRJEB24775) | human gut metagenome | biome: human-associated habitat; feature: intestine environment; material: feces | place: Netherlands | collected 2009/2010
GGTGTGTCGTGGAAGTGCGGGATTGTCTCGTGCAGAGTATGGGCCGGGTAGTCGGCAAGCTGATGCTGGAAGTTGCCAAATGCAACGGCGCTCTGGTAAAAATCCTCGGCGGACTGCACCTGCTGCAAGCAGACAGTATCCTCCACAAAGTCATAGACACGCCAGCAGCCGCCATCGGCAGCTTGGTAATAAGGCCTTCCCTCTTTGGTAGGCACCACATGGAGCGTGGCACGCGCCGGGTCAGCCCCGCGCTGCTTGGCTTTTTCGCGCAGAAAATCCGTCACACCGCAGATGTTTTCCATCAAACCGGCCGGGTCTTTGAATGTATTGGTATTGATTTTTTGCAGGATATAGCGTTTTGCCCCCTGCTCTGACGTTACCGTAATAGCATACGTCTGGTTAATATGCCCCTCTCCGTAAGGAACCGGTTCTGACACTGGGCCATCCCATTGCCACGCGGTCAAAATTTCTTTCATCACATATATCCTCACTGATAGACTTCCAGCAGCCGCAGCGTTGGCTCCGTGCGTGAAGCTGTGATCTTTATGGTTAGCGTCAGCACATCCACGGGGGCAAAGCGGCAGATACGCTTATGCCCAACTACCGTAAATTCGGCAACCTTGCTTTCATCTGCCCAAATCTCGCCGCTTTCTATGCGCTGCCCTGTCGGAAGATGCTCCCCCAGAACAACACAGGAAACCTTCTGCGGCTTCGGGAATTTCAAAGTAATCGTATCGGATTCTTGTCCGTAGGCAGCCTGCCAATAGGTATTTGCCATACCGTCCACAGCCTGTGTGATGGGATGCTGCGCAATCGCGGAATCTGCCGTAATTGCCGCCTTTTCTGTTACGCTGTCGGCAAAAATCTGGCGGATTTTAGCACCCAGCTCCGCAAGGCTGGCGCAGTCCGGTGCGGCAATACGGCCATGCGTATCAGGCGGAATGTTCAGCAGCAGGCTGGCATTCGCACCGACGGCATCCAGATAGATGTCCAGCAATTCGTCTGCCGTGCGCACGTCAGTGTCCTCCTCCGGATGGTAAAACCAACCCGTTCGGATGGAGGTATCCACCTCGGACGGATACCAGACAAGTTCTCTTGCATTGCGGATAACCGCTCTGCTGCCGATGTCCTCGTCCTGAGAGTCAATTTTGCGGGAGAATTCTCCGTCATCTGCCTGCTGCGATTTCGATGCCGTGCGTTCTGCATCCCGCAGCTCTGCGGGAACCACGCTCCACTCTGCTTTCCGGCAATGCCCGGCCTCGTTGCCGCACCAGCGCACATCGGGACCGCAGACATTCAAAACCGCATTCGGCTGCAATTTGCGCAGTACTGTATAGTAGCGTTCCCAATCGTAAATTTGCTTTTTGCCGTTTTTGCCCTCGCCACAGGCACCGTCAAACCAGAAGCAGAAAATATCTCCGTAGTTTGTTGCAAGCTCAGTCAGCTGGGAAACGAAATAATCATCATACGGTTTCCCCTGCCCATAGCGTGCATCGTGACGATCCCACGGGGAGAGATAGACACCAAACTTGATACCGCCGCGCCGGCAGGCATCCGATACCTCGCGCACAACATCGCCCTGTCCGTTCTTCCATGGGCTGTTCTTGACGCTGTGCTCGGTGTAGGCGCTCGGCCACAGGCAGAAGCCGTCATGGTGCTTGCAGGTCAGAATCAGCGCCTTCATGCCGGCACTTTTGACTGCGGCGACCCATTGGTCGGCATCCAGCGCATCGGGGTTGAACAGTGCCGGGTCTTCGGTGCCGTCGCCCCACTCGCGGTTCGTGAAGGTATTCATGCCGAAATGGGTAAAGGCGTAAAATTCAAGCTGCTGCCATGCCAGCTGGCGCGGGCTGGGCGTGATAGAGGCCGCATAGCGGATCTGTTCTTCGGGTGTTCTCATTCTATTACCCCTCAATGCTGTACCACTTGATCTCATTGGTATCCAGATGCAAATCGAAGCAGCTGCCGTCGCCGGTGTAAATGGTCGTGTCCTGCGGTTCGTAGGTGTTGTTGACCACGCAGTACTTGCCGTTCTTAACGTAGGCATGGACTTCCACATTGTAGTTCGTGCTGAACCATTTGTGCAGGTTGGCTTCATCGTGGGCAGCCCACAGGATGGCGCGGTACAGCACGCGGTTGTTCACAAAGCTGTACGGCAGACCGCTGATATACACACCGCGCCCCTGGCCGTACTCATGCGCGGCCATCTGGACTTCCTTGTCACGCTGAATGAGAATTTCTGTGCCTTCCCATGCAAAGATGCTCTTCTTGCCCTCGCCAAAGTCCACATCATGGTCGGGGCAGTCGGCCAGAATAAAGTGGTCGCGGTGTTCATCCCAGTTGTACTTGTCGTAATTCAGGGTGAAGCCTGTTTCCTTCTCCACGCCGAGCGGCGCGGACAGCTGCAAATAGCGCCCCTGATACTGGTGACCGCCCGGTTCGCCGACACCAATCAGACCGCCGCCGCGGTGGACAAAGCCCTTGACGGCAGCGGAAATATCAGGATCCTCCCAGACCTTGCCGCCGGTGTGGGCGGTGTCGCCGTCACCGACGTTGATAAGGACGTCAATGCTGTCGAGCACCTTCGGGTCAGCCTTGATGTCGTCAAAGCTGATAAACTTCACGTCAAACGGCGCACCGGACAACGCTTCGATAACGCCCGCATAGCTGTAATTCTGCTTCTGGTACAGCGCATGGTGAACCATGTGGCAGCCCCACGCGCGCTGTTGCCCCCAGCTGTTCAGCACAGCCACGGTCTTGACGCAGTAGGGGGTCGTGCCCTTGATGTTCTCGTACAGTTCGCGGAACTCGTTGCAGACGCTCTCGACATAGTCGAGGAACTCCGGGAACTCGCAGGCCAGCTTCAGGTAGCCTCCGTAGCCGATGCGGTCAATGGGCTTGCGCAGGATGGCGCGGCGTGCGGTGACCCAGTTCTCCTTGGCCTCGCGCACAGGGTCGCCGCCCTCGTGGAAGGTATCGGGGAAGAAGTAGGGCAGGAATCGTCCCTCGGTGTACTTGACGCCGGGGATGTCGGAAATCAGGCGCAGGGTGCTGCCGTTGCCGACACTGCCGACAATGGCATCCACGCCGGACTGCTGGAACTCGGGCATGAACGGCTCGCAGCCGATCCAGTGGTCGCCCAAGAACATCATCGCTTCCTTGCCGTAGGCGTGGACGATGTCGGTCATTTCCTTCATCAGACCGGCGACCTCGCGGCGCTGGAATGCCTGGAAATCCTTGTACTCCTTGGTGGGCACACGGTACTGGTTGTTGTAGTAGCCCTGATCGATGATGAACTCCGGGCGGAATTTGTAGCCGACTTCCTTCTCAAACTGCTCCAAAATATAGGGAGAAACGGACGCCGAGTAGCCGTACCAGTCAACATACTTCTCGCGGCGCAGCTCGTCAAACACCAGCGTGAACAGGTGGAAGAAGGTCGTAAAGCGCACAACGTTGACATAGGGGTGGCTTTCCAGATACTCGCGCAGACGGCGCAGGGTGTAGGCGTGGGTCTTGGGCTGGCGCACATCGAACGGGATCTGGTGTTCGACATCCTTCCAGTCATTGATGACCGAGTTGTACATGTGGACGGGGTCCCAGATCAGGTACGCCAAAAAGCTGACCGTGTACTCGTGGTAGGCGGCGGGGGCGTCGATGACAACGCTCTCGGTTGCTGCGTCATAATGCCACGCGGCGGCATCCAACGGCTCGCCCGTCGTGCGGTCGATGACTTCCCACCAGCGGGCAATGTCGTCGTGGTCGTTGACCTTCATCAGCTCGCGGCTGATGCCCGTCATCAGGGGGATGGTCAGCGCACCGCCTTCAGCGGTGTAGAACGGCGTCATAATGTAGCACTGCTGGGTTTCGTCGGGGTTGGCCTTTGCCCATGCGTTGTCCTTACGGGTAGTGTAATAGGTGGCGTAAATCTTTGCGCCGGTGTCCTTCAGCTCCTGCGGAAACTCGGTGCCGTCGCAGTCGCGGATGGCATCCGCGCCCCAGCGCTTCAACAGGTTGAGGGTTTCAGACACTGCGTCCGTATCAGTGGGAATCGTCACGCGGCCCATTTTTCTTACATCATTCATATAAGGATTCTCCTTGAAACGTAATATTTTGAATGGAGGAAAGTCAAATCAGCCCTTGACGCCGCCACTGGTAGCACCGACAATAATCTTTTCAGACAGGAAAAGATACAGCAGGAAAGTAGGCAGGAACACAATGATGACTGCGGCAAACATAGCACCGTACTGGCCGGAATATTTCATTGCGTTGACAATCTGCAACAAACCGACACCAACAGGGGTCATAGAATCGCTGGTAGTGAAAATCAACGCCATGAAGAACTCGTTCCACACAGACATAAAGTTGAAAATCGTAACCGTAATAATGGCGGGCTGAACCAGCGGCAGCATAATCTGCCAGAACGTCCGAGAATGACTGCATCCGTCAATGTAGGCCGCCTCCTCATAAGACCGGGACAGTGAGGAGAAGAAATCCAGTAGGTAAATCGCGGTATACGGTACGCGCAGCATAATGTACAGCACAACCAACAGCACGCGACCCTTGATGCCCCACTGCACAGCCAAAGAGTAGAGAGGCATGATGATCATAATGGTGGGAACACTCATGGCAATGACCAAGCCGATACGGATGGCCTTACCGCCGACAAACTTCCAGCGAGAAAGCACATAAGCACCGGGCGCGGAAATAAGCAATACGCCCACACAGGAAACAATGGCATAAACCAAGCTGTTGAAGAAATACAGCGATACATTTTGGGTGTTCCAAGCTGTGACGTAGTTATCCCACTTCAGGCCATTGGAAAAGTCCACAACACGGCCCGTCAGAATTTCCTTTGTTGAGGAAAGGCTGGCGCAGACGATCCAGAACAGGATGGCAGCCGTAAGCGCGACCCACGCGCAAACAATGATATAACCGGGCAGAAGCCGAAGTTCTTTCTTCCAGTTGATTCTATCGTGATATTTTCCCATAACTGCTCTCCTACCTTAATACTCCAGATCCGAGTCTTTCAAGATCAGGTTGGTGATAACGTACACAGCAATGATAATCAAAGTCAGCACAACGCCAACCGCTGCGCCTGCACCAGCATCGCGCTCTACAACGCCCTTGCCGCCAAACACCGTATCGTACAGGTACACAACGGGCACAATGGTGGCCGTTTCCGTGTTGATGGGGGAGAACATCTTCGTCCACAGGAAGAATGTGGTAGCATTGATGCTCCAGAAAGTAACACAGGTGCGGATGACGCCTTTCAGCAGGGGCAGCGTAATCTGGAAGAAGCGGTCAAAGATATTCGCGCCGTCGATAGTGGCAGCTTCGTACAAATCCTGCGGGATACCTTCGATGCCGCTGATAAAAATCAGCATATAGTAACCAACACTGCCAAAGATGAAAGCAATCATCATAGCCCAGAAAATCAGGTCTGTACCCAGCCAGCGGACATTCTCACCGCCGAATGCTTTGACGATCTGGTTCAGCAGACCATAATCATAGTTGAACACATACTGAATCCACATGGTGGCCAGTGCTACGGCGCTGATGATATTGGGCATATAAATGGCGGCCTTGAAGAATTTTGCGCCGCGGATGCCGCTGGTCAAAATCACGGCCATCAACATGGACAGGCACATGGTAATGATGCCGCCTACCAGCCAAATCATCACCATGTTTTTCATGGAACTGATAAAACCAGCATTGCGCAGGATTTTGAAATAGTTTTGCAGCCCATAGAAGCTCCATGTGCTTGTAGATGCCGTAAGGCTCTCTACCTTAAAGAAACTCATGATAACTGTCCGAACAATCGGATAGACATACATGAACAACAGGCAAAGAACGGTGGGCAGAATGAATAGGAAAATCATTGTCTTGTTCTTTTTCATACTGGTAATACCTCAAAAATGAAATGTCATAAGCAAAGGCGACACCCATTCAGGTGCCGCCTCCGTTCAGATTGAGGGAATCCTGAATAAATCCATTACAGCCGCACCGCTTGACGGCGTACCGTGATTTATTATAGGATTAGCCGCACAGGGTATCCAAGTAAGCGCAGTAGTCGGCGCCGGTTGCGTACTTGCCTTCGAACAGCTCGATCATGGAGCTCTTGATGGAGGACCAGCCGTCCAGCGTGTTCAGAGAACCGCACCAGCTCATCGGGGTGGTGGTGTTCTTCAGCGTCTCAACAGAGCCGGCCAGGACAGACTCTTTCAGGCGGGTGTCAGCAGGGATCTGACCGCCCTTGTCAACCAGCTCCTGCCCGCAGGTGCCGGTAACGATGGTCATAATGAAGTCAAACGCAGCCTGCGGGTTCTCGCAGGAAGAGGAGATGGCCAGAGAGTTTGCACCGGCGTAAGCAGAAGCATCAACATTGCCCTCGACTTCGGGGTAGTTGAAGAAGCCCCAGTTCACAGGCTCGCCAACAGCAGCGTCAACCTCAGAGGTAACGTAGTTTGCGCAGACGACCATAGCAGCCGTGCCAAGACCGACCTTGGTCTGGCTGGCGGGGTAGGCATCGGGTGCGCCCTCGGCCAGATAACCGGCATTCACGAAATCAATGATTTCCTGTGCAGCCGTCACAGCAGCCTCGTTGTCAGCCCAGCCGCCGTTCTTGCCCAGCTCGGCAATAGCGTCCTCGCCCAGATGACGAACCAGATGATTGTAGAAGTTGAAGTTTGCGTAAGCACCGTCCAGCGCCAGCGGCTCATAGCCGTTGTCCTTAATGGTCTGGCAGACGGTCAGGAACTCGTCCCAAGTCTTAGGGGTCTCGGTGATGCCGCAGGCATCGAAAACATCCTTGTTGTAGAAGATACCGCCGATCTGGGGCTGCTCTACGATGGAGTTCAGATAGCCGGCCCACTCTTTGGACTGATCATTGAAGCAAGCATAGCTGAAGTCATCATAACCGACAGCGTTTGCCATCTCTGTCAGGTCGTAGGTGTAGGGGGCGTAAGCGTGACCGATACGGTTGTAGTCATCCTCAAAGATGTCCAGCTTTTCGCCGGATTCCAGAGCGGCAGAAATCAGGGTGTTGACATCGCGGCCTTTCCACTCGATGTTGACGTGTGCGCCGGTTTCAGCTTCGAAAGCGTCGGCGGCGGCCTGAATTGCATTTGCCTGAACCTCACCGGCAGACCACATTGACCACATGGTCAACTCAACGCCCTCGTACTTCTTGCCATCGGTGGCCGTAGACTCGGCAGCCGTGGATTCAGCGGGAGCAGCAGAGGTAGCTTCCGAGCTTTGAGCGCTGCCACCACAAGCAGCCAGAGATGCTGCCATAGCAGAAGCCATCAAAAGTGCAACGATCTTCTTCATTTGTGTTTTCCTCCTAAGTGTAAATTCTGTGTCGGGATTACATCCCTTTCGCGGTGATTTAAGTGTAGTGCTTTTCCGGTTTTTTAGCAATTATTATCTTGCCCACCTGTTTTACAATCTTGCTATTCCGCCTCTTTTCGGCACATCGCCGGATTTTTGCAGGTATTTATTGTGCACTTTTACCATTTACTATTTTTTGGAAAAGTTGGTTGTTGACAAAAATGCCGAATACCGTCTTGCGCTTTTCAGTCTTGTGCAATATAATGACAATATACTACAGAATAGGAAGTGTGACCCCATGAGCCATATCAACTACTCCTTCAATCAGGATGATGATTCCCTGCCCCGCGATAAGATGAAATTACGCAATATTGCCTCCACAAGGTATAGCGGGGATTGGCCCTCCATTCCACATTCTCACAGTTATGCTGAGTTATTTTATATTGTAGATGGCGCGGGACAGTTTCAAATCAACGATAGATTATTCCCGGTTCGGGCTCATCAGCTTGTTGTTGTAAACCCCAATGTTATTCACACAGAGGTCAGCTTGGAATCCCACCCGCTGGAATATATTGTGTTGGGTATCGAGGGGTTAGAATTTACGATTTCCGATACCTCCGAGGGCAGCTTTTGCGTTTATACGTTTGACGGGAACAACGATGTACTGCCCTGCATGAGAAAGATTCTTACGGAAATGCAGAATCGGGAATCCAATTTTCAGATACTTTGTCAGGCTTATATGGATATTATTGTGGTGCAGCTTATGCGAAATGCCAGTGTATCCGCTGTTCCTATTCATTCCCGGCTGCCTGCTAACCGTCAGTGTGCAACTGTAAAGCGCTATATCGACCACCATTATAAAGAAAATCTTACGCTAGATGAACTTGCTGAAAAGGTTAGTATCAGCAAATATCATATGGCACGCGCCTTTAAGCGCGAATATGGGGTCTCACCCATCAACTATATCATTGACTGCCGCATCCAGGAGGGGAAGCGGCTACTGGCCGAAACCGACCTTGCGCCATCCCAGATTGCCAGCATTCTTGGCTTTTCTTCGTCCAGCTACTTTTGCAAGACATTCAGCAACATAGAGGGAACATCCCCGACAGAATATCGTAAAGCAAACCAAGTGAAATTTTGATGTCCACTTCCTATAAGCGAAACGATCTCGCAAACTAAAAGTCGGCATATAATAGCACACTTTGGCGATTTTTGTCAAATGATTCCGTCATGGATAGCGTGATTCAAGATCGTTCTCAACAAGAGCCTGCCGCACTTCGTATGTATTGGCTATGTCAGCAGCAAATATTTTTGCTTCTGTTCGGCAAAAAAGTACAATTCCAAATTTCCAAAACAAATAGCAGCCCGCGCAATGATATGTCCCCTATATAGCGAACAGTGAAATAAAGCACTGAAAACTATATAGGGGCATATCATGCTAAAGGCTGCTTTTCGCTTATTCTGCGATGTGAAACGCTCTGCATGAACTCCTATACTCAGGAAGCAAGTCGAGATACGGCTGCGAATCACCGCAATCTCGTCATCATCTGCATCAGGATAAAAGTGTTCCCTCTTAGCTTCCTGAAAAACATCCGTTGCAACTTCGTTGAATAGTTCGGCACACAATTCATCCGCAGAAGTAATGATTTGGTCCTCCTCGATGGTGTTTTTTGTTGGGTCGATATGCAGCAGCAGATACCCCAGCTTTTCAGACCAGACAAAATCCAAGAATTCGCTTGCGTGAATATAATCCTTGAAAACGCCATACACACGCTCGATTTCTTTCCTTTCGGCTTCACTGTAAATCAATGCCGTTTTCCTCCTCATTTTCTTGTGCTTCGCGGAGAATTTCATCGCAGAGATAAGCATAGTCCGGCAGCTTTTCAATTACCGGTTTCCAAAAAGCCCGCACCCGCACAGCTTCGTCCTTATCCATATTTGTAAAGTTGTGGTTGCGCTTTGTCTGCATCATCACGGTGATGGCCATATCATCCAGCAGTCGGCGGCAAAGCTGCGGTGCAGTATGTAAATCCTCACAGCTTTCAGATTGATGCGTTTTCTCATTGATGGTAAGAAAGACATAGCCGACTTTATCTGACCAGAGGAGGTCAATACTGTCCTCATTTTCTAAGTAGTCCGCAAACGCGCTTTCTACACGCCGCATTTCAAGCGTTCTTTTCATTTTGAATGACATAGAGAAGTTCCTTTCAGGCAATTTTTATCTTTATGCTGGGGGCGCTGTCTCTATTATACACGCTTGCGCATCCTATAATCTGGACTGCAACCATATTTTTGACATTTTGTGAAAAAGTGTTCGCCATCATTGCGGAGTAACTGCATCCAGTGGGTTCACGCGCACGCCGTTTTGCATTACCTCAAAATGTAGGTGGAAACCGGTGCTGTCGCCGGTGTTGCCAACATAGCCAATTACTTGCCCCGCCGTGACGGTTTCACCCGCTGAAACAGCAGCGGCAGTCATGTGGGCATACCGCGTAGACAGGCCCGCGCCGTTATCCAACAGAACTTGGTTGCCATAGCTATTGTTCCAGCCGGAAATGATTACCGTACCGCTGTGGGCGGCCAAGATAGGCGTACCCTCCGGCGCGGGAATGTCCGTACCGCGATGCCCGGAATTACCGTAAGCGTCATCGTCACCAAAATTGCAGGAAATATAGGTGTGGCCGGGCAGCGGCCAGCATAACTCGCCATCCTCGATGATGCTGATGCCGCCGCAGAGGGCAAGCAGCGTGGGGCGCATTTCATCGGAGAGAAGTTCGTGCAATATATCGTTTTGGTCTTGGGTGAAATTGTACAACTCGGCCAGTTCATCCACAGTTTTGCTGCTGACGGTGATGTGCAAAATATAGTCGGTCTGCTGCTCCGGGTCGGGGTCGTCCTCGGTGGGTTCGGGAGTGGTGTCTACTTCTTCAACCTCGTAGGTGATTTCGTGCATAGCCCAAAAGATGTCTTGGATGCGCTGCATTTGGGCGGCATTGATAACGACAACGTCGCTATCAGAGTTGAGGTTGGTATGTACTGCAAAGATGGCCAGCACCTCCGGCCAGTAGCTTGCCCATGTATGACCGTCCTCGTAGTCGTAGGTGATGGTGGTTTCGCTGCACTCCGGGTGGGCGGATACGATGTCATTGATGGCCGCGCCGAAACGGTGACGGAAAAGCCGATGTTTCGCCGCAGTATTGCCTTCCAGCGCTGCGTGATCCCTGCCACCGGCTTTTATGAATGGGACGCCGCCAAGCACAAATACAAGAACAAGCTCCAACACTCAATAGCCTTTGCAAAAAATTACAAGCCCGCCCTTTTTTGCAGCGGCAGCCAGCCCTTGCATTTATTGTCGATATCTTGACTGTAATGGAAGAACTGTGATACAGTTAGAGAGAAAAGGGAGTGCTTTATGGATGTTTTTCCATGCTGCGAACAGCTGCACACACTCTGCCCGGTGCCGTTGGACTTCTGCAACCGCGTGGTGGATACCAAAAAGGCGGCGCACAGAGCGCCGTCATCAAAAACTGCCTGCAGTATATTTCCACCCATCTGCACGAGGAACTGCGTTTAGAGGAGCTGGCGCACGAATGCGGGCTGCGCAGCCGCAGCAGTACCGCGATAACCCGCACGGCGCATACGAATCGCAGGAAGGAGGGGGACACGATGGTCAGTGACGGGGATTTTTACCGCCAGTATCTGAACGGCGATGACGCGGGGCTGGAGGCTCTGATGGAAAAATACGGCGACCCGCTGACCGTGTACCTTGACGGCTACCTGCACGACATACACGAGGCAGAGGAACTGATGCTGGATGTGTTCGCCTATCTGTTCACGAAAAAGCCCCGCATCCGGGAAGGCGGCTTCAAGGCGTATTTATATAAGGCGGCGCGGCACATGGCGCTGCGCCATAGAAGCAAACGAAGGCTGATGTTCAGCCTGGATGCGCTGACCGACG
>OIDZ01000529.1_pt1 | contig 11286 bp, 12 predicted proteins | sample 1581681 | NCBI WGS metagenome assembly OIDZ01 (sample SAMEA3882512, study PRJEB24775) | human gut metagenome | biome: human-associated habitat; feature: intestine environment; material: feces | place: Netherlands | collected 2009/2010
GTTGGTGTAGTTGTTGCCGACCACCTTTTCGATCATCGAAAAGTGCGCGGAGATATAGTTCCAAAGGCCGTGGCGCGCCTCCTGATTGACGTACACCAGCTCCTTGATGCGGAACACATCGTTGGCGATGTAGTAGACGAGGTAGCCAGTCGGCTTCTCGTTCGCGTCGTAATACACGGCGACGAGCACGTCGTCTGCCTCCCACCGCCAGTATTCCTCCCACTCCAGCTCGTTACGCTTGAGCGCGCCGTGGCGCATCGCGGAGAATGCGTCGTGCACCCGGTGCACATCCTCGCTGTCGATGTCCACGCGCTCGACAATACCGCCGACCTTGCGGTGCTTGGGCAGCTGCGTATCCTTGATGGTGTAGGTCATCTTATCCGAAACGATTTCCCAGCCCTTTTTGCGGTAATACGGAATCAGGTACGGGAAGAGCATCGACACGCACTGGTGGTTTTCGCGCATGTTATCAAGCGCTTTTTTCATCAGGTGCGCCATCAGCCCGTGCCCCATGTATTCCGGATAGGTCGCCACGCCGGTCACGCCGCCCATGTTGTACATCGTGCCGAACAGATTGACCTGCATCGGGTAGACGCTGATCTGCGAAGCCAGCTTTTCCCCGTCAAACCAACCGAACGACTCCGTCTTTTTGAGCACGGGTTTTTTGCTGCGCTCCATTTCCTTCTGGTTCCAGCCCAGCGAGGCCAGCTCGCTGTCCGTCACCTGAAACGCATAACGGAGCAGCGCGTTATACTGCGCGGTATCGTCCACCGTCAGCCTGCGCATCTGCAATCGGTCTTCCAGCTTTTCCTGCTTCATGGTATCCTTCCTGTTCGTCGCGTCGTTTCAAAGTCTGTCAAAATCGTATATAGTATAGCATAAAACCCGCCTTGATTTCAAGGCGGGTTCTTTTCGCAGACCGCCCATACGAGCAAAGCCCTGCAAAAATCGTCCGTGAACTCCTTCCGTCACAACTTCGTTGTGCCACCTCCCTCTAAGAGGGAGGCTTTGATGCACACCTCCATGTGAACGCAAGCTTCCTCCAACAACCGAGCAAATGGCAAATTCTGCATAAAAAACGCCCGTTTCCGAAATTTGTGCATAATTTCGGATTTGCTCATTATATTGCTCCCTCTTCGAGGGCATGAATCTTGCCGCCCGTTGTACGGGGAACAGGCAAGCGAAATGCCGAAGGTCTGTCAGCGAAGCTGACTGAAGGAGTTTTTTATTCCTCGTCGTCGAGGTTCGGCAGATCGTCCATGCCGTCGTCCGTCGGCCTCTCGTCGTCATCCGACGCGTTCTGCACGACGGGCGCATCCTTGCCCATCAGCTCGGCGCGAACGAGCTTGTCGATTTCCGCGGCGATTTCCGCGTTCTCCTTGAGGAACTTGCGGGTGTTCTCGCGGCCCTGGCCGATGCGCTGGTCGCCGTAGGAGAACCACGCGCCGGATTTGTGGATGATATCCAGCGCAACCGCGCTGTCCAGCAGGCTGCCTTCCTTGCTGATGCCCTCGCCGTAGAGAATGTCGAACTCCGCGGTTCTGAAAGGCGGCGCGACCTTGTTCTTGACAATCTTCGCCTTCGTGCGGTTGCCGACGACGGTTGTGCCGTCCTTGAGCTGCTCGCCGCGGCGGATGTCGATGCGCACGGACGCATAGAACTTGAGCGCGCGGCCGCCCGGCGTCGTCTCCGGATTGCCGTACATCACGCCGACCTTCTCGCGAAGCTGGTTGATGAAGATGCAGGTCGAGTTCGTCTTGTTGATGATGCCGGTCAGCTTGCGCAGCGCCTGGCTCATCAGGCGCGCCTGCAGGCCGACGAACGAATCGCCCATCTCGCCGTCGATTTCGGCCTTCGGCACGAGCGCCGCCACCGAGTCAATGACCACGACGTCAATCGCGCCGGAGCGAACCAGCGCCTCGCAGATTTCCAGCGCCTGCTCGCCGGTGTCCGGCTGAGAGACGTACAGCTGATCGACGTCCACGCCCAGCTTGCGCGCATAGACGGGGTCGAGCGCGTGCTCTGCGTCGATGAACGCGGCCACGCCGCCCATCTTCTGCGCCTCCGCGACGATGTGCAGCGCGACGGTCGTCTTGCCGGAGGATTCCGGGCCGTAGATCTCCACCACGCGGCCGCGCGGCACGCCGCCCACGCCCAGCGCCATATCCAAATCCAGACAGCCCGTCGGAATCACCTGAATATCGCGCACGGCGCGCTCGCCCATGCGGATGACCGCACCCTTGCCGAATTGCTTTTCAATGCCGGCCAGCGCGATATCCAGCGCGCGCTTTTTTTCAGTGCCGTCGTCGTTCGCCGGAATCGCCGTGACCGTCTTTGCGGATTTTTTGCCCTTATCGCTTGCCATATTGCCCCTCCTGTTTTTACCCTCTTATCGCCGCGCGGCGCACCATGTCCAGCGCCTTGAGCGTCGCCAGCCTGCGCACCCGCGCGCGGCCGCCGCCGAGCTGAAGCCGCTCAACCGTCACGCCGTGCCTGTCCGCGCAGGCGACATATACCAGCCCGACGGGCTTTTCCTTCGTCCCGCCGCCCGGCCCTGCGATGCCGGTCGTCGCCACGGCGATGTCCGCGCCGCTTCTTTCGCGCAGGCCGCTCGCCATTTCAAACGCCGTCTGCTCGCTGACCGCGCCGAACGCCGCCAGCGTCTCCGGCTTCACGCCGCAGTATTTCACCTTCGCCTCGTTGGCGTAGGTCACATGCGCCTCATACAGACATTCGGAAATGCCGGGATAATCCACCAAGCTCGCCGCGACCATGCCGCCCGTGCAGCTCTCCGCCGTCGAAACGGTCAGCCGCCGCGCCACCAGCGCGCGCCCCGCCGCCTCCTGCATGGAGCCTTCGCTCGTCTCGGTCACGTCGTAAACGCAGTCGCCCAGCACGCCGCAGATCGCGTCCACCACAGGCTCGACCTGCCGCAACGCCTCGTCCTCGTCCCTGCCGCGCGCCGTCACGCGGAGCTGACACTCGCCCAGCGCGCAATACGGCGCGACCGTCACGCCCTCGCCGTTTTCAATCCACCTCGCGCACGTCTGCGCCACCTGCGATTCGCCCATGCCGTAAATGCGGATGAACCGCGAGGCGATGCAGCCGCCGGTCTTTTTCGCCAGCCTGCCGTAAACCTGCCGACCGAACATATCCGCCATCTCGTGCGGCGGGCCGGGGAGCTGGACGACGATTTTGCCGTCCTTTTCGATCATGCAGCCGGGCGCGGTTCCGCATGCGTTGGGCAGAATCGTGCAGCCCTTGGCGAACATGGCCTGCTTGCGGTTGTTCATCGGGCAGACGCGCCCGATTTTTTCGAAATACCGGCCGATTGCGTCCCAGCTTTCGGGGTCAAATTCCATCGGAAGCCCCAGCAGCTCGGCGGCAATTTCCTTGCTCAGGTCGTCCTGCGTCGGCCCGAGGCCGCCCGTCGTGATGACCAAATCGCTTCTGGAAAGCGCCAGCGCCAGCGCCTCGCGCATCCGCTGCGGGTTGTCGCCCACCACCTGATGGTGGTACACCGCGATGCCGAGGCTCTGCAATTCGCGCGAGAGCATCTGCGCGTCGCTGTCCGCAATCTGCCCCATCAGCAGCTCCGTGCCGATGGCTACAATTTCTGCAATCATTTTGCTCCACCCAGAACCGAACGGTTCTGCCAGACGTATTCACACATCGAGTACAGCGTCATCACCGACGCGGCAATCGTCAGCAACGCGGGCAGAAGCCCCTCGCCCGTGATCGTCAGCACGACCACCAGCATCATTTGCAGCACGGTCTTGATCTTGCCGCTCATGCCCGCCGCAATGACGTGCCCCTGCTCCACGGCGCACAGCCGCAGGCCGGAAACGACGAATTCCCGCGCGATGAAGATGATGCAGGCCGTCACGTTCAGCCGCCCGATGGCCGTCAGCATGATGAACGCGGTATGCGTCAGCAGCTTGTCGGCAATCGGGTCCATGAACTTGCCGAAATTCGTAATCAGGTTGCGCGAGCGCGCGATGCGCCCGTCGAGCATATCCGTCAGCGAAGCGGCGACAAACACCAGCAGCGGCCAAATCTGCATCGACTTGTCGTTGTCAAAGAACCACAGCAGCACCAAATACAGCGGCACCAGCGCCACGCGCAGCAGCGTCAGCTTGTTGGGCAGATTCATCGCGCGAATCGCCCGCCCCGTCTGTTTCAGCGTCTCCACAAACTTTTTCATACGCGCTCACCCATCAGGTCATACGCCTTCGCGGCCGTGATCTTCACGTTCACAAACGAACCGATCTCGCACGGCTCCTCCGAGCCGAAGAAGATGCTGCCGTCCGTCTCCGGCGCTTCGTATTCGCTGCGGCCGACATAGCGGCTGCCGCGCTTTTTTTCCACCAGAACGCGGCAGGTTGTGCCCACGCGCGCCTTGTTCTGTGCCAGCGAAACGCCGTGCTGGAGCGTCATCAGCCGGTCGTAGCGCTCCTGCTTCACCTCTTCGGGAATCTGGTCGGGCATTTCCGCCGCGCGCGTGCCGTCCTCCGGGCAGAACATGAACGCGCCCATGCGGTCGAACTTGATTTCCTTCACGAAATCCATCAGCTCGTCAAAATCTTCCTCCGTTTCGCCGGGGAAGCCGACCATCAGCGTCGTGCGCAGCATCATGCCGCGCTCCTTGAACATGCGGCAGACCTCGCGGATGTGCGCGCTGGTGTCCGTGCGGTTCATATCGGTCAGGATATGCTGGCTGATGTGCTGCATCGGCAGATCGAGGTAATCGCAGACGTTCGGCAGGCGCTTCATCGTATCCAGCAGGCGCTCATCCACGCGCTCGGGATAGCAGTACAGCGCGCGCAGCCATTCCACGCCGGGAATCGCGGCGATTTCCTCGATCAGCTGCGGCAGCTGGCTCTCGCCGCCGTCGTCCGTGCCGTAGCGCGTCGTGTCCTGCGCGATGAGCGTAAATTCCTTGACGCCCTGCGCCGCCAGCTTCCTGACCTCGGCCAGAATATCCGCCTTCGGGCGGCTGCGGTAGCCGCCGCGGATCATCGGAATCGCGCAATACGAGCACCAGTTGTCGCATCCCTCGCCGATGCGGATGTAGGCGCTGTATTTCGGCGTGGTCAGCACGCGGCCAAATTCGTGGAACTTTCCGTCGTCGTCGGTGTAAACGGGGCGGCCGCCCTTTGCGGCCTCCTGAATGGCCTGATCGAGCTTTTGATAGTCGTTCACGCCCATAATCACGTCAACCTCGGGCATCTCCTCGCGGATGGCCTCCGGGTAGCGCTGCGCGAAGCAGCCCGTCGCCACCAGCAGGCGGCAGCAGCCCGTCTGCTTGTAGCCCGCCATTTCAAACAGCGTGGAGATGGCTTCTTCCTTCGCGGACTGGATGAAGCCGCAGGTGTTGACGATGATGACCTCCGCCCGCGACGGGTCGGAAACGATCTGATAGCCGTGCTCCTTGAGCACCGCGAGCATCTGCTCGGAATCGACGCGATTTTTGCTGCATCCCAGAGAGATCAGCCCAACTGTTGTTGCCAAAATGATTGCTCCTTTAACTGCCGCTCGGGCAAACTGCGTTTATAGTCATACAAGATTATTTTATCATGCTCCGGCGGCAAATACAAGCCTCACCCGTCGGCTTTCTTCCCCCGGCGGATCAGATATTGCGCCAGCATCACGATCAGGCGATAGACGGTATACACCGCGAAAAACGCCAGCACGCCGTACAGACCGGCCACCACGTCCCGAAAGTCCATTTCGCCCGTCCCCGTGATCTTCTGGCCGATTTCGATGGCGAGGCCGATCACCGTCATCACGGTGAACACGTAGATAAACGAAACGGCCGTGATGCTCCATTTGGCCAGCCGCTTGAACACGAAATGCACCATGAAAAACAGCAGCATACCCAGCACGGCCATCAGGATGAAGTGCAGCTCCTTGTCGCCGAGCACCAGTTCAAAATCGTCGTTGAGATGCACGATGGATTCGTGCACCTGCGCAATAATCATCGTTCCCTCGTATAAAATGGATTCAAACAAAAATCGGTATCCCCTTTCTGTCATCAGCAATTATTTCGGATTTGCGCATTTATTGTCGTCAATCAAAAAGGACGCGGGAAAGAAGCGTCTCTCCCCGCGTCCGAACGGTCTTTTGTAAAATCAGTATTCGATTTTCTTCTGGATGTAGGCCACCAGCTCGTCCACGTGCACGTGATCCTGCTCCATGGTGTCGCGGTCGCGCACGGTGACAACGCCGGTCTCCAGCGTGTCGAAATCGACGGTGATGCACATCGGCGTGCCGATCTCGTCCTGACGGCGATAGCGTTTGCCGATGGAGCCGGTCTCGTCGTAATCCACCATGAAATGCTTGCTCAGCATGTCATGGATTTCGCCGGCCTTCTCGCCGCACTTGTTCTTTTGCAGCGGCAGCACGGCGCACTTGTACGGCGCGAGCGCCGGATGGAAGTGCATGACGACGCGGGTGTCGCCGCCCTCCAGCGCCTGCTCCTCGTAGGCCTCGCAAAGGAAGGCCAGCGCCGCGCGATCCGCGCCGAGGGACGGCTCGATGACATACGGAATGATCTTCTCGCCCGTGGTCGGGTTGAGGTATTCCATGCTCTTGCCGGAGGTCGTCTGGTGCGCCTTCAGGTCGAAATCCGTGCGGTCGGCCACGCCCCAGAGCTCGCCCCAGCCGAACGGGAAGAGGTATTCAAAGTCCGTCGTCGCCTTGGAGTAATGCGCCAGCTCCTCCGGCTTGTGGTCGCGCAGGCGCAGGTGCTCGTCCTTGATGCCCAGGCCCTTGAGCCACTCGTGGCAGTAGGTGCGCCAGTAGCTGAACCACTCCAGATCCGTGCCCGGCATGCAGAAGAACTCCAGCTCCATCTGCTCGAACTCGCGGATGCGGAAGATGAAGTTGCCCGGCGTGATCTCGTTGCGGAAGCTCTTGCCGACCTGGCAGACGCCGAACGGCAGCTTGCGGCGGGTCGTGCGGGCGACGTTCGGGAAGTTGACGAAGATGCCCTGCGCGGTCTCCGGGCGCAGATAGATCTCGTTGCTCGCGTCCTCGGTCACGCCCTGATGGGTCTTGAACATCATGTTGAACTTGCGGATGCCGGTGAAATCGTGCTTGCCGCAGGTCGGGCAGGGAATCTGCTTCTCCTCGATGAAGCTTTCGAGCTGCTCGTTCGTCCAGCCGTCCGCCTCGATCTCCTGACCGTTGGCCTTCGCCCAGTCCTCAATCAGCTTATCCGCGCGGAAGCGCGCCTTGCAGGCCTTACAATCCATCAGCGGGTCGTTGAAGTTGCCGACGTGGCCGCTCGCCACCCAAACCTGACGGTTCATCAGAATCGCGCAGTCGATGCCGACGTTGTACTTGCTCTCCTGCACGAACTTCTTCCACCACGCGCGCTTGACGTTGTTCTTGAACTCAACGCCCAGCGGGCCGTAATCCCACGAGTTGGCCAGACCGCCGTAGATTTCGGAGCCGGGGAACACGAAGCCGCGGCCCTTGCACAGGGCGACGAGCTTATCCATCGTGTCGTTTTGCACCTTTGCCATGGAAAAACCCTTCTTTCTCTCGTCTTTCGGAGCCAAATAAAAAACCGCGAAGACGCCGCCCCGAATCCGCGCCGCCGCTTGGATTCAAGGGACGAAAGACATTCTTCCGCGGTTCCACCCTTGTTGACATGTGTAAAAAGCATGCCCACTTTTGATTGTTCGTTTTGTGCGCGCCGCTCCGGGCTGCCAACCCCTTCAACGCGATTCGCACCGTTATGATACTAAAAAAAGCGTGATTTGTCAAGCCTGATTATAGCTCGTCGTCCCGCCTCGGGTCGTGATGCGGCCTTCGTCCGCTGACGCGCATCATGTGCGAGAGCCGTTCGCCGTCCCACAGCTCCACGCCGGTCGATTCGGCCAGCTCCCGCGCGGAAGCCGTGAACATCGTCGGGCAGACGACCGCCGGAACGTCGCAGCCGTAGTATTCTGCGCCCGCGTAGGCCTCCTGCACGGCGGCATTGCCCACCGCCCCCGCATAATTCTTGCACTGGATGGCGTAGGTTTTGCCGCCGCGCACGGCGAGGATGTCCACGCCCTGATCGCCGCACTCCACCGTCACTTCGACGTGCCGAAAGCCGTTGTCCCGGAGCACCTGCGCCATGTATTCCTCAAATTCAAAGCCCGTCAGCCGCAGGCAGCGCTGCGCGCGGTTGCGCCTGCCCGTCATCAGCCGCCAGAGCCTGCTCAGCGGCCACGCGAGCAACAGAAGCAGGCGCTTGACCAGCCAGAGCAGCCCGCGCAGCAGCCCCGACCGCCGCCGCAAAGCCTTCCAAAACGCGATCCAGCAGCGTCAGCAGGCCGTCGAGCAGCGCTGCGGCGGGGTTTCGCTTTTTATATTTCGTTTTTTGGTTTCTCGATTTTTTCGCCATGTGCGTTATGCTTTTTCAATACACGCGACCGCGTGGCTGGAAATGCCCAGCCCTTCGCCCTCAAAGCCCAGCTTCTCGGTCGTCGTCGCCTTGATGTTCACGCAGTCCGCGTCCACCTTGAGGTGGCGCGCCACGTTTTGGCGCATCTGCTCGATATAATCCTTGAGCTTCGGGCGCTGGCAGATGATCGTCACATCCACATTGCCGACGGCATAGCCTTTCTCCTCCAGCAGCGCCACAACATGATCGAGCAGCTTGCCGGAATCCGCGCCCTTGTACGCCGGGTCGGTATCCGGAAAGTGGCGGCCGATGTCGCCCAGCGCCGCCGCGCCGAGCAGCGCGTCCATCAGCGCGTGCAGCGCCACGTCCGCGTCGCTGTGCCCCAAAAGCCCCAGCGTATAGGGAATCTCCACCCCGCAGAGAATCAGCTTGCGATCCTCCGTCAGCCGATGCACGTCGTAACCATGACCGATCCGCACCATGGGCTTCTCCTCCTTTTGGCCTTCCCGCCTCAAAATCACCTGCCGCGCCAGCAGCATATCCTCCGGCGTGGTCAGCTTGATGTTTTCCACATCGCCTTCCGTCAGGCGAACCTTAACGCCCATGCGCTCCGCCAGCGCCGCGTCGTCCGTCGCGCGTTCGCCGAGCGCATATGCCGCGTGCGCCCTGCGGATCAGCTCCGCCTCGAACGTTTGCGGCGTCTGAACGGCGCGCAGCGCGTCGCGCGGCGGGGTATCGACCACAACGCCGCCTTCGTTCACGCGCTTCACCGTGTCCTTGAGCGGCACTGCCGCCACGCCGCTGCCGTATTTTTTCGCGCTTTCCAACGTCCGCGCGATGACCTCCGCCGTCACCAGCGGGCGCGCGCCGTCGTGAATCGCGACGTATCGGGCTTCGGGGTTCGTCGCCGCCAGCCCGCGGCATACGCTCTCCTGCCTGTCCGCGCCGCCGAGGACGACCTGCGCGTGCAGCCCCGCGTCGGCGAGAATCCGCTTCATTTCGCAAAGATCGCAGGCGCCCGTGACGACGACGATCCCGCCGTCAAACCAGCCCGTCCGCTCGAACGCGCGAACCGTCCGCGCGATGACCGGCTCACCGCAGAGCGGCGCGAGCACCTTGTTTCGCTCCAGCCCCATGCGCGTGCCGCGTCCGGCCGCGACAATCACCGCCGCATTCATCACATTTCCTCCCCTTCGAGCATCTCGTACATGGCCGAGGCCTCGTTCTTGCGCACCGTCTCCGCGACGGAGAGCACGCGAAGCCGCGCCAGCTTTTCGCCGAAGCGGATTTCAATCACGTCGCCCTCCTTCACCTCCGCAGAGGGCTTGGCAACCTTGCCGTTGATGCTCACGCGGCCGCCCTCGCCGGCCTCCTTGGCCACCGTGCGCCGCTTGATGATTCTCGAAACCTTCAGGTATTTATCCAGTCTCATGGTGATAACCTCCTCGAATTGCGCGCCCTCAGGGCTTTACAGTTCATCCAAAACGTCGGCATATCGCGCGTCAATCGCGTGCCGCATCCGCTCAAACGCGGGAATATACCGGTCAATCACGCGCTGCGCCAGCCGCCTGACTTCCTCGCCGTCGTAAATATGCGTGCTCGTGTTGCGATCCCGAAGCATGTCCAGCCAAACCGTCTCATCCATGAAATCATAAACCGTATACGCCGCTTTGATGATTTCCCTCGGAGAGCCCGTCGCCGCCTCGGCGCGCCCTTCATAGGTCAAAAGCTCCTTGAGCAGCTTCCAGCTCAGCTCGAATTGCAGGCAGAATTTATCCTTAATCCCGCCGATGACAAATTCATTGTCCAATTCCTGCTCATCGGCGTGTTTCAACACGTCCAGATTCGACACATAATTATCGTATTTCTTCATACAGCACCACGCCATCCTTCACAATTTCCGCGCGGAACGTCTCGGGCAGCGGCCGCTCCAGATCAACCACGTCAAAAAACAGCAGCGTCCGTGCCTTCTCGTTCACGTCGTCCGTAAAACCCGCCACATCGCCGCCCTGAACGGCCAAATCAATGTCGCTCTTGGGGCGATTGTCTCCCCGCGCCCGCGACCCGAAGATCACCAGCTTTTGGATTTTCCGCTCCCTCGCAAACGCACAAAGCTCCTGCACAAGCTCAGGTTTCAGTTGCATGTCACCCATGCCTCTCCGCCTCCTTCACGATCCGCCCCGGCCGCGCCGCCAGCACGGGCAGCGCGCAGACAAACGGATAGATATACCGTCCGGCCATGACCGGCCCGAGCAGGAACGTACCCCAGAGCAGCACCGGCAGCAGCGCCGCGCCCACCACGCAGGCGGTGACGTTCCGCCCGCGGTGGAAGAGCAGGATATAGCTCCCCAGCAGCAGCGCGGGCGCGACGAGATAATAGCCCCAGCCAAAGAGCGACCGGCACAGCTTCGCCGACTGATCGAGCAGCCACGCCCCCGACTGGAAATAGCTGAAGCCCAGGCACAGCGCCAGCACCAGCAGGATCGCGCCCGCGACCTCGCGGCGGATGGGGCGCTTCTGATTCTTCTTCGCCGTGCGCTTGCCGCTCGCGGAGGAGCGCGACGAGCCCGTCGTTTTCTTTTTCGTTGTGGTGGTTTTTTTCTTCTGTTGTGCCATGATTCACCTCAGAATCAAAAATTAGTGCAGGATCGTGAGCACCAGCGTCAGCACGCCGGCGGCCCAGCAGTAATAGGCAAACGCGCCGAAACGGCCCTTGTCGGCAACATAGCGCAGCAGGCGGATGCTCGCATAGCCCGACACCGCCGCGACGACGACACCGACGAGGTACACGGGCACGCTGGAGAAGTCGATGCCCGCTTCGAACGCGTCCTTGAGCGTCAGGATGTTCGCCCCCAACACCGCGGGGATGGAGAGCAGGAATGCAAAGC
>OIDZ01000533.1_pt1 | contig 11254 bp, 4 predicted proteins | sample 1581681 | NCBI WGS metagenome assembly OIDZ01 (sample SAMEA3882512, study PRJEB24775) | human gut metagenome | biome: human-associated habitat; feature: intestine environment; material: feces | place: Netherlands | collected 2009/2010
TGCCAAACCATCTACGCCCTCACCCCCCAGGGTCTGGAACGGGTCTGGCACAAATAGCCATCCACCGTCGCCCCTACTACAACGTAACACCAAACAGTATATATTTTCTTTAAAACCGTCCGGGCAGTCGGTACAATCTCCGGTGGTAGGGGGCCTTGCTGCTCAGCCGGTTCCAGCTCCAACATCTTACTCGTTACTCGGGGGAACGCGGTGCGCCCCTACGGGTCTGCGGCGGATCCGTCAGCCAAAAAATGGGCAATTTTAGCGTCATGGTACTTGCCTTCCCGAGGGAAGGTGGGCTGGTGCAATTGCCAATGAAGGACTGGTATAAGCAGGATGCTCTTGAAACGGTGCATACTGAAACGGCTGGACATAATAAAATTTATCAACAGAATTTGAAATGAGCAGGGCCGGAGGCACCTGCTCATTCAACTAATTTGTGGGATTTAACGGATTTCCTAATAGACTACACAGGAAAATGCTTAAGACCGAGGCAGAAGTTCCCAATTGCGGGACAGTCTGACGTACGGTGGTGTGAAAGGCCGGCTAGGAAACTAGACTCCTACCCGATTAGGGGATTGGAGGTGCTTGAGGTTTGAGATGAACCGAATGTGGTGCAGTAACGCAGCAGGACCTCGGCAATCTGTGCGCGGGTGGAAGTGGTTTTGGGGCTCAGGGTGGTTGAGGTGATGCCCTGGATGAGGCCAGTCTCTACGGCCCAGGTCATAGACTCTCTGGCGTAGTTGCTGACGGCATCGGCGTCATGATAGTTGCTCAGATCTCCCTTGGCCTCTACGGTCTGGCCGTTCAGCTGGGCGAAGCGGGCAAAGAAGACTACCATCTGCTCCCGGGTGACAGAGGTATGGGGGGCAAACCGCTGGTCTGTGACGCCCTTGGCAATGCCGTTTTCGTAAGCCCAAACCAAGGCGTCGGAGTAGAATTGACCGGCCTTCACATCGGTGAAGGGAACGCTGCCTTCCACAGCGGGCGTGTCTGCCAGACGGTACAGAACGGTGACCATCTGAGCCCGGGTCATATTGCCGTCGGGCTGGAACAGGGTGTCGCTCATGCCACGCATCAGATTTTGGGATACCACGAAGTCAATGGCTTCGTGATACCATTTGCTCTGATCCACATCTGTAAATCCCTGAGACGGACAGTTGGCGGGGATGACTTCCGTCTCCTTTTCGCCGCAGCGAGAGCAGCTGCGCTCTCTCGTGCCGTCTTCGGTGCAGGTGGCTTCCTTGGTGACCGTCCACGGCCCAAAGTCGTGACCCAGAGCGGGGATGGTTTCCCCCTTCTTCACCAGCTTGCCGCAATCCAGGCAGTAGGTATCGCCGGTGTAGCCGTCTTCCAGACAGGTGGCTTCCTTGGCGTCCCGGATCTCGGTGTTTGTGTGGGCAAAACGGATGGTCAGGGCCTCGTCATAGGCGGGCTTCTGGTCATTGAGATGCTTGGTTGCAATATGGACAACCGTGTCATCGGTGGTCTTTGCAGCGAAGGTCAGGGTGGCGAGGGTGTCCAGCGCCTCCAGATCGGCGTAAGCGAGGACGACGCTGCCATCGGCCTTTACGGTGGAGTGGTATGCGGCATGTTCCTTTACATCCACCAGAGTCAGAGCCTCGGTGTCATAGGTGATCTCGACCAAGCCGCTGTTGGAGGCGGTGTCCACGCCGGAAGCGTCCTTTGCAGTGACGTTGACGGTGACGGTCTTCTCGTCGGTGGAGACCTCGGGGACGGAGGCGGGATCTGTGACGGTGGAGACGGAATTCAGGGAGCCAGCGGCTTCGTTTTCATTTCTGACCGCGATCTGCTTCTGCCCATCATTTAAGCCATCTTTCTCCATAGCGTCCCAGTCCACATTGCACACTGCGATCTCCGGCACTGTCTCACTGGAATTTATGGCTGCCTTCAGCATATTTGCCAGTCCCTTTGACCGGTAGTCGTATTCGTGATTTCCAAAAGTAGTCACATCATACCCCAGATATCCCAGCATTCGAAGCTCCGCTGCCTCCGTATCATATACGGTCTGGATCAGTGTACCCATGGAAAAATCTCCGCCATCCAATACCAGGGTATCTGGATTGTCTTTCTTCTTTTCATCTATCAGGGTTTTTATTTTCGCAAAACCGCCAACTTCTTTTTGCTGTCCATCTACAATTGTTGAAAAGCTGTCCAAATGGGAATGAGTATCATGGGTAAACAAAACGTCTACCTTTTTCGTCCCGGCTGCTGTCACAGGAATATCCAGTACAAGCAGAAGCAGTGTTGCAATTGTTAATACAATTGACAAAATTCGTTTCCGTGTCTTCATAACTTCTCCTTTTCATTCAAAAGATCTTCATCTGATTTCTATAGCATATCTTCTGCCAGCATCTCCTGATATCCGGCTGTCCTGTATTTTCCGATCAGCGCTGCCACCGGCTTTAACCTTTCATCCGTTATTCGTTCCAGTATTTTCAGCCGCTTAGGTGATATGACCTCTTTGGACCTGCATCTTTCGTAATCCGCGGCTTCCATATGCCAGTAATAAAATTCGCCCTTATAATACTGCGAAAGTTTCTGTGCGATCAACACACCTTCCGGATCCAGATCTCCTGCATAATAAACTCGGGTTTCGGATTTTGCAAGTAAATCCAATGCCATCAAACCCGCCAGTCTTGGCTGACCGTTCATACACATATAGGCTTTTCCTTTTTGATTTGCTTCTTCTTTTCCACAAAGCATTGCAAAAATCGAAGGATTTTCCACAATATATATTTCGTTTCGGGGACAATGAAGTGACTCCCATTCTGTAAGCACTGCAAGAGGAACCTGTACAATGTGCTGTTCTTCTAAAAAGCCTGCCATACCTTTATGATAAGTTCCATCTTCTTTCACAGCCTGCACCTGATACATCATCGCATAATTGGAAACATCATCCAGCATAATCCCTGCCAGCAGATAACTTTTCTGACGTTTATACGCAGGAAATATTGCACATGTCTCTACTGTAATTCCTCTTATTTCCAGATCCATCTGTATGATCTGGTATAAAAAATTCCCATCGGCTGTTCCAATATCAAACGCATGTGGATTACCTGTCAGCATAGCTGCAAATACGGCAAGGTACATCTTTGTGTTGCGATATGGCAGATTGTTATAGATTTCTGCTCCAAACCGCAGCGTCCTGTCCCATTTGGCCAACTCCTGATTCCCATTGTCTTTCACAATGCTTCGCAACGATTCTAAGGCTGTCTCTACAGGAGTTCCTTCATAGTCTCTCTGAAAAATCTCCCATATACGCTCTTTCTCCTGTTCCCGCAAGGATTTTTGCTCCTGTCTTCCAAGCAATGGCTCTTCGAAGAAATTCTCTAACAGGCATTCCGGCGTTATCTCTTTATATCTGCTTGTTTCCAGCGCCTGTCTGAATTTTTCTGAGGACACCGTTACACTTTTCTGACTGTGAAAAGATTTTCCAAAAAATCCTTCCAGTTCTTCAATATCTGTTGGTTTCAGATTCTTCAGAATTACTTTCCCACCAAACCTTCCGTAAGAAATATATTTCTCCCGGAAGCCTTTCAGCACCTTCTCCCAGACTGGGCTCAGGTGAAAATAAGCCAGACAGTCTTTCATTTTATTTTCAAATTTATACTCCTTCTGCCTGTCCAAGCTCTATTCCTCTCTGTTCAACTTCTTCCTCGTGTTCTAACAATTCTTTCCTGTGACCATTCCATAAATAAGGCATAACGGTTACAAATTTCGCATTTCCCGGACGGATTAACTGATAGATTGCCAATGCGTCCAACGTATCACAATCTCCCCACAGAACCTGTGAGTTAATAATAAAATCAAACCGGAATTCTGTCATCAGACGGAACATATCACGAATATTCTTATTATCTACTCCGGCAAATGCCTCGTCCAGAGATATCAATCTCGGTGCATCTTCCCTTCCTCCCTGATACTTGGCCACAACTGCTGAAAATAGCGGTACATACATGGACATTGCTTTTTCCCCGCCACTGAAGGTTCCAAATACACTATTTGTCAGCTCCTTCTGACGTTCTCCGTTTTTCTGGGAAAACAGCTGAAATTCAAACCATTTACGGTAATCCAGCGTATCCTTCATGATCTGATAGAAGGATACCATTCCTGCACTGTCTTTCGCATTTCTTCGTGCCTCTGCCACTTTGGAACGGAAATGGGCAGACAATCTGGCTGCCTCATCTTCACTCATCAGCCGATAATCTTTCTTCAGTAATTCTACCAGTTCTTTCGTATCCAGCTGGTCTTCCTGTTCTGCAGTCTTACTTCGCCATCTAAGGCTAAGCTTTAATCCGCTGGAGGTATTCATACCGTTCATCAGGGAATTCATTTTCTGTACCCATGTATTGGAACTGTTAATCTTTCCACGGATTTTTCTGCTTACCGTATTGGCAAGAATGTCTTCAAACAACTCCCGGTCTCCATCTTTGATCAGATTCTCCAGTTCTGTGATATCTTCTTCAAGATGCAAAAGGAGACTGGCAAATGATATTTTTACACCTTGGTATCTGGCTGAAATATCCAGTCGCTTTGCAGGAAATTCCGTTTGTTCTTCTTCAGTAAACAGCTCATTCTGCATTAAATGATAGTCTGTAAGAAAGCCTCTGTTTTCAAAGTATACTTTATTCAGATCACGGATCACACTGTCTTTGTCCAGCGCTTTTACATCTGATTCCAGATAACTTCTGATATGTGCGGCATCTTCCGGTATCTCTTTTGGTATTTCCACATAATGCAAAGCCTTTTCCATATCATAGCATTCTGAAAAATATTTCGTTTTCTTTTCATATTCTTCAATTTTCTTCTGGTTTTCATCTAAGCGCAGTGTCAGTTGTCCTACTTCGTCTTCTTCATGCGTCTGTCTGCTTACGCATACACGTAATTGCTCCGGATACTCCTGCAGCCAGTTAATACATGCATCAAGCCGTTCTTTAATTTCTTCGTAATCCGTCAGACGTAATTGTTCCTGGATGGAAGTCTGTTCTTCTGTTTTTCTCCTGATTTCTTTTTGAAGCTCCTGCAGATCATACCGTATCTGTTCCATATCTGCATCCAAATCTTCCAAATGTTCTTTTCGCTCTCTCAGATACATCAGACTTCTAAGATACATTTCGTGTGCGGCAATCAGGCTGATCAAATGCTTTCCATATTCCTCTGCTGCTTTTTTTGCTTCTTTAAATATATCATAAGAACAGGTCAGATATAGTGCTTCTGCAATTTCCAGTGCTTTCTTTTTCTTTTCTTTCAGTATCTCCACTAGTTCACGGATCTGACACTCCAATTTATCACTCTCGCGCTTCAGCTGTTCGCACTCTCGTTCCTCGGCCTGCAGCATCCGAAGTGCTTCTCTCATATCTGTGTCTTTCGGAAGATTCTCGTATTCTTTTCTGAGAATAACTTTTCTGTCAGACAGCTTTCTATGCAGTTCCTCCAGCTGCTGTAATGCGGTTTCCAACTCTGTGATTCTCTGTCTGCACTCTTCTATCTTTGCCTGTCTGTGTTTTTCACGGGCCTTTGTTCCAAGGAATCCTGCCTCATATTCTCCTGTTACAGTTCCGGCAAGCACTCCCATTCCGTAGGTTCCATCTTCTGCAACGGTAAACAAGCTCTCACTATCATATGCAATGCTTCCCAGGATTCCGGTGAGACGCTGATTGGAAAATATGTCATTCACTTCTTCATTCAGTTCCAATACATCCAACAGACTTCTGTCTGGCTGCAGATTCTTCTGACTGTTCTTGCAGATAAACAGATAATGATCTTCACATCCTTGTTCTGTTTTCAAAACCTGCTCTTTGTATTGCTCATCTATTACCAGTGCATCCAGAATTCCCATCTTTAATAAAGCTTCTTCCAAACGGTTACAGGCTTCTTCTTCCAGATTATCTCCAAATTCTATAACCTTGTAAAATTCCTGATATGGAATTCCAAGAGCATCCAGTCTCTTGCGGTTACATATGACTGCCTCTGAACGTTCCGGCTGTGGTTCTTTCTGATTCTCCCATTCGGCCAGATCTGCCCTTACTTCTTCCAACTCTTTTTTTGTATTTTGGCTCTCTGTATCATTTACCGAAAGTTCAGATTCGATTTCCCCATTTTTCTTGATCCATACATCTGCAATCCTCTGACGAACCTCGGCAAAATCAGAGGATTCCTTATACGTTTCGGCAAATATACTTAATTCTCTTAATAATTCTTTTTCTAATGCCAGCTCCTGGTTTGCACCGTTCCACTGATACAATGCTTCTTTCCATTCATTCTGTGTCTGCACAAATACAGATTCCAGTTCTGACACTTTTCTCTGAAGAGTATCCAGTTCACGAATCTGTCTTTCTCTTTCTTTTATCAGATCATCCTTCTGTCTTTCCAGACGATCTGTCTCTGCCAGTATCTCTGTTCCCTCATTAATTTTTTCTTTTGTGTTATCAAATTGCTGCTGGTGTAAATTGAATTTGTATGGTTCTTCCGGATGTTTTTCCAGCTCTTCCTTCATAAATGCATGCTCTTCAAAGGCCATGGTATCAGCCTCATCCTGCATCTCTTCTATAAGCTCTTCCAGTTCTTTTTCTTTCTCATATTTCCTGTCTTCTTCTGTTTTAATCTGATTCTGTGCATCCTGATATTGAGTCTGTTTCTGCTCCAGGAATCTCTGCTTTTCTCCCAGGTTTTTCTGTTGTCCGTTTAATTCTGTAATCAGCTCCGCTTCTCTTCGCTTCAATGCTACCGCGTCGCTTTTGTTCAGAGATTCTTTCTCTTTCTCCATGGACTCACGTTTCACATCCAGATTCTGATGTTCTATTTTCAAGTCTTCTATCTTCTGTCTGCATTCACGTAGCTTTTTCTCCTGTTCATTTTGCCGCGTCCTTGCATTTTCCAAATTTAGTCCAGCCTGTTCGCAGCGTTCTGCTTTTTCATATAATAATTTCTGATTATATTTTGAAAATACTGCCTGGATTTTTTCTGCTGCCTGTCTGGCTTCTTTCCTGTTTTTCAGATTCATGGTCATGGTATCCATATTTTCAATGGCTTCCGACATAGGACGCAGGTCATCATCAGACAGGGGCTGAAGGGAATCACTTAAAATATCATTGATTACAGATGGCTTAAAATCCTTGGAAAGCTTCGGTGTACGCAGCTGAATCAAAAGATCTATCATTTCCTTATATTCTTCTGTTGTCTCAAATCCAAAAATCTGGCGGTTCACATATTCCATATAATCAACCTGTCTGTCAATAACGCGGCCGCCATCCCCAATCCTGTTTTCCAGCTCTTTTTTGGAAAGTGTAACCTTTTCTCCTGAATCCTTGTATAAAAAGAAATCCTTACCGATACGTCTTCCATCGGTCAGGCTAAAATACCATTTATCCAGATTCTTTCCTCTTCTTGCGCGGATACCCATTCCGATGGTCAAATATGTGTCACTGTTTTGTCTTTTAAGCTCCAGATACAAATAGCCAGTGCGTTCTTCACGTCCGTCATCTTCTTCCAGAAGATAGCTGCTCATCTTACGATCCCTGGAACCGAAGGGATCCAGTCGTTCCGGACTCATATTTCCATCCAGAAGAAGGGGCACCACACTCTGCATGGTTACTGATTTTCCCGATCCGTTTGAACCTCGAAGGAGCATTCTTCCCTTCACAAATGGGAATTCCTGTTCGTCATAATACCAGAAATTAATCAGCCCGATCTTATTTGCCTGCCATCTGCTATTCATCATTTCTTCCTCCCATATAATCCTCCGGATAACTTCCCTGTATTTTTCCGGTGAGCGGACATATTTTTATCTGATGAGCGAGTTCTTCTTTTCTTATGAACATCCACAACTTCATCTCATCCAACACACTTTTTACAAATTCCCCTTCCGGCATCTCGCGATAATTTTTCGAAAATCCACTTCCATATTCCTGTTTCATTTCTTTTATCATATTTTCAAATTCAATCTGATCTATAAGACAGGTTTCATCCAATCCGGTCTTCCATTGACCCTTCTCAATTTTCTTGCGTATTTCACGAAAACACAAAAGCAAAATATCTGAAATGGAATTATTACCAGGAAATACTGTTCCCATTCTGCAGTCGTCTCCCGACAGCAGATATGCACTTCCCTTATGAATGTGCACATGACAGTCAAATATCTGCTCCAGTTCTTCGCTTAATCTGCGTCCGTAATATTTCAGATATTCAAAATCCTCCGATGAGCCATCCGCTTTGTACATACCAGGTGCAAAAATCAGTCTTTTATAAACCCTGTGTCTTCTTGCAAAGCCTCGGTCTTCATCCACTTCAAACCAGTCACTTTCCTGAAAATCTTCCGGTTTCGTATATTCCATAATGTCTTTTGAAAAGCTCTTCATAAAATACCTGGATGCCCCTGTATTTTCATAAAGCACTTCTCCTCCTTCATCATCCATGAATGCCTCGTCTTTTCCATCTGTAACTCCAATAAGCCCCTGATCTGCTGCAAATCTCATTACACGAATCAGCTTTCTTCTGTTCGTATACAATGTCCAGTCAGAGATTTCCCCAGGCAGATTTGCTGTAATATATTCCGTCAGCTGTGATATGATAAACTGCTCCTGTGCATCTCTGTCTTCCAGAAACATCAGCAGAATACAGAGATATGCATATTCTTCTTTTGAGGAAAATTTCTGGATCCCCATAAAGCTTTCCGGTATCACCGGAATCTTCTCCATCTTTATCAGAAGTGAATTGTCAATGATCTGGCAGCCCATTTTCTCTGTAGTAAATTTACGCAGTTCTCCAAGGGCATCTCTTAATTTATAATAGGTTTCCTTATCTCTGGATTTTAATACCCATCTTTTATTTAACAGGATCTCCAGTTCCTTCATCACGTTTCCTCCTGAAATACAATTGACAAATCAGGCATAGTAAAATTACCATCCAGACAATGCACAACACAGGTCTCATCTGCCCGGCTTCTGTCTAATATGTATCTTCTTCCATCATCCGTTCTTGCAGAAAAATCCGCAGATTCCATGGCATCCGACAGCCATTTCAAAAGGATCTCTCTGATTCTTGGTTCCAGTACCGGTAATTCTCCAAAATGAATCCTTCCATTTACTTCCAACGCCTGCAGTTTTTCCATTTCTTCTCTCTGTTTTTCCAGCATTTTACGTCTTGTTTCCTGCTTTTGCTCTGCTGATTCGCGGATCGCACTTCTTCTGGATTTCTCCCTGTATGTGCGTATCCTTGGCTTTAAACTGATTTCCATGGGTTGTTCTTCATATACTCCGATATTCATACTATCCGTTTCACGTACCAGATCTCCGGCAATATGCTGCGGGCACTCCATGCCAAATACCATTGCAGACATTTTGTGGGCTTCTTCCATATCCTGGCATTGCAAAAATAATTCTGCCACCTTGCGGTATTCTTCTTTTCGGTTAGCCCCCAATGCATTCTTTTCACTTAACTGCGCTGCATATCTTGTGATCCTGCGAATAATGTCATTTGTCGCATCAAAAAGCTTTCCCGCTTCATTCTCCTGACCTTCCTTTCTTACGAACCAGTCATAGATACTTTGATAACGGCCCTTTACTTTCTGCCAGATCATTTCCTTCGATACTTCCACATCCATTCGCGGTATCGACAATTCATAATCAACTACTTTTTCAAATACCTGATTTTTCATCTCTTCCTTCTGCATGCATAAGCTTTCTTCTATCACACCTACATTTCTCTGTAATCCCTTAATAAAGCTGCGCAGATATTCGATCAACCGGTCTTTAAACACCAGAAACTGTTTCGTATGCATCATTTCTTCTGCCCGCACACTGTTCAGATCTCTGATATAGTCCTGATAATTCTGATTCAGGCGTACAAAATCATTATTCAGATCTGTCCACCAGGTATATACTTCATTTTTATCTCTTTCCACAATCTCCGGAAACCGTTCTATACCTCTTCGTATCCGCTCCAATAATGTGGGTTCTAGGGATGCACCTTCAATGAACAGGTTCTCAAGTCTAAGCACCAGACGTTCTATCTCTACACTATATTCCGTCATCTGATAGCGGTACTTTTTGTTCTTAAATTCTTCAATGGATGCCACCTTTTTCGTATCCTGGATCGTATTCAGATTCTTCCATTCTGTCAACATTGTGAGATCCTGCTGACACTGCTCTGGTCTGTAATCTGCAAAAAAAGGATCCTTTATCATTTCTTCGTAAACCTCTTCCTGGTACAGCCAGTATTTCAGTTTCTCGTAATGTTCAAAAAAAATACGCATAATACAGCGATATCTGCTTACATTATCTGCATTTAAATATTTCGCTTCTGTCAGTGGTTTGATTAATTTATCTGATACCTGCATGAGGCCTCTCCTTCTTTTCATACATGGGGTTACTTATATATAATGTCGGAGGCAAAAGTCCCCGACTACCATACCTGCGGATTGTTTCACTGATTACATTGTACCAAGACGTTGTCCAGTCGACCAGTCCTAATCTGTAAAAGCTACTATTTTTTTTGCAACAGAAAAAAGGCTGCAGGAATTCTATCCTACAACCCGTTTCGCTTTTTTGTTTATTTCACTTTTTTATTCGAACTCGACAATCACTAATCAATTTTGTTTAGAGATTATTTGTTGCCGTGTTCGCTTTTCTTTCAATTACTTGATTTATCCATATTATCCTGCCTATACGGCCTAATGTTATCAATTTGTTATCGGTATTGATAACACCCACTCCGTAACTGTGGATAATAGCAATATATTCCGATTCAGATTATAAGCGGTTTTGCTTAGGAAATCAACCATTTGTTTCTGTATCTTCAATAAGATTTTTCTTTAATGCCGCAATCGTATCTTGGTTCTTTCTCAAAAGCTCTAATTGCCTGTACGCTTTTTCTCTTAATATTTTCAGTCTTTCAATTTTAGGCACTTCCTGTCTTATCAGGTCTGCGTTTGTATCTTCCAGATTGATAAGCACAACCAATTCTTCTGCTGAAGCAAAATCTCTGATATTAGGAGTTTTGCCTTTTATTCCTTTTTCGCTTCTCCATTGGGATGCTGTTTTTCCAAACAAAGCCATATTTAAAATATCTGCTTCTGAAGCGTATGTATATGCCATTTCCTGCGGAGATAATGTGGGCGTTATCAAAAATTCTTTTACTGCATCTGTATGGATACGATAGTTTATTTTTGAAAGTTCTCTCTTTACATCCCATCCAATCGCTAACCGATCTGCTTCATCTTTCTTTAATCGCT
>OIDZ01000534.1_pt1 | contig 11230 bp, 8 predicted proteins | sample 1581681 | NCBI WGS metagenome assembly OIDZ01 (sample SAMEA3882512, study PRJEB24775) | human gut metagenome | biome: human-associated habitat; feature: intestine environment; material: feces | place: Netherlands | collected 2009/2010
ACCATGGACATATCAAGACTCAGCATGTTCAAAACTCCCGGAGCAAACATAGCCAGAAAATACCCCAACACATAACATCCGATGATGTAAACAGTCAGATTCGGAACCCCGAATCTTCCGAATTTACGTTCCAGTTTGTCAATAAATTTCATAAATCTCCTTTTCTCACAAAATGCTATTCGTTCTTTCGTTACAGCGGATATCCACAATCTGCTTTCTCTGCGTAATTCTGCACCGAATAACTGCCTCTCAGTTCAGACACAAAATCAGAAAAACTTCTTCCTGGAAAGAAATATCGCTGCAATGATACTTGCCACTACAGAAAGGATGATAACGATAAGAAATCCCCATGGTGTCCTGGAAAACGGCATTCCCGCAGCACTCAGGTTCATACCATACGCACTGAAAACAATAGTCGGAATACTCATAACAATGGTAATAACAGCCAGAACCTTCATGACAATGTTCAGGTTATTGGAAATAACTGACGCAAAAGTTCCCATCATACTGCTGAGGATACCGCTGTAAATATTAGCCATCTCAATGGCCTGCTTGTTCTCAATGATAACATCCTCCAGAAGCTCTGTATCCTCCGGATATTTCTTGATACTCTCCACCTTCAGAAGTTTCTCCAGAACCATCTCATTGGAACGCAGAGATGTGGTAAAGTATACCAGTGATTTCTCCAGTTCCAGAAGTTCCATCAATTCCTGATTTCTTGTAGACAGATGAAGTTTCTCCTCAATCTGCTCGCTCTTCTTATCTATAATACGCAGATATCTCAGATACATGCTGGCATTACGGTACAAAATCTGCAGAATAAATCTGGTTTTCATATAGGTAAAAAAGTTTCTTACCCTGCCTTCCATAAATCTTGTCAGAACCTGTGTGTCTTCCAGACATACAGTAAAGATCATCTTCTGAGTCACGATAATACCAAGAGGAATGGTCACATACCAGTCCTTCTCGTTACGTTCTTCAATCGCAGGTACATCTGCAAGGATAAGGGTATAATTGTCCTCCACTTCTATACGGGAACGCTCTTCCTCATCCAAAGGTGCGCGCAAATCGTCCACCTCTATCCCAAACTGCTCGGAAATTTCAAAAATTTCTGTTGCCGTAGGATTCGTCAGCGCAATCCAACAGCCCTCCTGTGGTTCCTGTATTTCATGGATAGCGCCATCGATTGTCTTAAAAATCCTTACCACGATCCACACTTCCCTTCTTTTTCTCGATTTCCCCTCAATAGATTGTTACTGTTTACTCTGTTCTCAGTAACAATAAATCTGCAACTATTCAGAGTTTCTGCAAGAGATTACTGAACAGTTACGTTTACTCTTTATTTTCACAAAGACTCAAACATCATTATAATTTGAACATGAATTTTTGTCAATTCCAATGCTTTCGGTTTACAAAACTTTTACACTTCGCTATAATAAAGTAGTATTTATTTATAAAAGTCCCGTAAGGTGGGGCGTACAGATTGTGGGAATGATTTTCCAAACACGCTCTAACTACGGCAACTGAATTCAGGTGAAATATCCCGCAAAGTGGGGCGTGCAGATTGCGGGAATGATTTTCCAGACACGCTCTAATACAATAACAGGAAAGGATACAAATCATATGAGCCAGTCATCATTTGGAAATAAATTTAAGGTAACCACCTGGGGAGAATCCCACGGAAAAGCTCTCGGAGCTGTGATAGACGGATGCCCGGCAGGCCTTCCTCTCTGTGAAGAGGACATTCAGAAATTCCTCGACAGAAGAAAACCCGGACAGAGCAGATACACCACCGCCCGTAAAGAGGGAGATCTGGTAGAAATCCTCTCAGGTGTCTTTGAGGGCAAAACCACCGGAACTCCAATTTCTCTGATGGTAAGAAATACAGATCAGCGCTCCAGAGACTACGGAAATATCGCATACTCCTATCGTCCCGGACATGCAGACTATACTTTTGACCAAAAATACGGATTCCGCGACTACAGAGGCGGTGGACGCTCTTCAGGGCGGGAAACCATCGGAAGAGTTGCAGCAGGTGCCATTGCTTCTAAAATATTAGAAGAACTTGGCATTTCAATCTGCACCTATACCAAATCTATCGGACCTGTTGAAATTGCTTCTTTTAATAAAGAAGAAATCCATCAGAATGCATTTTATATGCCGGACGCACAGGCAGCAGTGAAGGCCGGTGAATATCTGGAAGAATGTATGAAGAATCAGGACAGTGCAGGCGGCGTGATCGAATGTCGTATTACCGGAACACCTGCCGGACTTGGCGAGCCTGTCTTTGACAAGCTCAGTGCTCTTCTTGCCCACGCCCTGATGTCCATCGGTGCAGTCAAGGCTGTTGAAATCGGTGACGGCATTGCAGTGACTTCCTCAAACGGTTCCACTGACAATGATGGATTCACAGTCAAAGACGGTGAAATCATCAAAACCTCCAACCACGCAGGCGGAATCATGGGAGGAATCAGTGACGGCAGTGAAATCATACTTCGTGCCCATATCAAGCCAACCCCATCCATCAGCCAGCCGCAGCAGACCGTAACCAAAGATAAAGAACCTCTTTCTCTGGAAATCCATGGCCGACATGATCCGGTCATTGTCCCAAGAGCAGTGGTTGTGGTAGAATCTATGGCAGCAATCACACTGGCGGATGCGCTCTTTGTCAATATGAGTTCCCAGATGGATAAGGTTCGGGATTTTTATCGGAAATAATTCCAATTAATCCACGCAAAAATACCTTCACTTGAATTCTGAGCTGATCTCAGTTTCAAATGAAGGTATTTTATTATCTGCCTATATTGCTGATTCTATGTAACGAATCTGTTATTCTTCCGGAACCGGCCAGATTCTGATACAGTTTGGCTCTGTAATCTTAATCGGCTTGCCGTTCATCACAATAATATTCTTCTCATAATCCACTGTAAAAGTAGTCAGTGTATTACTTGCATGATTAGCCAGCACCAGATGCTTATCATCCGGTAAAAGTACCAGATCTTTCGGATATTCACCACTGATCGGAAGTGTAAACTTCCTTGTCAGCATACCAGTCTCCTCATCACGCTCAAACATGGAAACTGTATCCTCACCTGCTGTTGTACAGAAAAGATGCTTGCCATCATTTGCAAGAGAAAGACCGGACGCTGCATTATGTGTATCATGAACATCCTTCTTCGCACTTGTCTCAATCGTCTGGATCAGTTCAAACGCCGGAACCTTACCGCTTCCATCATATTTGTAAGCCCTGATCTCATTACTGAGTTCAAAGAGAATATAAGCAAACTTACCATCATCGCTAAAACGAATGATACGCGGGCCGCTCTCTCTCGGACATCTCAGGATGTCTACCAGTTCCAGCTTATTGCGCAATTTGTTGACACGGTAAATCTTCACCTGATCAATTCCGTTATCTACTGCACAGAGATATTTATTATCCGGAGTTGGACGAACACAGTTCACATGGGGACGGAAGTTACGCTCTGCAACACTTCCGAGTCCTGTATGGAATACGCCATCCATCAGGCTTCCAAGTCTGCCGTCCTTATGAGTATGCACAACAGTCACCTTACCGTCATGATATCCGGCAACATAAAGATACTTACCGTCAACATCTGTAGAAAGGAAACAGCCTCTCATTCCATCAATATTTACACTGTTGATACGTGACAGATCACCATTTTTATCACGTTTAAATACTGCAACACCCTCATCCTCGATAGAATAAAGATACTTACCATTCTTTGAAACAGCCATGTGGGATGCATTACTTACTTCAACACTGCTGCGTTCTGTAAGAGTGCCATTCTCAACATCAACATCATAAACATGGATTCCCTGTCTGGAAGAGCCATGTGTATAAGAGCCCACATAAGCTACATATTTCTTTTCACTCATAATGCTTTTTTCCTCCTGCTGTCCTGAAGTTTATTTATCATCGCTCACTCTGTTCCCGTCTGCTGTCAGCGAGCAATAATATTTTCGTCCCGATATTGCCGGACGATGTCATACGATAAGGTGATTATAGCACATTTTCCTAATCAGAACAAGATTACGGAACTCAGTTTTATGTATTTTTTCCAGTTCATGGGTTACTGTCGTTACTGTTCACATACAAGCCAAAATTCTATTGCCGCAGGCAATCTGGAATGAATTTTGGCTAAGTTCTATACCGGATAAGCGCTCTGCTGTTTATTTGGTAAAATAATTTCTGACAGCCTCCAGTGTCTGGTCTATGATCTCATCTGTATGGGCAACAGATAAAAACATTGCCTCAAACTGTGACGGAGCCATATGGATTCCCTGCGCAAGCATTCCCTTGAAATATTCCGAGAAAGCTTTTGTATCTGAAGATTTGGCTGATGTATAATCCACAACCTCCTGCTCTGTAAAGAACAGGCTTCCCAGGGAAGATACGTGATTGATATGGTAAGGCAGATTTTTCTCTGCCAGGATTTTCTCCATACCGCCATAGAGACGTTTTCCTTTTTCCTCCAGATCTTTATAGATTTCCTGGTGTTCATAGAGATATTTTAACTGTGTCAGTCCTGCTGCCATTGCAATAGGATTTCCGCTTAAGGTACCGGCCTGGTAAACCTTTCCCACAGGGGAAACCAGTTCCATAATCTCTCTGCGTCCGCCGTATGCGCCTACCGGCATACCTGCACCGATGATCTTACCATAGGTAACCAGATCAGGGGTCACGCCAAAATATTCTGCAGCACCGCCAAAAGCCAGACGGAAACCAGTGATAACCTCGTCAAAGATCAGAAGGGCGCCGTACTCATCGCAGAGCTTTCTCAGACCTTCCAGGAACCCCTTTTTCGGAGGAACCACACCCATATTGGCGCCTACAGCTTCCACGATAACAGCAGCAGTCTGTCCGTCAGCCTGCTCCATCAGTGCACGTACACTGTCCAGATCATTATAAACAGCAGTCATGGTATCCTCTGTGCATCCCTTAGGCACACCGGCACTGTCCGGAACACCGCTTGTCATCACACCGGAGCCTGCACTTACCAGCATGGCATCACTGTGTCCATGATAGCATCCTGCAAATTTAATGATCTTATTCTTTCCTGTAAATCCTCTGGCAACACGGACTGCACTCATAACAGCCTCTGTACCGGAATTTACCATACGCACCATATCCACATGTGGAATATGGTCACAGATGAATTCAGCCATCTCCACTTCGATTGCAGTTGCACATCCGAAGCTGAGGCCCTTTTCACATGCCTTCAGTACACTTTCTTTTACTTCCGGAAAATTATGGCCCAGGATCATCGGTCCCCAGGAATCGATATAATCCACATATTCTTTTCCATCAACATCATAAATATGGCATCCGTCTGCGCGGTCGATAAATCTCGGTGCAATACCGATTGCGCCATAGGCACGTACAGGACTGTTTACTCCTCCCGGAATCACCTTTACCGCTCTGTCAAATAATTCTTCTGATAAACCCATCAGCCGATTCTCCCTTCATCCATGCATTTTGCAAGTTCTTTTGCATAATAAGTAAGATAGATCTGGGCACCTGCACGGTATGCACTGACTGCCATCTCACACATAATACGTTCTTCATCGATCCATCCCATCTTTGCAGCTGCTTTCACCATTGCATATTCACCGCTTACACTGTATGTTGCAACCGGCACATTTACAGCCTTTGATACCTCAGAGACCATATCCAGATAAGACATGGCAGGTTTTACCATAATGATATCTGCGCCCTCTTCCACATCCGTAAGAGCTTCCTTCATTCCCTCTCTTCTGTTGTGGAAATCCATCTGGTAGCTCTTTCTGTCACCAAAGGACGGTGCAGAACCTGCAGCATCACGGAATGGTCCATACAAAGCAGATGCATATTTTACTGCATAGGACATGATCGGCGCTCCATAATGTCCGTTCGCATCAAGAGCCTCACGGATAGCACGTACACGTCCGTCCATCATATCAGAGGGAGCTACCATATCTGCGCCTGCCTCTACATGGGAAACAGCTGTTTTAGCCAGTAATTCCAGTGTTGCATCATTATTTACATCATGACCGCAGAGCACTCCGCAGTGTCCGTGTGAAGTGTACTCACACATACATACATCTGTGATATAGTACATGTCCGGGAACTGTTTCTTTGCTTCTCTCAGGGCCTTCTGTACGATTCCGTTGGGGTCGTACGCACCGCTTCCCACCTCATCCTTATGATTCGGGATACCGAACAGCATAATGCTGTTTACTCCTGCATTCTGCAGACGTTCCAGTTCAAAAGGAAGACGGTCTACACTGTAGCGGAACTGTCCTTCCATAGAAGGGATCTCTTCTTCAATTCCTGTTCCCTCTTTTACAAATAAGGGATAAATAAGGGAAGACTTGTCCATTCTTGTCTCTCTTACCATTTTTCTTAAATTTTCACTGCCTCTTAATCTTCTTGGTCTCTGAATTAAATCCATGTCTTTTTGCTCCTTTTATCAACAATTCTCATAACTGTTCCATTTTTTGCAGAATAGTTATCAGTTTTCCTGTTTCATCTCTTCCACAAGCTCTATGAGACTTTCGATGGTAGCCTTCTTTGCCATGCGGGTCTGCATACCATAAGCATCTGCTGCAGCTTTGGTCTGTTTTCCGATACAGGCAGCTTTTACCTTCGTATAGTCCAGTCCCTTTGTGCCTTCCACAAAGCCCTTTACAGTGGATGCACTGGTAAATACTACACAGTCCACACTTCCTGTCTCCAGCTCTTTCTTCTCATCGATCAGCCTGCTCTTTTCATAACAGGTTGTGTAAGTAGCAATGTCATCTACCTTCGCACCTGTCTGCTCCAGCAATTCTGTCAGCTTTTTATTTCCGGCTTCGGCTCTTGGGATCAGAATTTTTTCATTTCCCTGAAGTTCTTTTGCAAGCTCTGCTCCAAGAGTATCTCCGTCATACACATCTGGCACAAAATCAGCCAGCAGGTGATGCTCTTTCAGCTTTTTCTTCGTTCCTTCACCGATCACTGCGATCTTCGCCTGTCCCAGGCTGCGCACATCCATCTCTTTTCTGTCCATCTCGTCAAAAAAGATCTCCACACCTGCAGGGCTTGTAAAAATGATCCACTGATAAGTATCCAGTTTCTCAAATGCCTCATACAGTCTGCCATTATCCTCAACAGGTACTGTACAGATAGACGGCAGCTCCAGAACCTCGGCACCTTTCTGACGGAGAAGATCTGCTGTCTTTGAAATATGCTGTCTTGGTCTTGTGACCAGAACCTTCCAGCCTGCCAGAGGAAGCTTCTCATACCAGGCAAATTTGTCAGCCAGAGAACATACCTTTCCCACAACAATAATGGCAGGTGTCTCTATCCCCTGTCTGTCCACCTCTTCCTTGAGGGTACCTACAGTAGCAACCACCCGCTTCTGTCCTGCTGTTGTTCCTTTCTGAAGAACTGCTGCCGGCATATCCGGGTCCATGCCACCTGCAAGAAGTCCTTTGCAGATATCCTCCAGTGCTGCAATTCCCATGAGAAACACCAGTGTTCCCTTTGTCCGGGTCAGTGCCTTAAAATCTATATCATACTCCTGCCCTGCGCGTTTATGTCCTGTAATAATATGTAAGGACGAACAGAAATCCCTGTGTGTCACAGGAATCCCATTGTAAGCAGGAACAGAGATGGGAGATGTCACTCCGGGCACGATCTCATAAGGGATTCCATTCTCAGAAAGAAGTTCCAGTTCCTCCCCGCCTCTTCCAAAGAGAAAGGGATCTCCACCTTTAAGCCTTACCACTTTATTTCCTTTTTCAGCTTCTTCCAGAAGAACCTTATTAATATCCTCCTGCACCATTGTATGGTGATTTGCTCTTTTACCTACATTAATCAGTCTGGCATGCTCCGGGATCTTTGCCAGAACCCCTTCGCCTACCAGACTGTCATATACTACCACATCTGCCTGCTGCAGAACCGCTGCGCCCTTTAATGTAAAAAGCCCGATATCACCCGGTCCCGCACCAACCAGCCAAACCTTGCCAGCTGCCATGTTTCTTCTCCTTTTTGCGTCACAAGAATTTTCTTTTTATAAATTTTTTTATCTTCCCTCACAGTCAGATTTCAATTGCTTTGCAAGTGCAATTCCCAGCTTCTCTCCATCCTCTGCTGCACCTCTGATCTGACCTGTAAGCCACTTTCCTGTAGCTTCACTGTAATATAAACCGCGGATAAAGATCTCATCTCCGTCCACCTCTGCAAATGCAGCTACAGGCGAAGAACATCCTCCGTCCAGATATTTTACATATGCGCGCTCTGCAGTTCCTGCAATCCAGGCATCCCTGTCACAGTATCCGTCCAGATACCCATAATCCTCACCTTTGCGTCCCTGCACAGCCAGGATTCCCTGACCTGCTGAAGGAATCATCTCATCCGGTGTAAAATATCTGCTGATCCTGCTTTCCAGTCCCAGTCGTTTCAGGCCTGCCGCTGCCAGGATCAGCCCGGAATACTCTCCTTCATCCAGCTTGCGAAGCCTTGTCTGCAGATTTCCACGGATACTCTTTACCTCCATCTCAGGATACAGCTTCTCTAACTGAAGAGTTCTCCTTAAGCTGGAACATCCCAGAGGTTTATCCGGATCCAGCTCCGCCACTCCCTCAGGAAGCACCAGTACATCTCTTGGATCCTCACGCTTTGAAAAGGCCAGAAGCGGAAGCTCTTTTGGAACCTCCATAGGCATATCCTTAAGACTGTGTACAGACAAATTGCTTTTACCATCCAGCAATGCCCTGTCCAGTTCTTTTACAAACAGTCCTTTTCCGCCCACCTTATCCAGGGTACGATCCAGAATAATATCTCCTGTCGTTTTCATAGTCAGGATATTTACTGTTATTTCAGAGCCGGCATTTTCTTCACGGTTTTTCTGTTCTATGTAGCTTTTTACCATCTCACTCTGGAGAACTGCCAGCTTACTCTCTCTACTTCCAATGATCACCTCAGTCATCATTTTCCTCCTCATTATCATCTTCCTGCGCAACTCTCTCCAGGGCATTCTGAATCTCTTCTCTTATCCTGCGCGCTTTTTTGTGGTCCAGACCACTGGCTGTGATTCCCACCACCAGTCCCTCTTCCATATAAATTCCCGGGAAATAAAAATCGCACTGCTCCCTGTCACTGGCTACATTAACATAAACGCCTTCCTGCCTGCAGATCCTGTGGATCTCATCATTTAACTTTCTGTCATTGGTAGCTGCGATCACCATATATGCCATCGCAAAGTCTGTACGCTTCACCGGACGTGTGATCAGCTCTACATAGCCGGCTTTGCCAAGCTCCATCATCTCCATGGTGACCTTCGGAGCAATGACTCTGATATTTCTGGTGAATGATAAAAGGGTTTTCACTCGACGGGTTGCAATGTTTCCGCCGCCTACAACCACGATATTCTTATCTGATAAGTCTATAAACATTGGAAAATACGGCTTATTCTTCATATATTTTCTCCAGTCCTGCCACACACTCAAGGAAAATCTCCTGATTCAGACTGTCACGCAGACCAAAGATCAGTTTATTTACTACTTTTCCTGCTGCCGTATCCACTGCATGGACCAGATTCTGCCTGTCATCCTCTTCCATAGGTGTTTTCTTTAATATCTTTGCAATCCTTAAATTCAGGTCATTGACTGCCTCATCTTTAATATCCTGAATTCTTGGGATCAGGTCTCTTCCATCCAGCCATTGGAAAAATTCATCCATCTGCTCTCTTACGATCGCGCCTGCTGCCTCCAGATTTTCCTGAAGTTCTGCAGGAACTTCCTCTATACGGAAGCTGTCCATGTCATAAAGTGTGACCCCCTGGAGCTTTCCAACAGATGGCTCTATATCTCTGGGAACTGCCAGATCGATCAGAATCAGGTCATCCTTTGTCCTGATTCCCTGGAATAATTCTTCTCTCAATGTGAAATTCGGGCTTGCAGTTGCACTCACTACAAGGTCACAATGCGGCACATACTCCATTCTGTCACCGTAATTAATGCGCTTACAGCCCAGCGGAATATTCACAACTCCGCTTCTGTACTGACGGATGGTCACTGTCACATCTGCACCTGCCTCCTGCAAAGCCTGAGCAGCCACCTTACCCATCTCACCGTTACCGATGACCATACAGGTCTTATCCCTGAGAGAATACCCTTTCTCTGCCAGAAATCCGATGGCCTGATGGATCACTGACGGATTTCCATGGGAAAAAGGAACCTCTGTCTTAATTCTCTTTCCTGCTGTGGCAGCCATTCTGAACAGAACCTCCAAAACACCATCTGCCGCAAAATTCTCTCTTGCCAGATTCAGGGCATCCTTCACCTGTGTAAGGATCTGATCCTCCCCTATGATCTGTGATTTCAGACCACTGGTAAGATAAAAAAGATGCTCAACTGCCTCCTGATCCTTACGCTCTACAAAATATTGTCTGTAAGAATCCTCAGTAATTCCCTTTATCCTGCAGAGGCAGTCATAAAGACAGACATCCTCCTCATCATCCACACTTGCCCAGACCTCCAGGCGGTTACAGGTGGACAGGATCACGCATCCATATATTCCATTTTGATTCTTTATTTTTTCCATTGCTTCACCGGCATTTTTCTTTGTAAATGCAAATTTCGCACGAATATCCACCGGTGCCATATTATGGTCAATTCCAATCATGGAAATACTCATCTTATGTAATTCTCCTTAAAAACATTTTGCTTTGGCGTTTTGTGTTTCTATCTTTTTTCCGCCACCGCTAATTTTACTAATTTGCAGGGAGATTGTCAATAAAACAACAATGAAAAACTTCCAGGCGGTTCGATTATGGGCTACTTATCCGTCTGGAAGTTTTCTTATATTCTTCTTATCTTTTCATTCCCTATGAGTGCCTCTAACCACCTGAATGCCTCTGTCTTCCAGCATTTCACAGATACGGGTTATTCTTGGGCACTCTTTTTTGCCGTCGATCAGACAACATACACCAACATGCATAACTTTTATGTCTTCACTGACCAGCCTGTCAATTTTTTCCAGAATTCCTTTGTCATCATCTGGTTCTGCAGGATTCATACTTTTACATCCATTGCATGTCATCATTGCTGCCAAACAGGTATCCTGGGAATATTCCTTAAAAAAGGCCTCCCGTTCCATAAAAGCCTTCAGACATCCCACCCTGGCACAGACATCGTTGGAATGAAGACAGGTCAAAGTTCCGATCTTTGTCATTTTTCTCACCTT
>OIDZ01000557.1_pt1 | contig 10999 bp, 7 predicted proteins | sample 1581681 | NCBI WGS metagenome assembly OIDZ01 (sample SAMEA3882512, study PRJEB24775) | human gut metagenome | biome: human-associated habitat; feature: intestine environment; material: feces | place: Netherlands | collected 2009/2010
GTCATCACGGCCATCATGTTCAACTGGATCGGCCTGTACATGGTCAACGATATCATGTACGGCAAGGGCAAAAGCCCGATGTATGATCTGGCCTCGACCAAGACGTACAGCCTGCGCAAGGCCGCGCCTCAGGCCATGATTCCCAGCCTCGGCATGAGCGAGCTGTTCGGCAAGCTGCAATCGGTCACCATCGCGATTTTCATTGCGATCTTCTTCGCGATTGTCGTCTACATCATTCTCAATAAGACGGCGTTCGGCTACGAGCTGCGCGCCTGCGGCTTCAACAAAAACGCCGCGCGCTACGCGGGCATCAACGAAAAGCGCAACATCATCCTTGCGATGATGATTTCCGGCGCGCTGGCGGGCGTCGGCGCGGGGCTGTATTATCTCTCCACCGTCGCGGAGTGGAACCCGCAGGTCTCCACGGCGCTGCCCGCGATGGGCTTCAATGGCATCAGCACGGCGCTGCTGGCCTGCTCCAACCCGATTGGAACGATTTTCTCCTCGCTGTTCATTTCGTATATCACCGTCGGCGGCACGAAGCTCTCCACGCAGTATTACACCAAGGAAATCGCCGACGTGATTACCGCGCTGATTATCTATCTCTGCGCGTTCTCGCTGCTCTTTAAGAACAAGATCCGCGCGCTGCTTGTGGGCAAGGCCAAGCGGGTCTCCGCCGGGAAGGGAGGGGACGACTGATGTTTCTGCTGCTGAAATATACGCTGCTGTATACGGTCGTGCTGATGATGGTGGCGCTGGGCGGCATGTTCTCCGAGCGCAGCGGCATTATCAACATCGCGCTGGAGGGCATCATGGTGATCGGCGGGCTGATGGGCGTCATCGCCATTCAGATGATGCCCGCCGGGGCGAGCGCATTCTCCATCGTGCTGGTCTCCGTTCTCGCGGCGGGCATTGCGGGCATGCTGTATGCCGGGCTGTTGGCGTTCGCTTCGATCAATCTGAACGCGGATCAGACCATCGGCGGCACGGCGCTCAACCTGCTGGCCACCGCGCTGGCAATGGTCATTGCCAAGGGCGTGAACCACTCCGCCTCCGCCAAGCTGGATTACAGCAACCGCGTGTTCGTCTATGACTTCGGCCCGCTGACGGTCAACGTCTTTCTGTTCATCGGCCTCGTGGCGTTGATTCTCTCGCACATCGTGCTCTATAAGACGCGGCTGGGTCTGCGCCTGCGCGCGTGCGGCGAGCATCCGCAGGCGGCGGACAGCGTGGGCATCAACGTCTACAAGATGCGCTATATCGGCGTGCTGATTTCCGGCGTGCTGGGCGGCATCGGCGGCATGGCGTACATCATCCCGTCCGTCTCCAGTTGGAATTTCGAGGTCGGCGTTTCCGGCGCGGGCTTCCTCGCGCTGGCGGTTATGATCTTCGGCCAGTGGAAGCCGTTCCGCATCTTCCTTGCGGCGGTGTTCTTCGCGTTGTTCAAGTCGCTGGCGAATATTGCCAGCTCGATTCCGTTCCTCGCCGATCTGGGCTGGACGCAGAACATGTATAACATGATTCCTTTCATCGCCTCGATGATTATTCTGGCGTTCACCAGCAAAAAATCCCGCGCGCCGAAGGCGGAGGGTATTCCCTACGACAAGGGCTCTCGGTAAGGAGACGTTGGGCTGCCGCCCAAACCTGCCTGAGGGATTTCATCCCTCAGACTCCCATTATCGCTTCGCGGCGGTTTTAATCAGTGAGCATAAAAAATTCTCCGATGGTTTTCCATCGGAGAATTTTTATAGTGGGAAGTGCAGGAACCTCAGGTTCCTGCCGAGGGTTTGGGGCGAGAAGCCCCAACGTCCCCTTAAAACTCCTTGTTCTCGTATCGCCTGCACCAGGTATACTTGCTCACCGCGCTGCGCTGAGCCGTCACGCCGCTGAGAATCGCCTGCATATACGTCGGCAGAAACTCGTCATACTTGACTTCCAGCACCTCCACCGGGTCGTCGAAGACCGGATAGGTGGGGATCGACGCATCGAACATGGCAGTCTGATACAGGCCGGTGCGAATCTGCTTGTCAAACGTGATGCGCACTTCCTCGGCGGGGTGGATATACGCCTCGCGGATGTAATCCACAATGACCACCGGGCGCAGCAGCCGCGTTTTCATCTCGCGGTATACGTCGTGCAGCAGGGGATGGCGCATGCGCTGCAAGCCCTCCGGGTCGCCCGCGATGAGCTGATCGGCCAATTCGCGGGGGATGGAAACGGACTGCTTGGAAATCAAATCGCCGTATTTGCTCTTACATTCCAGCTTGATGACGCGGTCGCTGAAATTGTAGATGCGGATGCGGTATTTTTTTCGGTTGCCCACGCCTGCGATTTTTTCTTCCAGCGCATCGTCGTTGATTGTGTCGAAATACAGCGAGCGGATGTGGTATTCGTTGTTTTCGTTGCCGTTGGGATCGAGCTGCATCACGGGCTTCAGCGAACTGCGCAGCACATTCAGCTCCGCCGGGGTGATGAAATATTTCAGCTCATGTCGCAGCGGAATGTTGCGGATGATCATATCGGCTCCTTAGTTGCCCGCTTCGGACTGGCAGGCGATCAGCGTCGCGTTGTGAACGCCCTCGGTGTCCATCAGCTTGTTGACGATGTCAAAGCGCTCGCGGAGCTGCACCTCGACGGTCAGTTCCACGCCGCCGGGGGTGACGGTCTTACTGCGCAGACGCTGCACCTTGATGCGGCGGATGAAATCCATGACCTCAGCTTCGGCGGCCTGATCGTAGTGGGTGACGAGCAGGAAGGTGTTCGGGGTGCGCAGGCGGAAGAACGCCAGCGCCAGCATCGCGATGGAAATGCCCGCGACGACGACCAGCGCGATGGTGTACAGCTCCGCGCCGAGCAGAATGCCCATCGTCAGGCTCCAGAACATGTAAGCCGTGTCGAGCGGATCCTTGACGGCCGTGCGGAAACGCACGATGGAGAGCGCGCCGACCATGCCCATGGAGAGCGCGATATTCGATTTAATACACATGACGACCGGGGTGGTAATCATGCACAGCATAATCAGCGTGTTGGCGAACGACGGGGAAAAGAGCACGCCGCGGAAGGCCTTGCGATAGACCAGCGCGATAATCAGGCCGACGATAAAGCCCATCAGCAGCGCCAGCAGCATCTTCATCGGGGTGAGGCTGGTCATCTGCTGTGCAAACCACTCGTTTACACTCGCGTCGTTGATGATGTTCTTCATGGGAAATTCCTCCATACTATAAATGATTCAATGAATAACGGATTTATACTAATTCTTGTTAAAATGGCTTAATCCGCGCACCATCTTTTTCGCTCTGACTTTGCCTCGTTCCGTTCAACGTACCTCCAGTACGCCTCACTTCACTTGGCTTCGTCAGAACAAAAAATCTGATGCGCTCTGTTAAGCATTTTAACTGCGAATTAGTATTAGCGCGTGGGGATAGGGGAACGTTTACTGATACTGCGCCGGGATCTCCGGGCAGGGGCCGAAGTAGGATTCCATTTCCGCGTCGCTCAGCCCGAAATAGGATTGGATATCCAGCCAGACGAAGTGCGGCCTGCGGTTCATCACGCGGACGGCGCGCTCGCAGCGGGAAACCCAGTAGTTGTAAGCGCCGGTCGCGTTCTTCGGCACGTCGAAGCTGACCTGCGCGGGCATTTCCGCTGCCCAGCGCTCGTGATGCATCTGCATTTCCGGCTTGATCTGCGCTGTCATTTCGTAGAAGAGCGAGACCATGTTTTCCGTCGTCAGCACGCTGTTGAACAGCTCGGCGTAGCGCGTCAGGAACTTTTCGCGGTATTGCGGAACCTGCACCAGCTTGCGCACGAACAGGTTGGATTTGATCTTCTGGCTGCCCGCGCCGTTTTCATTCATGTAATAGGTGACGCAGCCGGTCGCGTATTCCTTGCCCTTGCTCTTGTAGGTGGCGTTGAACAGCCCCCAGTCCATATCGAACACCAGATAGCGCCACTTGCCGTCGCCGGATTTCGTGTTGCGGTAGAAGCGGATGTTGCCGGGGTCGGTGTTGCCGTAGAACGATTCGAAGATGTAGTAATCGAACATGTTGTCGATGTCAAAATTCGCTTCGACCTCGGCCAGCAATTCGGGATTGCTGTTCAAATCGGCGTCCTTGACCTTGTTGTAGAGCGCCTTGTAATCCGCGTTCGAGCCCTGCTTGACCTGCGAGGAAGAGAGACCGTCGGATTGCAGCAGGTCGATGTCCTTCGATTTGAGCCAGCCCTCGTGCTGCGCCACCATGTCCACGCCCGCGCGCTCGCGCATGTTGTAATGACCCCAGTATTGGCCGTTGATGTAGACGATGACGGGCTTCCATGCCTGCGTGGCCAGCGTGCTTTCGGCTTGATCGATCAGCCGCGCTTCAAGGCCGTCCATCACGCGGGTGAACAGGCCGTCCTGACCTCCGTTGCGCAGAACGAAGCTCTTGTAGGTCGTGAACGGGCGGTCGTCGAAGAGCGCATAATCAAATTCGCTCTTGCCGAATTGGCCGTCCGCCTTGATGAACAGGCTCTTCTGCGGCATATCCAGCGAATACTGACCCATGACGCGGAAACGAACGCCCTGCGAAAGCTGAAGTTGGCCGTTTTCGTCGCTGTATTCCAGCCATGCGGGGAACCAGTTCTTCTGGCCGTAGGTCGCAACCTTGATCCACGGCGTCGGCTTGGATGTATCGACGTTCGGGCCGTAGGCGAACGCGCCGTATTCCTCGTTGGTCAGGTTATCCGGGTCGGTCGTCAGGCAGACGACCGGCATCGTGTGATACACGGAAATCAAATACGTTTCGGAGATGATCTGCGAGGCCTCCACGCCGTCGCGATAGGTGCGCGCGCGGATAACCGTGTTGGTTTCGATCTCGATCGGCTCGGTGTAAATCGGGGAGGATTCGTTCGGGTCGGTGCTGTCGAGCGTATAGCGGACGGTGCTGCCCGCCGGAACGTTGATCGTGACCGCGTTTTCGCCCGTCAGCGGCCGCACGTACAGGCCGCCCGCCACGTTGAAGGTCGGCGGCTCGGCATAGCCGGTAAAGCCCTGTCCGTTCGCCGCGCCCGGCGTGGGGGAGGAATAATAGAACAGCCCCGCCTGCCCGAGCGTGCGCCCGTAGGAGGTATCGTCGTAAAGCTGGGGGACGACCACCTTATCCAAAATCTGCCCGCTGGGGGTGGAAAGGCAGACCGTCTCGCCCGATTTTTTCAGGTTGTAATTGGTGAAATAATAAACGCCGTCTTTGCTCGTCTGCGTGGTATCGCAGTAGATGACCAGATAGCTGTTGTTTTCGATGGTGATGTCAGGAAATTGCCATTTGCGGGGTTTTTTAATGTTATCGGACAGGCCGTAACCCTTGAGGTTTACGGCCTGCCCGCTCATGTTGTAGATTTCGATGTAGTCGTAGTAGTAGTTGACGTTCGGTCCGTGCGTGCTTTTGTTGCCGGTCATCACCTCAGTGATGTAAAGCCCGGAGGTGTTGGCCAGACACATGCGCGTGTCCATCGCCGTCATGCCGGCGCGCGTGTTGGGCAGCCCCGGCGTGGGGCTGGTAAAGAGCTTGAAGCTGCCGTCGCCTTCCTCGTCGCGCCCCCAGGAGGTATCCGCCGAGAGCAGGTCGTAGGTGACCATGTCGATCATTCGACCCTGAATATCCGACAGGATGACGGTTTCGCCGTTGGAGCGCAGCTTGAAGCTGGCGTGCGGCCAGCTCCCTTCCGCCGCGGCGCGGTCCTTTTTCGAGGCGAAGACGACGAAATAGCCGTTCGGCTCGATCACGCAGCCCTGCGGGAAGCGCCACTTGACGAGCTTATCCGTGCTGTCGCTGAGCGCGTAGTTGGAAAGGTCGATCGCCTGATTGGTCGTGTTGAGGATCTCGATCCAGTCGGGGTAATCGCCGTCCTCGTCCTTGAGCGTGGTGATGGAGGACGCGCAGATTTCGTTGATGACCAGCGCGCCGCTTTGCAGCACCGTGCTCGCGCGGAACGCGGCGTAGCCCTCCTGCGTGTTGTCGTAGCCCGGCGTGTATTGGTCGGTGATGATGTAATCGTTGCCGCCGACCCATGTGTAGCTCATATTGGAATCCATCGCGGGGATATCCAGCTCCTGGAAGGCGATGCCGTCGCTGCCGAAGAGGAAGAGCTTGTCGCCTGCGGAGGAGAGCTTGAATTTCGCGTGGAGCGCCTTTCCGGCTTCGTTCTGCGTGCTGTCCGAGGCAAAGACGATGACGTGCTCGCCCGCGGCCAGCGTCATATCCGGAAAGACGAAGGTGATCTTGTCCGCGCGGTCGGAAAGGCCGTAGCCCTTGATGTTGATCGGGCTGTCGCCGGTGTTGGTGAGTTCCACCCAATCCGGAAACGCGCCGGTCTCATCCGGGAACGCGCTGCGGTTGGAGGACATCGCCTCCGTGACGCGCAGATTCGTGTTGCCGCTGGAAACGGCCTCCGCTTCGATCTCCGTGCCGGAGACGTTGGCGGCCGGGGTCTGCGCGATTTTCGGCGCGAAGAGAACCATCAGCACGACAAACACGCTCAGCACAATCAGCAGCGGCAGGGTGCCGCGCTGGGGCTTGACACGTTTGACGGCGCTGCGCTTTCTGCGCGGCGGACTGGTGTTTTTCATCCGGTTGGAACGCATGAATTGACTTCCTTTCAAGATTCGACAAAATAGCCTGACTTAGTATAACATAAATCTCGCATAAACGGAAGATCAAGAAAAAATTTCTACGGGTTCTTTCCGCCTCCGCGCGATTTTTTCTGCGTGTTTGGCATGCGAAACGCATAGATTATCCCTGTGGAAAACGGGAGGAGGGCGAAGGAATGCGGCTTGGCGTTGTGCTCACGGGGGCGGGCGCCTGCGCGGCGGCGAGCGCGGGCGCGCTGACCTGGCTGCTGGATGCGGGCGTTTTGCCCTGCGCGGTCTGCGGGATGCAGGCGGCGGCATGGCCTGCGGCGCTGTATCTGGCGGGCTATGACGCGGGGAGACTGCGCGGCGCGGCTGCGCAGGCCGCGCGGATGGGGCGGCGGCTTCTGCGCGCCGATGCGTCCGCCTCGGCGGTGCTGGGCATGAAAAAAAGCGCGCTGTGCCGCGGGCGGCGGCTGGAAAAGCTGCTGGCCGCGCAGACAGGGGAGCGCGCGTTGGGATTGTGCGAGCGGCAGGGCGTTTTTCTGTGCCGGACGGCGCGAAGCGGGCACGTCGTCGCTTTCTGCACGCAGAGCGTGTCGCAGGAGGGGACGATTGTGACGCTGCAAGCCTCGGCGGGCTTTGCGGCGCGCGCGGCGCTGGCCAGACCGCCGTTTGTTTCGGCGCTGGAATGGATGGGCTCGCCGCTTTTGCCGCTGGATGATCTGCCGCTGGCCTGCCGTCTGCTCACAGCCATGGGCGCACAGCGGGTGCTGGTCGTCGCGCCGCAAAGCGCCCTGCGCCATCAGCCGGACGCGCTCGAACAGGCGAGCGGCTTCTTCGTGCCCTGCGCGCGGGAACTGGGAGAAAACGTCGGCGTTTTTCGTATTCCGCTGCCGGAAACGCTCGGCGCGCTTTCCCTCGATCGGATTCTGCCCGCCATGGACATCGGCCGGGAGGCCGCCGAGCATGGCATGGAGGCGGCACTGGAGCGCATCGGCATGCCGCTGTGCCGCGTGCTGCCGTTTCGGCGAAGGCTCATCGCACCGTGATATCCACGGTGGCCTTCTGCCGTTCGCCGCCGATCACGGTTTCCAGCGCGGCAGCGTATGCCCCGGCGGGAACGCGCTCCCCGGCGTCGTTTCGCCCGTCCCAATACAGGCGGGTGACGTCTCCGGGCGCGGGGCGCGTGAGCTGAGCGCTGGCCAGACGGCGGACGAGCTTCCCCTGCGCGTCATAAATGCAGACCGTGATTTCCGCCGGCACGTTGATCCGCGCTTCCAGCACGAGCTCGCGCCGGGCGGATGCGTCGAATTCGGCGTTTTCGGCGCTCAGTGTGACGCTCGGCTCGACAGCCGCGGGGCGGACGGCCAGCAGCCGCTCGGAGCAGAGGATCACCTCGCTGCCCGTGACGGCGAAGACCTGAAGCATCATGTAGCCGCTTTCGCCCTCCAGAATGCCGTCGAGCGTCAGCTCCCGCGTCTTGCGGCCGGGGGTCAGCTGGCCGCCTGTTGTGTCGCCGTCATCCAGAAACGTCGCCGCATCCTGCCAATCCCAGCCGCCGTTCACCTGCCGCACCACGCGGTACTGCACGGCGGTTTCGGCCGTGACGGTGTAAGAAAATTCCAGCGTCGGGTCGTCGGATTCGAGCAGGCAGTCGCCGTAGCTGAACCCGGAAAGGGCGCGCGCAAGGGGGGTGTTCGTCGCCACGGGGAGCGTCAGCGCGTTGGCCTGCGCGGAGAGAAGCTGCACGGAGGAGGAGGGAACCGCCGCGTTCAGATACCGCCGCAGCTCTTCCAGCGTCACCTCGCCGTTGCCGTTCACATCTGCTTCGGGCTTGCCGTAAAGCCCGAGGCCGCTGGAAAGCGCGCTGGCGAAGTAGGAAACCGCGCCCGTGGAGAGCCCCTCGCTGTCGTAATACCAACTGGATTCAAACCCGCTGGCGGAGGTCAGCACGTGGATGCTCGGGTCGGCCAGAAAGGGCGTTTCCAGCGACGCGGGGGATTGCGCGCGGCTGCCCGGCAGAAGGCTGTGCGCAAAAGCGCCGCGGCCGATCAGCGCGCCGGAATAGCAGGCGTCCACGATCAGCAGCTTTTCGCCCTGTATGCCCGAAAGGATGTTTTGCAGCGCCGCCGCGCCCAGCGGCGCTTCGTTTTCGCCGTCGCCCAGCATCAGATAAACCTGCCCGTCGTCCGAGGAGGAGAGCACGCCGTGGGTGCACAGGTAGAGGATGGAGAGATCGGTCTCGTCCGCGTCGCCGAATGCGTCGTCCACGGCGGATTGCAGGCGCCGGACGGTGCCGATAGTGCCATCCTCGATGGAAAGGCTGCCGAGGTTCAGCCCCGCGCCGACCAGCGCGGAACCGACGATGTGCAGATTGCCGGAGACGGAATTGCCCAGATCCGGCAGGGAGAGAAAGTCGTGGCAGGCGACGAGCAGCGCGCGCGTCTGCCCCAGCGCCCACGCGGGCAGCGCGAGCAGCAGCAGAAAAACGACGAGCGGGAAAATCCTTCGCATAACCGGCGACCTCCTTTCTTCCGTAACGGCGGCTGAAAGCGGCAAAAAGCGCTTTCGGCTGTTCTCTACTTGTATAGACGTAAAAACCGGCCGAAAATTTCACTTTTTTTCAAAATTTTTTTGAAAATATTTTTTGATGGGCGGGATACTGCGTAAAATCGCCCGCGCGCGCTTCGGAAATATCCCCATTTTATCCGATTCTCTGCGGATCGGCAAGATAAATGTTACGAAATTCCATAAAATTCCGTTCGGATGTCACAATTTCGTCACAAATCCGAAGGCGCTTGTCAAATGAACCGCCCGGTGATAAGCTGGAAGCATCACATGGGGAAGGAAAGACAGCATGAAACCTGAAAAACAAAAGAAACTCGCCGCTCTGCGCGCGTTGCTGATCGCGCTGCTGACGCTGGCGCTGCTGGCGGCGGGCTTTGCGGCCTACCGCTTCTGGCGGCTGCCGCGCGCCGGGTTCGCCGTGCACTTCGTGGATATCGGGCAGGGGGATGCGGCGATTGTGGTTTGCGACGGGAAAACGCTCGTCATCGACGGCGGGATGCCGGAGAGCGGCGCGAAGCTGGTCGATTATCTGCAAAACACGCTGCACGTTTCCGCCATCGACGCCATGATCGGCACCCATCCGCACGCGGATCATATCGGCGGCCTGCCGGACGTCATCCGCGCCTTTGCGGTGAAGACGCTGTATTCGCCGGTGGATGAATTTGAGGGCAAGCCGTTTGAAGCGATGAAGCGCGCGGCCGACGCGAAGAACGTCAGAATCACCGTGCCGCAGGCGGGGCAGCGCTTTTCCCTTGGGCGTGCGGAGGTCGAGTTTTATGCGCCGCTGGGCATTTACGACGACGTGAACGATCTCTCTCTCGTCACCCGGATCACCTATGGGCAGACGGCGTTCCTGTTCACCGGCGACGCGGAAAGGCCGTCCGAAAACGACATGATCGACAGCGACGAGGCGCTGTCCGCAACGGTGCTCAAGGTCGGCCATCACGGCAGCAACACGTCGAGCTCCTATCTCTTTCTGCGGCAGGTCATGCCGTCCTACGCGGTCATTAGCTGCGGCAAGGATAACGCCTACGGCCATCCGCATCAGGAGGTGCTGGCGCGGCTGAGGGATATCGGCGCGGCGGTGTATCGCACGGATGAAAGCGGCACGATTGTCTGCCGGTCAAACGGTGAGCGCGTCGCGTTTGAGACGGAAAAAGGGAAAAAGCCGACCGCAACGCCCCGAAAGGGTCAGTCGGTCGGCTATGTCGGCAATATAAAGAGCAAAAAGTTCCACCTGTCCACCTGCTCGTCCGTGCAGGATATTCAGCAGAGCAACCGCATCACGTTTGCCACCCGCGCGGCAGCCGTGAAGCAGGGGTATTCGCCCTGTAAGGCGTGCAGGCCATGAGGCGCGCATGGCAGGGGAAATCCAGGCGCGGGGGAGATAAAAGTAGACAAAAGAAGACAAAAAGGGAGCGGCCCTCGTCAAAAGGCCGCTCCTTTTCGTATGCTGTTTGGGAAAACGGGCGCTTAGTACATGCCGCCCATGCCCGGATCAGCCGCCGGGACGGGCGCCGGATTCTTCTCCGGGATGTCCGCCACGAGGGATTCGGTGGTCAGCACGGTCGCCGCGACGGAAGCCGCGTTCTGCAGCGCGCTGCGGGTCACCTTGGTCGGGTCGATGATGCCGGCCTCAACCATATCGACGTACTTGTCGTTCAGCGCGTCATAGCCGTAGCCCGGCTTCTTGGTGCGCTTGATCTTCTCGACGATGACGGAGCCTTCCACGCCCGCGTTGGCCGCGATCTGGCGAACCGGCTCTTCCAGAACCTTCAGGACGATCTTTGCGCCGGTGCGCTCGTCGCCCTCCAGCGTGTCGCA
>OIDZ01000566.1_pt1 | contig 10930 bp, 12 predicted proteins | sample 1581681 | NCBI WGS metagenome assembly OIDZ01 (sample SAMEA3882512, study PRJEB24775) | human gut metagenome | biome: human-associated habitat; feature: intestine environment; material: feces | place: Netherlands | collected 2009/2010
TCGGTGGTGCGGGAGCCGTCCCCCGGGCGGTACCACAGCCCTGCCGAGAGCCGGTAGTCCTCAGTGGCATGGGTGTGCATGATGAGGATCTGCGGGTCGGGGCTGTTCCACTCCACCGCAAAGGGGAGCGGGTTGGTGATCTCGGCGGCAATGTCGGCGCTGGAGACGCTGGTGTTGTTCTTGATGCTGCCGCTGCCGCAGGGAATGTATTTCTCCCCGCTGCCCTGCGGATAGTTCTTTTCCAGGATGGCACCGGCTCCCTCCGGGCGGGCCTCATCGCCTTCCAGCGGGACAAGGTAGGCTTCAATGTCACCGGCAGGCAGGGCGGGAGCCTCCTGTGCAGGCTCTGCCTGTGTTTCCTGCGCGGGTTCGCTCACGGCCTGTGCGGCATTCTCGGAGAGGTCTTTCCGGCTCAGGTAAAGGGCGGTCTGTACGGCTGGCAGCGGCCCGATGACCACTGCTGCCAGCGTGAGGAGCAGCTGGTGCGCAAACAGTGCCAGCCCCAGCGCAAGGCCTGCCGCCGCCGCAAAAGGCAGGGGATGCCCGCACCCCGCCATTTCCCGCCTGCGCATGGAACCTCACCCCCTTCTGCAAAATAGATATGAGAGAACCGCTCCGTCAATGCGAACGGATTGCTGCCTCTCCCAGTAGGAGCAGCAGGCCGGCAGCAGCATAAAACTGGCCCCTATCAGGGGAGCAGGCGAGCGAAGGCGAGACCGAGAGGGTTACCCCACCAGCCAGCACAGCTGCGCCACACTCAGCTTTGGCTGCAGGGCTCGGTTGATGGCAGCCCCCAGCAGGGCCGCGCCGTGGGCGATGACTCCGTCCAGATCCCGGGGCGTGACGACCAGATCCCGGCCCTCCTCGGCCTGCATCAGGGTGGGGATGCCCGCTGCAAGGACAGGCACACCCAGCCGGGCGGCATCCAGATGCCGGGAGTGGTCGGGCTGGGCCGGGTGGAGCCCGGTGTCTGAAAACTGGAGCGTCCGGCCCAGCCGCTCCGGCTCAGCAGAGCAAAGGCTGTCCACACAAAGCAGGGCGGCGGGGCGCAGCTCCCGCACCAGTGCCCCGGCCAGCTGCTGTAAGCTCAGGCCCGTGGCCGCCGACACCCCCGGAGCCACAGCCGCCACCGGCCGGATGCCCTGCACCGGTACGGTGCGCGGCCCCATGGTCACGAACACCTTCTGCACCGTGCGGGGGCCCAGAGCATCCGCCGTGACCCGGCGGTTGCCCACCCCCAGCACCAGCACCGGCCCCTCCGGCGGCAGAAGCGCCCGCAGCTCGTCCGCTGCCTGCTCGATGACCTCGGCGTCCCGCTCGTCCAGCACGCTGACGCTGGGCATTTCCAGCGTGACATACCTGCCCCGGGGGCGGCTGAGCCCCTCGCGGGCAACTTCTACCCGCGTCACTGTCACCCCGCCGTGGCGGGCGGTGGCCAGCCGCACCCCTGCGGGCAGGGGCTGCGCTGCGCCTGAAAACAGCTCGTCGGCCATATCCGTAGTACGCATTTCCACACTCTCCGTTCCTTTTTGGGGCAAAAGCCCGCTTTCTTGCCGGAAAGTATGGGAAAAATAAAACTTTTCCAAACAAAAATCAAAAAAACGCTTGCGCTGGTACGCGAAATATGGTATCATAGGGTGCGCTGTTATAGGTAGCCAAGGAGGTGGAACGAATGCCTAACATCAAATCTCAGAAGGACCGCGTCGTGCAGGCTGCTGCAGAGCAGGCTCACAACAAGGCCATTAAGACCAACCTGAAAACAGTCGTCAAGAAGGCAGACGCTGCCATCGATGCTAAAGCCGCTGACAAGGACGCAACTGTCCTGGCTGCTGTTTCCGCGATCGACAAGGCTCGCGCTAAGGGTGTCATCAAGAAGAACACCGCTTCTCGCAAGATCAGCCGTATGGCCAAGCGTGCAAACAAGAACGCCTGATTTACGACAGATCAAGTGATCGACTGACGAACAAAACCTCTGTATCGGGAACCCGATACGGGGGTTTTTGTTTTTCCAGCAGCTGTTCCGGGGGCAGGGGCGCGGGCTGCTCTGCCAGCGCCCAGAACGCCCAGCCTGCAGGCACAGCAGCCGCCAGCACCAGCCCGGGCCAGAGCACGGCGGGATATGTAAGGGCCTCGCTGCCGGGCAGGAACACCGCCGCCGCGCAGAGCACAAGGGCGGTCCAGCCCTCCCATAAGATCGTTGCAAGAGTCTCGCGCATGACTATCATCTCCTTTTCTGGAAAAGTATACCATGCAGAGGGCGCGAATCGGCGCAGAAAAGGACGATACACGAAAAAAGCGTATCGTCCCAGGAAGAGTTCTGCTTCAGTTCTGGTCGTGGCTGCGGCCCGCCAGCGAACAGACCACGCCGCAGACAAGGCTGGTGGTGATGCCTGCAGCCGCGGCGGTCAGCCCGCCGGTCAGGATGCCGATGGCTCCCTCCTCGGCAAGGGCGGTGCGCACGCCTTTGGCAAGCAGATGCCCGAAGCCCAGCAGGGGAACGGTGGCACCGCAGCCTGCAAACTCGGCCAGCGGGGCATACCACCCGATGGCCGACAGCACCACCCCGGCCACCACATAACCCGTGAGGATGCGGGCCGGGGTCAGGCCGGTGAGGTCGATGAGCAGCTGGCCGATGACGCAGATGCCGCCGCCCACCACGAAGGCCCAGAAGTAATTCATCCGTTTTCCTCCTTCTGCTGCGGGCTGCGCAGCTCCACGAGATGGGCGATGGCCGGGATGCTCTCCTTCTGCAAAAAGGTGGTCTGGCTCATCAGCGCGCCTGTTGCCAGAAAGAGAACCCGGCGCTGCCCCCGCCGCTCCAGCCGGGGCAGGAGATGCCCGCAGAGCACTGCTGCACAGCACCCCGGCCCAGAAGCGCCGCTGTGCACCGACTGGCCCTCGGCATCATAGAGGAGGGAACCGCAGTCCACATGGTTCTTGAGGAGCAGGCCCTCGGCGGCCAGCAGCTCCCGGAACAGCTGACTGCCCACATGGCCCAGGTCGCCGGTGCAGATGGCATCGAACTCCTGCGGCTGGGTGTTGGTATCAGTGAGGTAGCGCAGGAGCGTTGCCGCCGCAGCAGGAGCCATGGCGGCCCCCATGTTGTTGATGTCCCGGATGCCCAGATCCTGCACCCGGCCAAAGGTCACGGCCCGGATGCCAACCCCCTGCCCGGTGGGGCGGAGCAGGCAGGCCCCTGCCGCCGTGGCAGTCCATTGGGCGGTGGGGGTGCGCACGGCTCCGTAGGAAAGCGGGGTGCGGAACTGCCGCTCCGCCGCGCAAAAGTGGCTGCTGCTCATGGCGAGTATTTCATGCGCATAGCCAGCTGCCGCGCAGAGGGCCGCCAGGCACAGCGCTTCCGCCATGGTGGAGCAGGCACCATACAGCCCGGCAAAGGGCACCCCCAGCTGGCGCATGGTGTAATTACTGGCGGTGCACTGGGCCTGCAGGTCCCCCGCGAAGGCAAGCTCCACCTGCTGTTTGGCAATGCCCGCTTTGCGTAGGCAATGGCGGGCGCAGCGCTGCTGCAGCATGCTTTCGGCCTGCTCCCAGCCGGTGCAGCCCTCGGCATCAAAGCCCGCATCCTGCACCAGCTCATCAAAGCCCTGTGCCAGCGGGCCTTCGCTCTCTTTTTTGCCGCCCACGGCGGCCCAGGCCGCCAGCACCGGCGGGTGCGGGAATATTACGGTATCGCCCCTTCGTATCGGCATAACAGGCAATCCCCTTTCCGGTTTGTTTGGGCTTAGTGTGCCGCAGCGGGGCAAAAAATATGCGCAGGGCAGCCAAAGCAGCGCCCTGCGCGATGATTTTGGGGTCAAAACTTATTCATCGCCCAATACACCAGCCCCCACACCCAGGAAGCCAGTGTGCCGAACGCCAGCACCGGGCCCGCGATGGTAAAAATTTTAGCGCCAACGCCCGTTATCCAGCCTTCGGCCTTGAACTCCACCGCCGGGCTGACCACTGAGTTGGCAAACCCGGTAATAGGTACCAGCGTCCCGGCCCCGGCCTTGGCGGCCAGCTTTTGGTACCAGCCCGGCACCGTAGTGATGGCGGAAAGCATCACCAGTGTGATGCTGGTCAATGTTCCGGCAAGGTCTTTATCGTACCAGCTCAGGTAGAACTGGCGCAGGGCTTCGCCCAACAGGCAGATGGCCCCGCCCACAAAAAAGGCCCACAGGCAGTCCTTGACGACCGGGCTGGGCGGATTGGCCCGCTTGACCATGGCGTCATAATTTTTTGGGGGCAGCTGCATACGGCACACTTCCTTTTATTTCAGTCTGCCGTTAGCTTTCCCGCCTGCCGTGCCGGTTATGCGCCAAAAAAGTTCACGTTGCCGCGGTAATAGGGTTCCGGTACCATGGTGCGGTACAATTCCTGCAAATCGCGGTGGATTTCTTCATCTTTGGCAAGCCCGCCCGCGGGCAGGCTGTAGATCTGGTACCGCACGCCAAACAGGCGGCTTTCCATAGCAGCGGCGTGGGCACCGGCCCGCAGGTAGAAGCCAATGCGCCGCCTTGCCACTGCCGGTTCTGGCGCTTCGGCGGGGTGTTCGCATTCAATGATCAGGCTCTGCTTGCGCGGGGCGTAATAGGCGGCAAGCTCTTTCAGCACCGCCGTGCCCACACCGCTGCCGCGGTACTGCGGTAAAACAGCAAAATAATCCAGCAGCACATTGCGGCACTGGGGCAGAACCGCCTGCCAGGCATATGCCATCAGGGCACCGGCCTCGTCATAAAACGCCAGCGGCTCATACAGGCCGCGCGTCATCATGCCCTGCACCGAAGCAAAGGGTTTCAGCTCCGATTCCGGGAAATCCCGCACCATCTGGCTGCGGTAAATGCTTTGTGCCTGCTCCACGTTCAGCAGCACGATCTTCATGGCAAACGCCCCTTTCCATTTGTGACAAAATTTAGTATAATAGAAAAAGACCCAACAACGCAAGCAGGAGGATTTTTCCTATGGAATGGACCGATATCCAAATTACCGTACCGCAGCAGTATGCCGAAACCGCCGAAGCGATTGCTACCATGGTATCCAACGGCGGCATTTATATTGAGGACTACCGCGACCTGGAACAGCAGGCATGGGAGATTGCCCATGTGGACCTGATCGAGCAGGACCTGCTGGATCAACCGCGCGATATTGTAAAGGTGCACATGTACCTGGCCCCGGACGAAAACCCGGCCGAGATCCTGCCCCTGTTCAAAGAGCGGCTGGAAGCCAGCGGCGTGGAGTACAAGCTGGAAACCAGCGGCATTGAACAGGAAGACTGGCAGAACGCCTGGAAGAAATATTACCACGCCATGGACATTGGCCAGCGCCTAGCCATTGTACCCGGCTGGGAAACCTATGATACTGACCGAATTGTGATCACGATGGACCCCGGCATGGCCTTTGGCACCGGCACCCACGAAACCACCAGCCTGTGCCTGGAAACGCTGGACAGCATGGTAAAGGGCGGCGAGCGTGTGCTGGATATCGGCACCGGCTCCGGCATTCTGGCCATTGCCGCGCTGAAATTAGGCGCAGACTCCGCCGAGGGCGTGGACATCGACCCCATGTGCGTGCGCACCGCCGGCGAGAATGCCGAGCGAAACGGCGTGGCCGAGCACTTTACCGTGCTGGTGGGCGATCTTTCTGACAAAGCCAGCGGCAAATACAACATCATCACCGCAAACATTGTGGCGGCGGCTATCTTGTCCCTTGCGCCGCATGTGCCGGTATTGATGGCGCCGGGTGCACGGTTCATTGCTTCCGGCATTATCGATACCCGCAAGGACGAAGTGCTGGCCGGGCTGCGTGCCGCCGGGCTGGAGCCGGTTGAGATCAAAGAAAAGCGCGGCTGGGTTTGCGTGATCTGCAAAAACGCCGCGGAGGTATAAACGCTATGCCGCACCGCTATTTTACCGCCGAAGTTGGCAATGGCCGCGCCGCCCTGAACGGCACCGACGCCCACCACCTGGCTGACGTTATGCGCGCCAAAATTGGTGAGAACGTGATTTTGTGTGACGCCCACGCTGTGGAGTATGTGGGCACCATTACCTTCATCCAGCCAGGCCGGGTGGAGTTTACCGTGACCGAGGGCTACCCCAGCGCCGCAGAGCCCAGTGTTGAAGTAACACTGTTTGCCGGGTACCCCAAGCTGGGCAAACTGGAAGATACCATCCGCCACAGCGTGGAGCTGGGCGTGACCAATGTTGTGCCTTTTTTCAGCCGCTACTGTGTAGCTGCCCCCAAAAAAGAGGAAGCAAAAAACGAGCGCTACTGCCGCGTGGCTGTGGAAGCCGCCAAGCAGTGCGGCCGCGGCATTCTGCCCACGGTGGAGCTTCCCCTACCGGATTTTAACGCCGTGTGCGACCGCTTCAAGGACTATGACCTCGTGCTCTTCTTTTACGAGTGCGGCGGTGTTTCGCTGCGGGAAGTTTTCAACAAAGAACCGGGAAACCGTGCAAAACGGATCGCCGTGGTGACCGGCAGTGAGGGCGGTTTTGCCGCCGAGGAAGCTGCCCGCGCTGCCGAATGCGGCGCCGTTACCGTTGGCCTCGGCCCCCGCATCCTCCGCTGTGAAACCGCTCCCCTCGCCGTCCTCTCCGCCGTCATGACATTGACGGGGAACCTGGAATAATACGAAATAAAAATTAAAAAAGAATAAAGAATAATGCTGGTGTGCGTGCCGCGCACGCACATTAAAATAGCTTTGTACCTTCTTTTTTGAGCCGAGCAGCGCGAGGCGGTCCACCTACATTATTCTTTATTCATTATTCTCTATTCATTAAAAATTCTCCCCGCACCCTTATCATATGCCGTAGGCGGCAAAGGGTGCGGGGAGATTTTTATAGTTCGGTTTGCATCAGAATGCTTTTGAGGGTGTTGATGTGAACGGATTCCACGCAGAAATTGCGCACACCAATGCGCATGAAAGCGGGCATGGTTTCCAGGTCTTTCTGCATAATGCCGCACAGGTACAGCGGCACACCGCGCGTCTGGGCTGCGTGCATCATATCCTGCACCAAACGCAGCACGGCAGGGTTATCGGCGGGGGTGGGCTTTTCCCGCCGGGAAACACCACAGGTATACTGCACCAAATCGTCCAGGTCCACGGCCAAAAAGTCAGCCCCGGCGTCAATGATCTCCCCTGCCATCAACGCAGCGGCGGGGATTTCGATCAAGCAGCCAATGGGCAGATTCCCGCAAAACGGCAAACCTTTTTCTTTCAGGCTCTCGTTGCAGCGCTTCATCTGGTCCATGCGGGTGCGCCAGGCATCCACATCGGGGATCATGGGGAACAGCACCTGCAAGGCACCTTCCGGTGCCTCCACTGCAGCCTGCATCAGGGCGGAAAGCTGGGTAAGCGCCGTGGTCTCTTCCTCCATCCGTGTCTGCATGCCATCCATCCATTGGCCGCAGTCGTCCGCAGCCCAATCGCAGGTGCGCACGGTAATGGGTTTGCCGCCGCTGTTCTTGATGCATGTTTTATAGGCTTCCACCTGCTGGGCTTCAGTCAGCTCCTTGATTACAACGGATTCCGTGCGCAGCAGTCCAATGCCGGAAGCCCCCGCCTGAATGGCTTTCTGGATGGCCTCCGGTGCGGCGCAGGCTGCGCTGGCCAGCAGAACAAACGGCGTGCCGTCCCGCGTGCGGCAGGGGGCCGCAGCCAACGGGTCGGGCAGGGCGTTGCTGTTTTGCAGCTCCTGCCGCCGTGCTTTCACCTGCCGCAGCTGGGCGGCGGTGGGGTCAATGATCAGCTGGGCGTGTTCAGCATCCACCACTGCGCGGCAGCCCGCCGCAGCAGCGGCTACCCCCTTGCCCAGCTGGAATACCGCCGGGATGCCCATGCTGCGCGCCATAATGGCGGCGTGGCTGGTTTCACTGTCCGTTTCCGAGGCAAGCCCCAGGATCATGCCCGGTGCCTGACCAAACAGATCGCTGGGGTAAAACAGCTCTGCCGCCAGGATGCTGGGCTCCGTCAGGTGCAGACGGCGGCTGGGGCGGCCATCCAAAATATCCACCACGCGGCGGCAGGCATCGCACACATCCACGCTGCGCTCCCGGATGTAATCATCATCCACGTTTTTTAAGCGGCCTGCAAAAATCTGCTCCGCACGCTCCACGGCGGCAGCGCTGCCGGCACCGGCGGCTATGTAATCGCCAATTTCGTTGGTGAAGGATTCATCCTCCAACAGGGCAATCTGGAACATTAAAATATCGGCATCCTGCCCGCAGGCGTGCTGCTGCAGGCGGTTCAGTTCATCTTTTGCCAGCACAATGGCAGCTTCGTACAGGGCACGCTCCCGGAACGGGTCGCACACAATGCGGTGCAGGCCCGCCGCACCGCGGTCAATGCGAACAACAGGGCCGACTGTTAAGCCATCGGACACTGCCAATCCCTGAAAAGTTTGCATGTTGTCCTCCTTGTTGAACCTTCTTGTCTGTGCAGTCTTACAGGAATTTTGCCGACGGCATTTTGCTTAAAGTATGGCTGACCAGCGCGGTAACAAAGTCTTCCGGCACGGCTGTTGCCATGGCGGCTTCGCCAAGGATATTGCCCTCTTCCCGGCCAAGCAGGGTCTTATAGCGGTCCGCGGGGTCTTTATCGCACTGACCCATAAAAGTCAGGGCCAGCAGTTTGGGGGTATAGGGTACTTCACTCGGCACATCCAGCATCTCCGCCGCTAGTTCCAGCGGGGCAATCGCGCCGCGGGTGGGGGCGGTCAAATTTTCGGAGAACGCCGCCGGGTAATGCTTATGCTGGCGGGCCAGTGCTTCGGTCAGCGCCAGGGTCGGCGCGCGGGAGATTGCCGCGCTCAGCTGGGCCTGGTATTCAGCGGCAAAGTCCTGCATAAAGCTGTTTTCATCGGGCAGAATGCCATACGCCGTACCGCCCAGGCGGCCAAATTCCCGCATGGTATCCATATAGCCCAGGGCAATGTTTTTGGCGGCACGCACACCGTCAAAATCAAACAACGGCCCCAAGTCCCAATGGCTGCGGATGATACGGGTAGGCAGACCGGTCAGGTTAGGGCGGGTCAGCCCAACGCCATCCACATCCACGCCGATCAGCTCGGTTGCCCCCATTTTGGCGGCCAGCTCCAGCGGCATATTGTCCCGCCAGCCGCCGTCAATGTACTTTACCCCGTCAATCTCATAGGGACGCAGCGCCGGGAAGCAGGCGGAAGAGGCCAGCATATAATCTTTCAGCTGCCCCTGCGGGATATCATCCAGCGTACACTGCACGCTGCGCAGGGTGTTCATTTCGGTAATCACCAAACCGTACTTGATGTGGGATGCCCGGATGGCGTCCTCGTCCATGTACTGGTCAATGGTCTGACCCAGCGGTTCGGTGTTCAGCCCGCCGCCGCGCAGAGTTTCCAACAAGAAATCACGCAGTTCCTCCGGCGTTTTGCCCTCTGGCAGTTCCAGCACGCCGTGGTTATCCAGGCTGCGCCACAGGTCTGCCGCTTCGTTCACTTTGCCCATCACAAACAGTGCTGCGTTCAGGCTGCCCACACTGGCACCAGTGATCACATCCGGCAGCCAGCCAAGTTCCATCAGTGCCTGATACACACCAACCTGATAACTTCCCTTTGCGCCGCCGCCCGCAAGCACCAGCCCGCGCACGGTATCATGTTCTTCTGCCATATCCTGCACCTCCCGGTTGTATCCCTCTATCTCAAATTGGTATCACTTATATCAAATGGGTATTACTTTTATGAATCACGCTTATTATAGCATACCCAGCCTGTAAAAGCATATATTATTTTGCCGAATTTATTTACCTCCTTGCAACCAGATTCTTAAAAGTGTATCATAAAAACAGCAGAGTTTATTTTTTGATTTCCCTCATACTGGTTTACCTGCTAGATTGGGCAGCACAGTAATCCAATCATTTTTCATCATCTTGCACACTGTGTTCGCCCATTAGGAAAAGGAGTTTATATTTTCATGAAAGATACCGCAAAAAAGCCGATCCTTGTCATTATGGCAGCCGGCATGGGCAGCCGGTTCGGTGGCCTGAAGCAGATTGAGGCCGTTGGCCCCGCCGGGGAAGCGATTCTGGATTACAGCCTGTTCGATGCCCACCGCGCCGGGTTTGAGACGGTCGTGTTCATCATCAAGCACGCAATCGAAGACGCGTTCAAATCCACTGTGGGTGCCCGCGCCGAAAAGGCCGGGCTAAATGTGCGCTATGCGTATCAGGAGCTGGATATTCTGCCGGAAGGTTTTACCGTGCCGGAGGGCCGCATCAAGCCGTGGGGCACCGCCCATGCCATTTTGTCTGCTGCCGATGCGATTGATGCGCCGTTCGCTGTCATCAATGCCGATGATTATTACGGCCGCACCTGCTTTGAGCTGATCTACAATTACCTGAGCGCCGGGCACACCGGCCCGAAATATCCTTGGGTGATGGTGGGGTATCTTTTGGGCAACACGGTCAGCACCAATGGTTCCGTCAGCCGTGGTGTCTGCGTAACAGATGCTGACGGAAATCTTGACACGGTAACGGAGCGCACCCGCATTGAAACTTATGATAGCGGTATCCATTACACGGAAGACGGCGGCGAGACCTGGGTGGACCTGCCCGCGGATACGGTCGTTTCGATGAACATGTGGGGCTTTACCCCGGATTTCATCACCGAGGCCAAAGCCGGGTTTGTAGATTTTCTGCGCAGCAGCCTGCCGGGCAACCCGCTCAAGTGCGAGTATTACCTGCCCACCGTGGTAACGGAAGCGCTGGAAACCGGCAAAGCGGAAGTAAAGGTGCTGACCACCCCGGACAAGTGGCACGGCATTACCTACCGTGAGGACAAACCGGAGCTGGTTGCCGCCCTGGCCGCCATGCACGCCAGCGGTTTTTACCCGAAAGAGCGGCTGTTTTAAGGCAACACCGCACAATTCCCGCCTTGCGGCTTAAGCACCGCTCCGGCAG
>OIDZ01000571.1_pt1 | contig 10871 bp, 7 predicted proteins | sample 1581681 | NCBI WGS metagenome assembly OIDZ01 (sample SAMEA3882512, study PRJEB24775) | human gut metagenome | biome: human-associated habitat; feature: intestine environment; material: feces | place: Netherlands | collected 2009/2010
GCGGCATTCGGTGCGGACAACGTCAGCTTTACCACCGATGTCATCGTAGGCTTCCCCGGCGAGACGGAGGATGACTTTGAAGCCAGCACGGCCTTTGTGACGGGAATGAGGTTTTTGAAGGTGCATGTGTTCCCCTACTCCCGCCGTGAAGGCACGGCAGCCTACGACTTTGCCGACCAGCTGCCCGAGCACGAGAAAGAGGCCCGCAGCCGCCGCATGACCGCCGCCGTGGAGGAGGTACGCGCTGCCGAAGCAGCCACTATGCAGGGCCGCAAGGCCAGCGTGCTGCTGGAAACGCCGCTGTCCGCCACAATGTTCACCGGCTACACGAAGCAGTACCTGCCTGTGCTGGTCAGCGCACCCGGGCACAAGACTGGTGACATTGTGGAGGTCACGCTGGGGGCCTGGGACGGGAAACGGTGCAGGGCGGAGATCGTTTGATTTATATTGATTGTTGCAACGCCGTTATCCATGCTCGATGTAGGGGCAATGCTTGCATCGACCCGCGGGCGGATGCAGGCATCCGCCCCTGCAAGCCGGGGATGCCGCCGCGCCGCAAGAGATATTGCATCCATACTGCAGGGAAATCTCTGGATTTTACAGAGATTTTCCTGTTTTTTGTTGCCTGCCCTCTTGCAAAAAGTATGGATTTTTGGTAAAATTTTAACAGGAGCGGGTGTACCCGCTGATACGTCACTTTTGGAGCAAACAGAGCAAAACAAAGGAGCAATTATAATGAGAGGCATTTACACCCCCGTAACGGATATCCGTCGCAAGGTGTTCACTGAGGTTGCCCGCATGGCCTATGAGGTCAACGAGCTTTCCGACTACGAAAAGCTGATGCGTGAGCTGCCCTTCAAGATCATTCCCGGTGAGGAAAAATCTCTGCGCAGCAGCATCTTCCTGGAGAGAGCCATCATCTCCGAGCGCGTCCGTCTGGCCATGGGCATGTCCCTGCGTCCGCTGGATGAGAGCGTGCCCGCCAGCGAGGGTCTGGAGCACAGCGTTATTGCGGACAAGTACTATGAGCCGCCGCTGATCAATGTTATCAAGTTTGCCTGCAACGCCTGCCCGGAGAAGGTCATCAAGGTCACGGCCATGTGCCAGGGCTGCCTGGCGCACCCCTGCCAGGAGGTCTGCCCGAAGCACGCCATCAGCTTCCGCAACGGCAAGAGCCACATTGACCAGAGCCTCTGCGTCAAGTGTGGCCGCTGCGTCAACAGCTGCCCTTACAGCGCCATCGTCAAGACCGAGCGCCCCTGCGCCGCTGCCTGCGGCATGGGTGCCATCCACTCCGACGAGCATGGCCGTGCCGAGATCGATTACGATAAGTGCGTTTCCTGCGGCATGTGCCTGGTCAACTGCCCGTTCGGCGCTATCGTTGACAAGGGCCAGATCTTCCAGCTGATCCAGTCCATCAAGCGCGGTGATGAGGTCGTTGCCATCGTGGCCCCCGCCTTCATCAACCAGTTCCACGGCATGACCCCCTCCAAGCTGAAGGAGGCCATGCGTCTGCTGGGCTTTGCCGATGTGGCCGAGGTTGCCATCGGTGCCGACCTGTGCACCATCGACGAGGCGAAGGACTTCATGGAAGAGGTTCCCGCCAAGATCCCGTTCATGGGTACGTCCTGCTGCCCCGCATGGAGCGTGATGGCTAAGAAGCTGTTCCCCCAGCAGGCCGAGTGCATCAGCATGGCCATGACCCCCATGGTCCTGACCGCCCGCCTCATCAAAAAGGAAAAGCCCAACGCCCGTATCTGCTTTATCGGCCCCTGCGCCGCCAAGAAGCTGGAGGCCAGCCGCCGTTCCGTCCGCAGTGAGGTCGACTTCGTCCTGACCTTCGAGGAGCTGATGGGTCTGTTTGAGGCCAAGGCTGTCAACTTTGCCGACCTGCCGGACAACCCGGAGGATGCCTTCAACAGCGCCAGTGCCGACGCCCGCGGCTTTGCTGCCTCCGGCGGTGTCGCACAGGCGGTTGTCAACGCCATCAAGAAGATGGACCCGGACCGCGAGGTCAAGGTCATGAGCGCCCAGGGTCTGGCCGATTGCAAGAAGATGATGATGATGGCCAAGGCCGGCAAGTACAACGGCTACCTGCTGGAAGGCATGGCCTGCCCGGGCGGCTGTATTGCCGGTGCCGGTACGCTGGCTGACCCCGCCAAGAGCGTTGCTATGCTGAACAAGTACAAGAACGAGGCCACCATGAAGGTCGCCACCGAGACCCCGTATCAGGATTCTCTGGATCTGCTGCACTATTGATATGTAACTGAACAGCCCCGCATGGAGATGAAAATTCCATGCGGGGCTGTTTTTTGCGGTGATTTGCGGGCCGATGCGAGCATCGGCCCCTACAGGGGCGCAAACTTTCCGCTTGCAGCGGCGAAAACGCCTGCGGGCGGATATGGAATCCGCCCCTACCGATTCGGCAAAGCGTTTCTTACTTGTGGTACTTCATTCCCGCGTTGATCGTGCAGGCGCGGTAGAGCTGCTCGGTCAAAACAAGACGCGCCAGCTGGTGCGGCAGCGTGATGCGTCCCAGGCTGATGCGGGCTTGTGCGGCACGCTTGACGCTGTCGTCCAGCCCGTGGGAGGAGCCGATGACAAACGCTATATCCCCTGCGCCGCTCATAGCGCGGTCTGCAATCATAGCCGCCAGATCCTCACTGGATACCTGCTTGCCCTCGACGCAGAGCGCAACGAGATACGCCCCCCTGCGCACGCTGGCCAGGATAGCCTCCCCCTCCTTTTGCAGCGCTTTGGCAATCTGCCTGTCGCTGGCGTTCTTGTCGGCAATCTGCACCTCGGGCAATTCGATAATACGAAAATTGCAGAAGCCGCCGAGGCGCTTCTGGTATTCGGCCACGCCCTGCGCAAAGTAGGCGGCGTTCATCTTGCCAATGGCAATCAAATCAATATTCTGCATAGGCTCCCCCGCTCAAAATTCAATATACGGGCTGACCTTACTGCGGGACTGGGTCTGGATCAGCACGTCCCGTCCGGGCTGGATGCCCGCGGCCAGCAGCACATTATAGACGGTGGTCATGACCAGCTCCGGCGAGTTGTTTGTCTGGCTCAAATGGCAGAGCGCAAACTTTTTGCAGCCGTCCTGGATCAGGTCCAGAATCTCCGCCGCGCAGGCCTTGTTGTCCAGATGGCCGCGGTCACTGGCAATGCGCACCTTCAAATAATACGGGTACGGCCCGCCGTGCAGGCTGAATGCGTCATAGTTGGCCTCCAGCGCGACGAGATCGCAGCCCATCAGGTTGTCCTGTACGACGGGCGTCAGGTAGCCGAGGTCGGTGGCGAACGCCATGACGCGGCCTTCCGGTGTGCGGATGCGGTAGCCGCAGCAGGGCACATCATGGCTGGTGGGAAAGCTCGTCACCGTGAAGCTGCCGATTTCCAGCGTCTGACCATCCACAGGGATTGCCTCCACCGCGGGCGGAATCGTGCCGCGGGAGGCCAGCGTATCCAGCGTATCGGCACATCCGTACAGCGGGACGGGGTGCTTTTTCAAAAAGGTATCCAGTCCCGAGACGTGGTCGGAGTGCTCGTGCGTGACGAGGATGCCGACGCAGTCGCTGACCGCCAGACCCAGGGATTTCAGCGCGGTCAGAGTCGTGCGGCAGCTCTTGCCCATGTCGATCAGCAGATACTTGTCCTCGCTGCGGATCAGCGCGCAGTTGCCGGAGGAGCCGGAATACAGGGTGGTAAAATATGCCATTCGTTTGTCCTAACGCTTTCCATAAAAATTGGGCCGCCCGGTCAGCGGCCCAAGGGTCCTTTTAGATTGCCCGGCTCACTGCATTGGCCGGAATCTCGACGCGGCGGATGTCCGCGCCCAGAGCCTGCAGCTTTTCTACGATGTTCTCGTAGCCGCGCTCAATGTGGATGGTCTCGTCGACCTCGCTCACGCCGTTGGCGGCCAGAGCAGCCATGACCATGGCGGCACCGGCGCGCAGGTCGGTAGCGCGCAGCGGCGCGGGATGCAGCTCCTTCACGCCTTCAATGACAGCGACCTGGCCGTCGACCTGGATGTTTGCGCCCATGTGGATCAGCTCATCCACATAGCGGAAGCGGTTCTCCCAGATGCCCTCCGTCACGATGGAGGTTCCCTTCGCCAGCGTCAGCAGTGCAGTCATCAGCGGCTGCATATCCGTGGGGAAGCCGGGGTGCGTCGTCGAATTCCTCCACCTCGCAGCCGGCCGCGCGCAGCTTGGCGGTGATGGGCTCCATGTGCTTCGGGATAACGTTGTGCAGCGTTATGTCCCCCTTCGTGATAGCGGCGGCCACCATATAGCTGCCGGCCTCGATCTGGTCGGGAATGATGGAGTAGTTGCAGCCGTGCATCTCCTTGACGCCGTGGATCTTGATGACGTCGGTACCGGCACCGTGTACGTCTGCACCCATCATATTCAGGAAATTGGCCAAATCGACAATGTGCGGCTCACGGGCCACGTTTTCAAGAATCGTCGTGCCCTCGGCCAGGACAGCGGCCAGCATGGCGTTCATCGTGGCACCGACGGAGACCGTGTCAAAAAAGACGTGCCCGCCGACCAGATGCTCCGACCTGACGTGGATCTGGCCGTACTCCACGGAATCCTCTGCACCAAAGGCGGTGAAGGCTTTCAGGTGTTGGTCAATCGGGCGCGGGCCCAGATTGCAGCCGCCCGGCATGGCGACCTGACCGGAACCAAAGCGGCCCAGCAATGCGCCGAGAAAGTAGTAGCTTGCGCGCATCTGGCGTGACAGTTCATTGGATACCTCGGTACTGTCCAAATGCGACGTGTCAATTTCATAGGTGCTGCGGCTGACCATGCGGATGCTCGCACCCAGCTCGCTCAAAATCTGCAGCGATGCCATGACATCACTGATACAGGGCAGGTTTTCAATCAGGCACTTCCCGCCGGCCAGGATCGTGGCCGGGAGTATGGCAACCGCGGCGTTCTTTGCGCCGCCAATGTTGACATCGCCAACAAGCGGCTTACCTCCGCGAATAACGTATTTTTCCAAGTGTAGCTCTCCTTTGTGCGGTAATCGGCTCGTATACCCTCTGTACAGGGCCGACCTATAGTACACACTTTCTAAGATTATACAACATTTTGCGATAATTGAAAAGGCCTGTCCCCTGCAATTGCAAAATTTTTGTGAAACAGCACAAGATATGTTGACCATGCACCGTAATTTCGCCGGAAATCACATACCCGAGAACAGCGTATAGGCGCTGAACAGCGCACCGTTATAGGACATCTCAAAATGGCAGTGGTTGCCGGTGGAGTTGCCCGTGGAGCCGACATAGCCGATGACCTGCCCCTGCGTGACAGCCTGCCCCTGAGAAACAGCGATGCTGGACATGTGACCGTACAGCGTCTTGTAGCCGTTGCCGTGGTCGATCTCCACATAGTTTCCGTAGGAATAATGCCAGCCTGCAGCAATGATCGTGCCGGAGTCGGAGGCCAAAATCGGCGTGCCGTAGGCAGCACAGATGTCCGCGCCGCGGTGGCCGTTGCCCATCCAGCGGCTGACATACTTATAATTCGGCACAGGCCAGATGAAGGAGCCGGAGCCGACCTTGGCAATCATGCCATTCTTCAGCTTCGTGCCGGTGACGGTGATTTCCGGGGTCGGGGCCTGTAGCACATTGTAGGCCACGGCCTGACGGTCCGTGACCGCGCCGTCGATCATCGTAGTCTCGTAGGTGATCTCCTCGGAGCCGTCTGCACCCTCCTGCAGGGTCACGACCTTGCCGAAATCATACTGGTCGGACTCGGTGTTCTGGGTGTCGAACGGGATGGCGACAGTTTCTGTGTCGCGGCGGACGACCTTGACCTTGATGAGCTCTGCCGAGGACGCACCGGTGGTAATGACCGTGCCCTCAGGAATCTCCTGGTCGAGCGTCAGCAGTTCGGGGTTCATCTGTGCCAGAGAGTCAAACGAAACGCCGGTAGCGTTGACGACGCTCTCGACGGTGTCGCCGTCGACGGCTGTATAGGTGTGGATGCCGCCGCCCTCGGTCAGGGCGTTGATGACGTCCGCGTAGGAGCTGACAGACTCCTGCAGATAAACACCGTCCACGAGGCGGATGTTGTGGGCAAACGCCGTGTAGACGCTGCTGTCCATCGCATTTTCAAACGGTGCCTTGATGTTTTCCAGATAGCTGCGCAGGTGGTCGCCCTCGGTGGTGACGTAGAGCAGCTGATCGTCGACGTAGACAGCCGTGCCGTTGATGATCTCATCACTGGCCGTGCGCAGGATGGCGTTGGCAATTTCGCTCTCGGTCATCGTCTGGTTGCCGATGGAAAGCGAGTAGGTCGGGTAGACATCCCAGCTTGTGTCCTCCACCGCAGAGCCGGAGGCCTGCAGCATACGCTTGGCCGTGTTGATACGGGACTGCACGTCCTCACGGGCGTTTTCAAACACCTGCTCGCTCTCCACGTAACCGACGTTCTCGCCGTTCACCTGCACATTCAGCACAAAGCGCAGCCCCAGCCCGCTGCGCACCAGGACCACAAGCCCCGCTGCGGCAACTGCCGGGAGTATGTAAGTGATGGCGTTCCAGACAACGATGGAGTATTTTCGGATGCCGCTGGCAAGGTATTTTTTCTTGGCACGGCGCACATCGCCATCCTCGCTCTCCACGAGGGTATCGGGGATGTCGCGGATATGACGGATGCCCGAGGCCATCCGCACGAACGGGCTGGTCAGGTCCTCAATCAGCGTGATAATACCGATCAGAATCGGGCGCAGAACAATGAGCAGCAGATTCAGCACGGTATCACCGATGCCGCGCACAACAGCCCCCACTCTGCGGCCTACGCAGACAAAAACATACTCAACCCAGAAGCCGACCATGTACAGCATATCGCCGACAGTGTTGCGGCGGTGCAGATCCTGCATGTAACGGGCTGCCTTGCGGCGGTTATCGCTGCGCTTTTTTTCCTGCGATGAGTGAGAAAAGCGCGTTACAGAGGTCATCTCCGGGGGTTCGGTGATGCTATCGTTTTTCGGATTGGGATCAGTTTGGATGGGATTCAAAATACGGAAGCTCCTTTCCGTGTGAAGCAAATTTACGTGGAGTCTGCACCGCAGGGCAGACCGTGCAGCTGCCAGCCCGTCAGCAGCTTTTCCTGCCGGGCCAGGGCGGCCATATCCTCGGGCAGCGGACACTCCACACGGAGGGGCTCCCCTGTCAGCGGATGCGCAAACGCAAGGATGCCGCAGTGCAGTGCGTGACGGCGCAGAAGGATGTCCGACCCGCCGTACAGCGTATCCCCCGCCAGCGGATGGCCGATATAGGACATGTGTACGCGAATCTGATGGGTGCGCCCGGTGCGCGGCCAGCAGGCCAGCAGACTGTGGCCCGGCCCCGCGGCCAGCACCGCGTACTCGGTCAGGCTGTACTTGCCGTCCGCGCACACGCAACGGCCAATGATGGAGTCACCGCGCCGCGCGATGGGCGCTTCGACCCGGCCCGGCCCCAGCGGCATTGTACCCTGCACAATCGCAAGGTAGCACTTGTGGGCAGACCCGGCCAGCAGCGGTGCGGCAAAGGCGTTTTTCGCGCACAGCACCAGGCCGCTTGTGTTTTTGTCAATGCGGTTTACCGGGCGGAAGATGCCGCTTTTCCCCCGCTGCCGCAGGTGGTACAGCCAGCCGTTGGCCAGTGTGCCGTCAGGGTAGTTCAGCGTGGGGTGCACGGCAATGCCCGCGGGCTTGTTGAGTACCGCAGCAAAATCGTCCTCATAGGCGATGGAAAACGGCACGGGCTGCGGGGTCACACTCGTCTCCTGCTCGGGAGGGAGCGCAAAGCGGATGCACTGCCCGGCGTGTACAGGCTCATTCGTGCGGATGGGCTGATCGTCAGCGTAAAAGCCGTCACCGTCATATTTGACAGACTTGATCAGTCCTGCCGTAACACCCTGCATGCGCAGGAACAGCCCCAGCTTGCAGCCCTCGTTTTCCGGCGGCACGGTATAACGCAAAACGGTCACAGTACCGCCCTCCTTAAAGCCTATATGAGGGTATTATACCACAAAACGCCCTGTGATGCAAACCCCAATGTCTGGCAGAAAGGTACGCTGCAACAGCAAACGGCCCTCCCGGAGGAGAGCCGTTTGTGTTATTTCTGTGATTGCAGCTCCGCGGCGCGCTCCAGCACGGGCCGGAGATACTGCCCCGTGAAGGAGTGCGGGTTCTGCGCGACCTCCTCCGGGGTGCCGGTGGCGACGATGGTGCCGCCGCCGCTGCCGCCCTCGGGGCCGAGGTCGATGATATAGTCGGCGCGTTTGATGACGTCGAGATTGTGCTCAATGACGATGACCGTATTGCCCGCATCAACGAGCTTATCCAGCACCTTGACCAGGCGGTGGACATCGGCCACATGCAAGCCGGTGGTAGGCTCGTCAAGGATATAGACGGTCTGCCCGGTATCGCGGCGGGCCAACTCATTGGCCAGCTTGACGCGCTGCGCCTCACCGCCCGAAAGCGTCGTGGCTGCCTGACCCAGCTGGATGTAGCCAAGGCCGACCTCCTGCAGCGTTTGCAGCTTGCGCGCGATCTTCGGAATGTTGGCGAAAAATACGCAGGCCTCCTCTACCGTCATGTCCAGCACGTCGGAGATGGTCTTGTCCTTGTACTTGACCTCGAGCGTTTCACGGTTGTAGCGCTTGCCCTTGCAGACGTCACAGGGCACGTAAATATCCGGCAGAAAGTGCATTTCAATCGTCAGGATGCCGCCGCCTTCGCAGGCCTCGCAGCGTCCGCCCTTGACATTGAAGCTGAACCGCCCGGGGCCGTAGCCGCGCATTTTGGCATCCTGCGTGTTGGAAAACAGCGTGCGGATGTCGCCAAACACGCCTGTGTAGGTGGCCGGGTTGGAGCGCGGCGTGCGGCCAATCGGCGACTGGTCGATGCCGATGACCTTATCGACCCACTCCATGCCCTCGACCACCTCACACTGGCCGGGGCGGCTGCGTGCACCGTTCAGGGCGGCAGCCAGCGTTTTGTACAGAATTTCGTTGACAAGCGTCGACTTGCCGGAGCCGGACACGCCGGTAACGCAGATCAGCTTGCCGAGCGGGAAGTCTACGGTAATGTCCTGCAGATTGTTCTCATGGGCCTTGACGACGCGCAGCGCCTTGCCGTTTCCCTCGCGGCGTGTCTCGGGGACCTCTACGAATTTGCGGCCAGACAGATACGCGCCGGTGATGCTGCGCTTGACCTTGCAGATGTCCGCGACGCTGCCTGCGGCGACGATCTCGCCGCCGTGGACGCCCGCACCGGGGCCGACATCGACAATATAGTCGGCCTGCCGCATCGTGTCCTCATCGTGCTCGACGACAATCAGCGTGTTGCCAAGATCACGCAGCCGCTTCATCGTTGCAATCAGCTTGTCGTTGTCACGCTGGTGCAGGCCGATGCTCGGCTCGTCGAGCACGTAGAGCACGCCGGTCAGCGCACTGCCGATCTGGGTCGCCAGACGGATGCGCTGGCTCTCGCCGCCGGACAGTGAAGCCGCACCGCGGGAGAGCGTCAGATAGCCAAGGCCGACGCTCTTTAAAAAGCCCAGACGTTCTTTTACTTCTTTAAAAATAGGCGCACCGATCATCTCGTCCCGGGTGCTGACCTTGGCCGTGTTGATAAAGTCCAGCTCCTCGTTGACGCTCTTGTCACAGAAATCGGCAATGTTGATGCCGCCTACCGTCACGGCCAGGCTTGTCGGCTTTAAGCGGCGGCCATGGCAGGCGGGGCATTCCTCGCTGGACATGACAAGGGCGATTTCCTCCTTGACCCACTCGCTGCTCGTCTCGCGGAAGCGGCGCTCCAGATTCGGGATGATGCCTTCGAACTGGTTAAAGTAGGTGCCGGAGCCAAACATGCTCTCGCGCTGCATCTCAATACGCTCGTCACCCGTGCCGTACAGCAGGGCGTGCAGGGCCTCCTTGCTGAAGTCCTTAACGGGGGTATCGAGTGTAAAGCCGTAGCGCTTGCCCAGCGCCTTATAAGTCATTTCGGAGATGGAGCCCTCGGCGTAATACCAGCCGCTGGCCTTGATGGCACTTTCCCGGATGGACTTGCGCTTGTCGGGGATGACGCGTGCCGGGTCGACCTTCATGAAGGTGCCGAGACCCGTACACTTCTCGCAGGCACCGAAGGGATTGTTGAAGCTGAACATCCGCGGGGTCAGTTCCTCGACGGAGATGCCGTGCTCGGGGCAGGCGTAACTCTGGCTGAACATCATCGGTTCACCGCCAATGACGTCGATGACGACAAGCCCGTTTGCCTGCGCCAGCGCGGTTTCTATGGAATCGGCCAGACGCCCGCGGACTGTGTCGTTGATGACCAGGCGATCCACGACGATCTCAACGGTGTGCTTGATGTTCTTTTCGAGGTTGATCTCCTCGCTCAGATCGTACATATTGCCGTCGACGCGCACGCGGGCAAAACCGGCTCGGCGGGCGGCATCCAGCTCCTTGGCCTGGGTGCCCTTGCGGGCACGCACAACGGGGGCCAGCACCTGAAAGCGGGTGCGCTCCGGCAGCTTCATGACTTCGTCGACCATCTCGTCCACGGTCTGCTGGGTAATCTCCCGCCCGCAGATCGGGCAGTGGGGCACGCCGATGCGGGCGTACATCAGACGCAGATAGTCGTAAATCTCCGTTACCGTTCCCACCGTGGAACGCGGGTTGTGGCTTGTTGTTTTCTGGTCGATGGAGATGGCCGGGGACAGGCCGGTGATCTCGTCGACATCGGGCTTTTCCATCTGGCCCAGGAACTGGCGGGCATAGCTGGAAAGGCTTTCCATATAGCGGCGCTGGCCGTCGGCGTAGATCGTGTCAAACGCCAGGCTCGACTTGCCAGAGCCGGACAGG
>OIDZ01000573.1_pt1 | contig 10819 bp, 9 predicted proteins | sample 1581681 | NCBI WGS metagenome assembly OIDZ01 (sample SAMEA3882512, study PRJEB24775) | human gut metagenome | biome: human-associated habitat; feature: intestine environment; material: feces | place: Netherlands | collected 2009/2010
CGGAGGCTATCGCCTGCTCAAGATCACGCCAGTCGACATGTTCCCCCATACCGACCACACCGAAACCGTAGCGGTCCTCGAACGCCGCTAACCAACCTCAGTAGATTTTTGGGACAAGAAAGGGGGCGACCCGCCTGGGCCGCCCCCTTCGCTTGGTTTATAAACTCCGCTACATCCCATTGCGCAGATCGCACACGCCGGCTGCCGCCATCTCGCGCAGCAGCGTCTCGCGATCGCGCGTCACGATCAGATCCAACGGGAAGTGAATCTCATCGAGCATCTTGCGAGCGTAATCGAGCTTACCAATTGCCATGCCAATGTGCGCATCGGTCGAAACGCCAATGCCCACGCCCAGCTCGGCGCAGCGCTCGGCGATCTTGCGGCATACAGCCCAATGCTCAGTGTCGACACCGTGTTCAAGACTATGGTTGTTGATCTCGATAATCTTGTGCTTGGCCTTAGCCGCCAACAGCACCTCGTCGATATCGAACGGCACGCCCGAACGCCCCGTGTGACCCAGCATGAACACCTTGGGGTGCTCCAGGGCATTGATATACATCTCGGTCGTCTGGGCCAGCGTCGCGCCTTCAGCAATCTGCGAATTATGCACGCTCGCAACCAAATAATCCAAATTACGCGTAACCAAATCGAACAGCGAATGCTGACGGCTGTACGAATCGCCAGCGATATCGAGCGTGACAGGAGTGTCCTCGCCAAACAGGCTTCCGTCCAGCGAAACGATATCGGCCTCGGCACCACGCAGCACCAGCACGCCGCTCCAAATGCGCGGCCAGATATCCTGGTTGATAAAGAACTGGTAACTGCGCAGGTCATTGGGGCAAGCCGTAACCATAGAGCTCAAATGGTCGGCAGATCCGAGCACCTGCAGACCACGCTCTGCCGCCCAGTACACATTCTCCTCAATGGTCGAATATGCATGCGCAGAGAACATCGTATGGGTATGAATGTCACAAGAAAGCAGGTAGGGCATCAGGTCTCCTTATCTGGCACGGCCGTCGCTTATATTCATTGTACGCATAGCCTTCGATAGTCGTAAAACCACTCCATCCCAAAGACACAACGTCCATGACAACGGGGTCCGGCTTAACACCAAACCCCGTTTCACGTAAAACATTGTAAGCAGAGCGCTTTACTTTTGACGATACTCGTCGGCCAGCTGCTTCCAGGCGGGCAGTGAGTTGACGATAGTCTCGTAGCTCACGCAGTAGCCCAAGCGGAACCAGCCCGGCATGCCAAAGCTGTCCGAGGGAACCGCAAGCAACTCATACTTCTTTGCGCGCTCGCAAAACGCATTCGCATCGGGCTCCAACGCTTTCACCCATAGGTAGAACGCGCCATCCGGCTCAACATAGGTGTAGCCATACTCCGCTAGTGCGTCGGTAAGCGCGGTGCGGTTGCGTGCATAGGCCTCAACGTCACTCGGCTCATCGATGCAGTCGATAATTACGCGCTGGAAGAGTGCCGGTGCGCATACAAAACCTAGCGTACGGGCAGCACCCGCAACAGCCGGCATCAGACGCGCTGCCTGAGGATTCGTATTGGGAACCAGGATCCACCCCACGCGCTCGCCCGGCAGCGAAAGCGACTTGGAATACGAGTAGCACACGATGGTGTGCTCGTAAATCGAGGGCACCCAAGGCACCTCGGCACCGTACACAATCTCGCGGTACGGCTCATCAGAGATGAGCATAATCGGATTCTCGGGATCGCGCTGAGCGTTGGCCTCGCGCAGAACGTTGGCCAGTCGCGTCAGCGTGTCGCATGTATATACGGCACCGGTCGGATTGTTGGGAGAGTCGATGATGACGGCCGCCGTCTTATCGCTGATCGCCTTGAGCACGTTGTCCACGCTCAGCTGGAACGTATCTTCATCGGCGAGCGCCTCAACACACGTACAGCCGGCCTTCTCAATCCAAACGCGATACTCCGGAAAGTACGGGGCGATAACAATAACCTCGTCGCCCGGGTTCGTAACGGCGTTGAGCGTGCAGGTGAGCGAAGCCGCGGCACCCACCGTCATAAATACGTCTTTGCCCTCATAGCTCGTGCCAAAGCGGCGGTTGAGCGATTCGGCGACGGCTGCTCGACATTGCGGTAGGCCCGGAGCGGGCGTGTATCCGTGCAGCTGCTCGCTCGGCAGTTCAAGCGCCTTTTTGATGGACTCTGCGACGGCAGCGGGAGCAGGAACGCTCGGGTTGCCCAGCGAGAAATCGAACACGTTTTCCGCGCCGATTTGCGCCTTGCGCTCAAGGCCATAGCTAAAAATCTCACGGATGATGGAGCTTTCCGCACCGCGAGCATACATAGTTTCGTTGATCATCTGTTCCCCTTTCGCATAGGCGCTATTGTACGCTTTAGTCGAGCAAAGCGCCGCAGCAATGTTGATTGGGGACAGACTTAAATGCGTGAAAACGCTCATTTAAGTCTGTCCCCAATCAACAGACGGCCCTATATCGCTCAAAAAAAGCCTCCGCAGGTTTCCCCGCGGAGGCTTTCGCCACAAAGACTATTTGTCGGCGTCGGTGTCGGCATCGGCATCGACGACGGCACGGTCATCGGCGGCATCATCGGATGCGGCCTCGGCATCCTCCTGCATGGCCGCCTGCGCAAAAGCCGCAGCGTCAGCCGCCAGCTCCTCCTCGCTCATACGAGGCGCGCGCTTCTTGGTCGGCATGCCGGCCGCCTTGGCATTGCGCTCCTCCTTGGCAGCCAGGATATCGCCCTCGCGCTCAAGGTAGGCGTCCCACTCGTCGTCGAGCAGGGCGTTCACGGCGTCGCCCTCGACGGTCTCGCGCTCAAGCAGCACCTTCGCCATCAGATCGAGCTGGTCGCGACGGGCATCCAGAATCTCGACCGCACGGCGATGAGCCTCGCGCATAATCCGCTGAACCTCGATATCGATACGGCGCGCCGTCTCCTCGGAGTAATCCTAGTGATCGGCGTAATCGCGGCCCAGGAATACCTGATGCTGCGCCTCACCAAACACCTGCGTTCCAAGCTCCTCGCTCATGCCCAAACGCGTGACCATCTCGCGTGCCATCTTGGTCGCGCGCTCCAGGTCGTTGCTCGCGCCCGACGTGATGTCGTCGCACATGAGCTCCTCGGCAACGCGACCGCCCAAGAACACGGCGAGCTCGTCGAGCATCTCGTTCTTGGTCTTGAGGAAGTGGTCCTCCTGCGGAAGCTGCAGCGTGTAGCCCAGGGCCTGACCGCGGCTGACGATCGAGATCTTGTGGACCGGATCGGAGTGCTCCAGGATATGGCCCACCAAAGCGTGACCGCTCTCGTGGTAGGCAATCGTGGTGCGCTCGGCTTCGGTCATCACACGACCCTTGCGCTGCGGACCGGCAATCACGCGCTCCATCGACTCCTCGACCTCGTCCATCGAGATCACGGAACGATGGCGGCGGGCAGCCAGCAGCGCAGACTTGTTGAGCAGATTTGCCAAATCGGCGCCGGTGAAGCCAACGGTCATCTGGGCGAGCTTCTCAAACTTCACGTCCTCGTCCATCGGCTTGTTCTCGGCATGCACGCGCAAGATCTGCTCGCGGCCCTTCACATCCGGACGGTCGACCGTAACCTGACGGTCAAAACGGCCGGGACGCAGCAGAGCCTTATCCAGAATATCGGCGCGGTTGGTGGCAGCCATCACGATAACGCCGTCGTTGGCGTCAAAGCCGTCCATCTCAACCAGCAGCTGGTTCAGGGTCTGCTCGCGCTCGTCATGCCCGCCGCCAAGGCCGGCACCACGCTGACGGCCCACGGCATCGATCTCATCAATAAAGATGATGGAGGGCATTGTCTTTTTGGCTTTTTCAAACAGATCGCGCACACGGGATGCGCCGACGCCGACATACATTTCCACAAAGTCGGAACCGGAGATGGCATAGAACGGAACGCCGGCCTCGCCTGCACAGGCACGGGCCAGCAGCGTTTTGCCGGTGCCCGGAGGGCCGACAAGCAGAACGCCGTGGGGAATGCGCGCCCCCAGGGAGTTGAACTTTTCCGGTGCTTTCAGGAACTGAACCACTTCCTGGAGTTCAGCCTTTTCTTCGTCCGCACCGGCAACATCGGCAAAGGTTGCCTTGCGCTGGCCTTCCTGCTGGTCCTTGACCTTGGCACGGCCAACATTCATCAGGCCGCCGCCACCGGCACCGCCGCGGTACATGGACATGAAGAGCAGCACCACGCTGCCGATCATAAAGGCGTACAGGATGATCTCAAACCAGGGCACGTTGTTCTTAACGGCGACCATATCGTACTGCATGGGCGCATCCGGGTTGGCTGCATTATACTGGTCGATATAATCCTTGAGGTAGAATTGCAGGAAATAAGAAGGATATGGCAGCTTGTAGGTAATGACCGCTGCCCCGCCGTTCTTGGGGGCGTAAGCATCGGTGTCATCGCCGTAAATTTCTGCAAGCAGGCCGTTGGATGTTTCGCTGGACGTGCCGGATTCCGGCAGCGGATGTTCACCTTCTTTCACGCTCATCTCGATAACGCCGGTGTTCAGGTCCAGGTTAAAGTAGGTGACCTGATTGGATTCAAAGTACCCCATGGCTTCGGACAACATCATGGTGCTCTTGCTGGAGGCAAACAGGCTGGAATAGCTGGAGATCATCACGAGTGCTGCCACCATCAGGACAGCGGCAATGATAATGCCGCTGAAACGCGGTTTGTGCTGCAAAAAATCAACTCCCTGTCAAAATCCGCCAAAACGGCGGGCGATTGGTTATTCTGCCAAGACAGAATTTTATTTGGAATATACTTCCGGTTTTAACACGCCGACATACGGCAGGTTGCGGTACTTTTCGTCATAGTCAAGGCCATAGCCCACAACAAATTCATCGGGCACTTCAAAACCGCAGTAGTCCGGCTCAATATCCACCTTGCGGCGGCTGGGCTTGCTGAGGATGGTGCACAGGCGCACGCTGTTGGGGCGGCGCAATTTCAGCATGGGCACCAAGTGAGACAACGTGACGCCAGTATCCAGAATATCCTCCACGATCAGAACATCCTTGCCGGAAAGATCCTGATCCAGGTCCTTGACGATCTTGACAAGGCCCGTAGAAGTGGTGTTGGCACCGCCATAGCTGGAAACCACCATAAAGTCAATGCTGCAGGGTTCCGTGATGGCGCGCATCAAATCGGCCATGAACACCACGGAGCCTTTCAGGATAGACACCAGCAACAAATCTTTGCCCTCGTAATCGCGGCTGATCTGTGCCCCCAATTCAGCCACCTTGGCCTGCAGCTGCTCTTCCGAAATCAAAACCTTGGCGATATCATTGTTCATATCATGCATGATCTGTTCCTCCAATATTATGATCTTGCTCCTGCTCCGGGGCCGCAGGCTGGCGGCTTTGCCGAATCAACAGGATCTGCTTTGTCCCATCATCCGGGGACAAACCGTCCGCAAAGCCTGCCCCCCACAGCCAAAGCACCTGGCTGCCGCAGGCCAGCAGCGGCATCAGCGTCCGTTCAGCCACAGGAACTTTTGCCTCATTCAGATATTTTTTGAGCGTTTTGCCAACGTGACGTCCCGCCGGGCGGAACGTATCGCCAGGTTGGCGGGTCCTCACAAAAATATTCTTATTTATTTTAGCATAATCTGCACAATAGGTGTAGTCTTTTTTCAAAAATGATGGATTTTTCAAAAAAACTTCATAATTTAGTTGTTGAATCTCCAGCTCATAGCCCCCTGGCAGGCAGTAAACGCCGGTTTTTAGCAGCTGGTGCGGCGCGGGAATGGTTTCCGGCTGCATTTTTAGTACTGAGCGGCAGTACAAAATGCCGTTTGCCGCGGTCCAGCAGGCATCCGGCGTCAGCTGTACCGCACCGCTGCCCTGCCGAACAATGGCCGCAAGAGCCTGCACATATTTTTCTTCAGGGTCACGCGCGCGGGCTGCCAGCATGCGCAGGGCAGCAGCCAACACCGGGGCATCCGCCGCGGCAAGAATCGGGATGCTGTACCCGCCCCCGCAGGCAGCCTGCGCCAGCAGTTTTTCGGCCAGGTTTTCCAGCCAGATGTTCAGCTCCTGCAGCTGGTTGCACAGCCGCCCCACGGCCCGCTCTGCCGCCGGATTGATGGTTTGCAGCGCCGGAACAGCATAATGGCGGATACGGTTGCGGGCATAGGCATCGCTGAAATTGCTTTCGTCCTGAACATAGTGTTGCCCAAGGGCGGCGCAGTATGCCGTGGTATCGCTCCTTGTCAGGCACAAAAATGGCCGGCGGTACACGCCCCGTACCGCCGGAATACCCGCCATGCCGTGCAGGCCGGTACCGCGCGCCATGCGGAACAACACCGTTTCCGCCTGGTCAGATAACGTATGCGCTGTGGCAATGCAGGCATGCTGCTGTGCGGCCAGCGCATCAAACCAGGTATAGCGCAGGCTGCGCGCCCAGTTCTCGCTGGGGTTTGGGGGAATCTGCACCCCGCTGGCAGCGGCATCGTACAAAAAGAACGGCACATGATGCGTGCGGCAGAACTCCGCCACAAAGCGGGCATCCGCATGGGCAGCTTCGCCCCGGATTCCGTGGTCCACATGGGCCGCCATGACGGTGATGCCAAGTTCCGCTTTGCAGCGCAGCAGAAAACAGAGCAGCGCCATCGAATCCGCCCCGCCGGAGCAGGCAACGATGACACGGTCCCCCAACCGAAACAAACCCTGCCGGCGGCAATAGGCCAGCAAGGTTTGTTCCATCGTGTTTACTGGGTTTTGCAATGAATTGTCTGCGTCAGTACTGTTCATGGATCTCGTCCAGATTGCTGAACCGGGTATGGGCGCCATCCCAGCCAAGGCGGACCACACTGGTTTCGCCATGGCGGTTTTTGGCCACGATACATTCGGCTTCGTTTTCGTTCGCCTGTTCGGTTTCGCCGTTCTGGGAATTGTAATAGGCAGCGCGGTACAGGAAGAGCACCACGTCCGCATCCTGTTCGATAGAGCCGGAATCACGCAGGTCTGAAAGCTGGGGGCGGTGGTCCGAGCGGCCCGCTGTTTTTTCGGCAGCACGGGAAAGCTGGGACAGCGCAATGACAGGAACGTTCAGTTCCTTGGCCATAATTTTCAGGTTCCGGGTGATATCGCTGATTTCCTGCACGCGGCTTTCGGTGCGCTTGGCGGACTGCATCAACTGCAAATAGTCGATGATGACCAGACCGATCTTATCCCGTTTGGGGTCCTGGTTGATCTGGCGGATTTTTGCCTTGATTTCCGGCACCGAAATACCGGAGGAATCATCCATGTAAATGGGAACGTTATACAACAGTGACGTTGCATTGGCAAAGTCGTTCCAGTCGGAGTTGTTCAGGCGGCCGGTGCGGAATGCCTGGCTGTCAATGCCTGCGGTGCTGGAAAGGATGCGGTCGGTCAGCTGTTCGCAGGTCATTTCCAAGCTGAAAATGACGGTCGGTATCTTCTGCAGGCGGGCCACATTGGTAGCAATGTTCAGCGCAAAACTGGTTTTGCCCATACCGGGGCGGGCCGCCAGAATAATCAGGTCCGAACGGCCAAGGCCGGTCAGGATATTATCCAGATAGTTGAAGCCTGTGGGGATACCGGCAAATTTATCGCGGTCCGCACCGGACAGCTTTTGCATGGTATCAATAACTTCCAGGATAGACTCCTGAATGGTTTTAACGCCGGAGCGGTCCTGGCCGTTGCGGATATCGTACAGCTTTTGCTCGGCGCTTTCCAGCAGCAAGTCAGAATCGGATTCCTCGCTGGACTGCTGCAGGATATCGCGGGCTGCTTCGATCAGACGGCGGGTTTGATATTTTTCCTTGACGATCTTGATGTAAGAATCGACGTTGGAAATCGCCGGGACGGTTTCCGCAATGCGGGTAATGTACACTTTGGCATCATCTGCGCCCTTGAACACACCGTTCTGAGCCAGAGAGTCCACCAGAGTGATAACGTCCACCGCTTCGCTTTCGCTGAACAGGCGGCGCATTTCCTCATAGACGGCCCGGTTCTGCTCCGAATAGAACATATCGGGGTCCATCTCGGTGATCAGGCGGTTCAGGATGGTTTCATCCATCAGCGCTGCGCCAAGCACGCTTTGTTCCGCCTGCATGTTATACGGCAGCTGAATGCCCAGGCTGGACAAGCTTAATTCATTGTTTGCCATTCAGGCACCTCCCTGCCGTTTTTGTTGGAATGTAATTACAAGACCCCCTGCCAATTACAGCGGAGCCTCCTCGACCTTGACCTTGAACGCGGCCACAACACCCACATGCAGGCGGACTTTGGCATCATAACTGCCAAACTCCTTGATGCTGGCGGGCATTTCGATTTTTTTCTTGTCGATTTCGGTGCCGGTCAGCTTGTACAACTGTTCGGCAACTTCCTTTGCGGTCACTTTGCCGTGCAGCTTGCCGGAAGCGCCCCCCTTGACCTTGACAGAAACGATCTGGCCCTTGATCTTGGCAGCCAGTTCTTCAGCAGCAGCCTTAGCTTCGGCTTCATGGTGGGCTTTGGCTTCGCTCTTGGTACGGGCGGTGTTCACAGCGTCAGCATCGGCCACTGCAGCCAGACCGCGCGGGAACAGGAAGTTGCGGGCGTAGCCGTCCGACACTTCATGGATTTCATCCTTTTTGCCAATGCTCTTGACATCCTGTTTGAGAATAACTTTCATCGTGGTGGTTCCCCTCTCTATGTAGTAATTGATATAATTTTCTGCCATTGGCAGGGATTCGCTGATAATTTAATTTGTTAAACTGCACCCACCAGTTCTTCCTGGCATTCCTGGTTGGCGCGGTATTCGTCGATCTGCGCGCGGATGCGGGCTTCGGCTTCCTTTACGGTACAATCACGCAGCTGGGCACCGGCCATCGTCAGGTGGCCGCCGCCGCCCAAGGGCTCCAGAATGACCTGTACGTTCAGCGCACCCATGCTGCGGGCGGAGATGTTGACACCACCGTTTTTGGCGATTGCCACAAAGCTGGCATCCACGCCGTTGATGGTCAGCAGGTCATTGGCTGCCATGGGCAGAACCACACTCATGGCGGGGTCAAGCTCATCCGAAGTGGCGATAGCGCAGCCTTTGTAGAGGTAAGCGCCCTCCACAATAGCGGCGCGGGCTTCGTATTCTTCTTTGGAAATATTGAACAGGCGCTTGGTCGCGGCGGTTTCGGCCCCGCGGCTGCGCAGCCAGGCGGCAGCCTCAAAGGTACGCACGCCGACATGCAGCGCAAAACTGCGGGTATCCAGCATGATGCCAGACAGCAGCGCCTGGGCTTCCAACTGAGTGATGTTGTTTTGGGCGGGCATGAATTGCAGCAGTTCACACACCAGCTCGCTGGCGCTGGAAGCAAAGGGTTCATGATACAAAAGGATTGGGTTATCAATATGCCCTACCGCCATGCGGTGGTGGTCGATAACAACCACGCGGCTGCATTTTTCGTAAATCTTTTGGTCTTCCAGCAGGCGCTTTTGGTATGTATCGGTTACGATCAGCAGGGTTTTGGGGGTGATGAGCTTATAGGTTTCTTCCGGCTCAATAAAGTTGTGGTCCTCCCCCGCCTTGTTGAACACATCCAGCAGCTGGCCCGCCAGCGTTGCCTTGCTGCGCACTGCGATGACCGAAGGCACATCGCACATTTTGCACATGCGCAGCAAACCGATGGCGGAGCCGATGGCATCCAAATCGCTCTGGCGGTGGCCCATGATAATGACGCTGTCGCTCTGGCGGATCTGGTCTGCCAGGGCGTTGGCAATGATGCGGCTGCGCACATGGCTGCGCTTTTCGACACCATGGGAAATGCCGCCGAAGAACTCAAAGCCATCGACTGTTTTCACGGCAGCCTGGTCGCCGCCGCGGCCCAAGGCAATATCAATGCTTTCGCGGGCCATCTCCTGGCATTCCTGCATAGTAGCGCCGCCATGGCCTACGCCGATGGAAAGGGTGAGCATTCCGCCGGGGTGCAACGCACGCACTTTATCCAGAATATCAAAGCGTTCTTCCATCATCCAGCGGATATCCCGCTCTTCCACCACCGCAATATAGCGGCTGTTGGACACCTTGCGCAGGAAACCGGTCGTGCGGCCGATGTATTCTTCCAGCAGGGTGTTGATGGCCTCCAGCTCGTGCGCCTGCTCGGAGTCTTTCATATCGTTGAACAGCTCGTCATAGCTGTCCACCCCAATGATCAGGTAAGCCGGGCGGCTGGCAGTGTATTCATCCAGCGTGTTTTTGTAGAACGTATCGTTGACCAAAAACAGCAATGTGCCCGTTTTGCTGCTGCGGCTGGTTGTGGCGTAGGCCGTGTAGCGGTTTTCGTCAATGGTCAGGTCCTGGCCGTGGGCGCGGGCACAGACGGAAAGGTCAATGCCGGTCATCAGGCGGTCCGGTGCAGCCAGCAGGGCATCCTGCCCCGCCAGGATCTGCTCCCGGAAGGCCGGATTATACCACACCACGGAGCCTTCGGTAATCAGGGCAGTGGGGATGGAAAAATCCGCCAGCGAATACTGGGTCTTGCTGCCCTCAAAGTTGGTCCCGCACAGCATATCGGCCACAAAGCGCCGCAGCCGGCGGATGCCAAGCACCGCCACCACCAACGCAAACACTACAAGCAGCGCCGGTGCCAGCAGCCAGCGCGGGTTGCTGAACGCCAGCGGCACAGCCAGAGCGATGCACGCAACGAGCAGCAAAAAGATAATGACAAAGATATCACGTCTCAGCTTGTTTTTCATCATCGTTCCTCGGTGCCTGCAATGTGGGGCAGGCGGTCACGGTCAGATATGGTTTGGATCAAACTTCCATCAGAATGGGCAGGATCATGGGGCTGCGC
>OIDZ01000580.1_pt1 | contig 10760 bp, 8 predicted proteins | sample 1581681 | NCBI WGS metagenome assembly OIDZ01 (sample SAMEA3882512, study PRJEB24775) | human gut metagenome | biome: human-associated habitat; feature: intestine environment; material: feces | place: Netherlands | collected 2009/2010
GCCTTCAGGCCCTCGCCCGCGGCCACGGCCACAAAGCCGTACTCGCGCTCGGGGTCAACGGCGGCGTAGGTGAACTCGCTGTCCTTCTTCTCCTCGGCCTCGGCCTGCTTCTCCAGACCCTTCGCCTGCTTCTGGCGGGCGAGGAACTGCTCGTGCATGTTTTCAATTTTAAAATTGGTCAGGTAGCCGTACTTGATGGCCTCGCTCAGCATCATGCCGGGGTCGGAGGTGTGGACATGGCAGTTGGCAACGTCGTCGTCCTCGATCACAACAACGGAGTCACCGTTGGACTCAAGGAAGGCGCGCAGGCGGGTAACGCTGGCATCGGCATCCTTGTGCAGCAGGAACTGGGTGCAGTAGCCGTTCTTGATGTCCTCGACCTTCATCAGGTCGTCGGCAAAAACGCCCTTGCCTGCGGCTTCGCTGGATACCTTGGGCTTGGCGGCGACCTCGGCACCGGCGATGATCTCGCCGCCGTCGAACACCTGCTTCATGCCCTCAAAGATCAGCATGATGCCCTGGCCGCCGGCGTCCACGACACCGGCCTTTTTCAGCACGGGCAGCAGGTTCGGGGTGTCGTCCAGCGCGGCCTGACCGGCTTGCAGCGTGGCGTCCCACATGGCAGGAACATCCAGCTCGGTGCACTCGGCGGCCTTCTCGGCAGCCAGACGGGAGACGGTCAGGATCGTGCCCTCGGTGGGCTTCATGACGGCCTTGTAGGCGGCCTCGACGCCCTGCTGCAAGGCGGCAGCCAGGTCAGCGGAGGATGCCTCGGTCTTGTCCTTCAGCGCCTTGGAGAAGCCGCGGAACAAAAGGCTCGTGATAACGCCGGAGTTGCCGCGGGCGCCGCGCAGCATGGCGGAGGCAGCGGTCTTGCTGGCCTCGGCCACGGTGCAGCTGTCGGGCATGGCCTCAAGCTCGGCGCGGGCGGCGCCGATGGTCATGCTCATGTTCGTGCCGGTATCACCGTCCGGAACGGGGAAAACGTTCAGCTCATCCACGCGGGTGCGCTGGTTGGCAATGTTGTTGGCGCCGGAAAGAATGGCGTCGCGCAGGGTCTGGCCAGTAATCATGGTTTCGTTACACCTCATATTTTTTGGGTAAAACAGTCTTTAGTCGGCAATGACGTCGTCCACGTAGACATCGATGCGGGCGACCTTTAAGCCGGTGGCAAGTTCAACTTCGTCCTTGACGCGGTGGGTGATGCTTTGGGTGATGGTCGAGATGTTCAGACCGAACCCGACCTTGATATGCAGGGCGATGACCAGCTTGCCGGCCTCCTGCGTGACGGTGACGCCCTTCGGCGGCAGGCTGCCGGTGCGCAGGGCGCTGCGCACAACGCTTTCAGCCGGGGCCTGACCCATGGCGGCAATGCCGTAGCACTGCTTGGCGGCCTGCTCCACCAGGCCGGAGAAGTAGTCATTCGTCAGCGAAATATGTCCATAGGGATTGACCTTGGTGATCATCTGCGATCCTCCTTTTCAGGGTTAGCTGCGGCTAAGCCCGCAGCTGTACTATATGAATCTTTAGCTATTATACACCATTTTTCCCCGCTTGAACAGGGCATTTCGGAGAAATTTATTTTGGCGCGTGGATTTAACATTCCATTCACAAAGTTTACGGCGCAAGAGTATATACTGTTTACAGAAGTATGACAACCTTACCAAAGGAGCTCGGTTTAAACCATGAACCTTTTATTCTTTTTGACACCCAAGCAGGACGTCCTGTACATTTACGAGGATTTCACCCTGCGCCAGACGCTGGAAAAATGGTCCAACCAGCGCTACGCAACCATCCCTGTTCTGAAGCGCAACGGCGAGTATGTCGGCAGCATCACCGAGGGCGACATCCTCTGGGGCATGAAAAATCTGCACGGGCTGGACCTTGAGGCCAGCGAGGACGTGCCGATTTCCAGCTTCCCCCGCCGCCGCGATTACAAGGCCGTTACCGTGACCACCGACATGCCGACGCTTTTAAAGGCAGCCATCGAACAGAACTTTGTTCCGGTGGTGGATGACCGCAATGTGTTCATCGGCATGGTGCGCCGTACCGTGCTGCTGCGGGAGCTGTACGAAAAATATACGACCCTGCCGACGGATAAGCGCTTCAAGGGCAGCCACCCGCCGATGTAAGGGCTTGCAATCCGCCGCGCGTTGCGGTATAATCAGCACAACGGACAGAGAGGTCGCACAGGACTTCTCTGTTTTATTTTTTACAGTGAGGTGTGAACGCTTGCGCCGGGGCTGGCGGCTATGGCCGTCTCGGAGGATGGACTGACGGAGGCCGTATGCCTGCCGGATAAAAGGTTCGTCTGGGCTGTGCAGTGGCACCCCGAATTTTCGTTCCGCGTGAATGAGGACAGCCGAAAGATTTTTAAGGCGTTTATAGAAAGCTGCTGAAACAAAAAGCCGCTGCAGCACAGGCTTCTGTGCTGCAGCGGTTTTTTTGTGTGAGGCATCTGCCGTATGCGCGGGTCGATGACGAGCATCGGCCCCGGCAGGGCCTTACGCGGTTTTCTTTGCCGCGGCCTTCTTCTTTTTCTTCTTGCGGGCGATGAACAAAATCACCAGCAGCAGTGCGGCTGCGGCGCCGCAAGCCGCCGCGAGCAGGGGCACCTTGCTGGCGGGCATCTGCACGGCGGCAAACGCCGTGGTGCCCGCAGGTGCGGTGCAGGTCAGATAGCTGCCGTCCACGCTTGTGTCGGCCTGCTGCCAGCCTGCGTCGGTCCTGACCCACAGCACGGTGTTCTCCGTCGTCTCCGGCGGCATATAGCGCAGCGTGTGGCCGGTGTCGGCGGGCAGCTCCAGGCCCCACGCCTCCACCAGCGTGCCGGGGGTCTCGGGCGCGTCGTCCACCTCATGGAGCATCAGCTCGTCGGTGGTGTCGAAGCTGCCCTCCACCAGCACAAGGGAGCGTTCACCGCGCTTTTCCTGGCTCTGGCGGACCGTGTTTATGTCGCTGTACTCGGCGTGGATCGTCGCGTCAAACGTCATGCCGGTCAGATCCACATCCTCCCAGTTGCCGTACTGGCCCTGGTGGTTGGGAACCGGCGGCAGCTGATCCGTCGGGAAGTCGCTGCCGTACGGGATGTGGTATTCCTGGACCAGCGAATCCTCGTCGGTCACAAAGCGGACACAGATGCTGCCGAAATCGCCGGGCAGATTTTCCTGCGCGACGAAATCCTCGTAGGCCAGCGGTTCGGCAATGCCCTGGTAGCTGACGCTGTCGATGCCCGCGACACCCCCGTCCACGAAGGTGTTGCCGGTCACGCTGCCGTCCAGCGGGTCGTCCACGATACCGGCAATCGCTCCGATCTGTTCGGCAGCGTTGTCGATCATGACCATGGCGCGGCAGTTTTCGATGGTGGCACCGCTGCCGACAATGCCGCCGACCTGCTTTGCACCGGACAGGCGGCCCTTGGCGCAGCTCTCGCGGATCGTGGACTTGCTGATACCGGCCACGCCGCCGACGCCGGTGGCGTCCTCGGCATCGAGGGTGCCAAAGCCCCTGCAGTCGATGACAGAGCCCATCTCGGCGTCGCCGACGATGCCGCCCGCGTTCTGCTTTTTGGCGCTGACCGTGCCGTAGTTTGTGCAGTCACGGGTGACGACGCGGGTCTTGAAGGTAAAGTTCAGCGACTCGCTGCCCGCGGTGGTGTAGTCGTCCTCGGGGTCCAGATCGTTCTCGCGGGCCATTGCACCGGTAATGCCGCCGGCGTTGAGGTCGGCATTGACCGTGCCGCTGTTGATGCAGTTCGTGACCTTGGCCTCGACGTCGTCATCGGTGTCGTCATCGGAAACATCGTCCACGATGTCGTCTGCATCCCGGTTGACATTCTCGCTGGCACCGGACAGCGTCTGGCCGATCTTGTTGATCTGCTTCGAGATTGCCTTCACGTCGTTGATCAGCGCCTGGCTGTTGCTGCTGGCGTTGTTGTTCAGGCTGCTGACGATGTCGCCCATGCTGGTCAGGCTGCTGCTCAGATCGTTGCGGCTGGCCGTGATGGCATCGCGGTTCGTCAGCTCGACCTTTGGAATTTCGACGTCCACGGAGTCCGGCAATGCATCCGAAATGTCATTGAGCACATCCTTTGTGTCGGGCAGGTCGTCAAGACCCTCGGTGATGTGCGTATAGTCCGGGTCGATCGGATAGCGCTCGTCCGGCTTTGTGGCAGTGCCGTCGTCCTCGCTGACAACGGTGCTGTCAGCGGAATCGTCAACGGCTTCGGGGCCGGGCTGCCCGTGGGGGGTGCGGTCCGCCTCGCTGCCCTCTGCAGTGGGCTCCTGTGCGGGGGATGTCTCCTCACTCTGCGCCGCGGCGGGCTCCTGTGCGGGGGCAGTGTCCTGCGCTGCCGTACTGCTTTCGTCAGGCGTGGAGAGGTCGGCACTCTGCGCGGGCTCCTCCGAGGGGGACAGCGTGTAATTCGGATCGACAGGGTCGGTGTCAGACGGAGGCGTCGCTTCGCCGTAGTCGATGACTGTGTCCGAGTCCGCGGCATTGTCTCCGTCGTCCGCGCCGGGCAGGTTGGTATTCTTGAGGTCCTGCTTGAACTGGCTCAAGTCGGTCTTGACGGTCTGGGAACCGATGGACACGCCGTTTTCGGCCTGCTTCAGCAGATTCTCAATGGCATTGCGGGAGCTGGTCACGTTGTTCTTCAGCGCTTCGAGCTGGTTGGAAAGCTCGCTGCTGGCGGCGCTGGCGTCATCGCAGGCGCGGTTGACCAGCGTCTGCAGCGTGCCCATCTCGTCGGAAAGCTCCTGCAGCGTGTCCTTTGTGTATTCCAGCGTGCTGCTCGGCTCCATCTGGCCGACGATGCCGCCGCCCTCCTTGCGGGCGTAGATAGTGCCGTAGTTGACGCAGCCCTCAATGTAGCCGGTCTGGCTGCCCGCGATGCCGCCGACGTTGTAGCCCATGTGCTGGTAGCCCACGGTGCCGCGGTTCATGCAGGCGCGGATGACACCGCCGGACTGGCCCGCAATGCCGCCGATGTCGGTGATGTCGGCGACGTTCTCGGTGCCGATCAGGTCGTTCAGCGTCAGCGAGGAAAGGTCGATGTCGTTCTGCTCCACCGTCGTGTTGACGCTGGAGGTGTTCGTGCAGTTGGCAATGATGCCGTGATTTTCACCGGCGATGCCGCCGATGAAGTGCGCACCGTAGACACTGCCCGTGGTCGTGCAGCTTTCGATGACGCCGGCGGCCAGATTTGTGCCCGCGATGCCGCCGACAACGGACGCGCCGGAGGACACGCCCTCAAAGCGGCAGTTGTGCAGCGTACCGGCGTTGCTGCCCGCAATGCCGCCCACGGTGGAGCGGCTGCCGGTGGGCATCGAGCGGCCCCGGATGACGAGGTCGCGGACGTTGGCCCCCTGCTGCACATAGCGGAAGAAGCCGATGACCGAGCCGTCATCTACAAGGCTCAGGCCGGAGATCGTGTGGCCCTGCCCCTCAAATACGCCGCTGAAGGACGGGATGCCCGCAAAGCCGCTGCCGGTCAGCTCCAGATCGGCGTCCAGATAGACGGTGCGGTTTTTGCTCCAGCTGTCCAGGCGGCAGGAATCGACCAGCTGCAAAAGATCATCGACGGTGCCGATGTGGAAGGTCTCCTTTTCGGCGGTGTCGGCGGTCCCGCTCTCCCCTTCCGCAAAAACGGGCAGGGTCAGCGCCAGCACAAGGCAGAGCGCCAGCAGCGCAGCCCAGAGGCGGCGCGTCAGGTCAGAAATGCGGTTCATTCAGCGTCGCCTCCCTTCGTGTCAGTGTCGGGCGTATCGGGTGTGCCTGGTTCGGGGGCACCGACCTCGGATTCGTGGATGTTCTTCTCCGACAGGTACATGTCGGGCTTGTCAACGGTAAATTCGGTGCCGGTGGCGATGTTCGCACTGAACTGGCCGTGCAGCACGCCCTTGATTTCAGCATCTACGACGCCGTTGATGTAGCCGCGCACGCGGCCATTGACGTGCATTGTGCCGCTGGCCGTGCGGGCCATACCGGCAACGCCCTTCATCTCAAAGCTCGTGCGCTCGATGATGGTGTCGCCCAGGATCAGGATCTGCGGCAGAACAAACAGAACCAGCATGATGGAAACGATCGTGCCGCGGCCCAGGCAGGTACCAATGGCGGCGATAACGGGGTTCGTGGTCAGCACACTGATCAGAATACCCGCGGATGCCAGAATGGAGCCGGAGGTGAAGATGGTCGGGAACGATTCGTTCAGCGCGGTGACGATGGCCTCCTTCGGGCGCATGACCTTCTTCAGGTCGGTGTAGTGGCTGGAGATAACGATGGCGTAGTCGATGTTTGCACCCATCTGAATGGAGTTGACGATCAGATAGCCGAGGAAGTACAGCGGGGTGTGCTGCAGGTACGGCACCGAGAAGTTGATCCAGATACTGCCCTGAATGACGATGATCAGCAGCACGGGCAGACCCGCGGACTTGAATGTGAACAGCAGGACCAGGATAACGAACAGCGCGGACAGCACACTGATCAGCAGGTTATCCTCGCCGAAGGAGCTGGACAGGTCCATGGCGCTCGTCGTATTGCCGACAACGTAGAACGAATCGGTGGCGTAGTATTTGCCGATGATGTCGTGCATCTTGTTGACGAAGGCGAACGTCTCGTCGGTCTCCTCGGGAAGGTTCAGATAGACGACCATACGGCTGTAATCGTCGCTCTGCAGCTGCTTCTGGGCTTCATCGAGCTGGTCGAACAGGTCGTCCAGCGTGTCCTGCACATCGCCCGAGAGCGTGATGTTGCCGTCGTGCATCTCCTGTTCCAGGAACCTGAACATGTCGTAGATCGGCACTTTATAATCGTCCAGGCCGTTGATGATCTCGCCGTACTCGTCATGGTCGACGGCGTAGGCGCCGTACAGTGCCTTGGCAACCTCGTAGTCGAGGTCGGCCATCTCGGCCAGCTGGCGCGGTGTCACAGCGTCGGTCAGCATATAGCCGTCCATCGCTTCAATGTTGGCCAGACCCATCGTGGATTTGACCTCGGCGCAGGCGTCCAGCTCGTCGAGGATCCTGCCCTCGGACTCATAGTCGCCCGACGGCACAATGACGGCCACCATGTTGCTGGAACCGAAGGTGTTTTTGATTTTCTGGTAGGCGATCTGGCGCTCGCTCTGCTTGGCGGTGACCAGGTCGGTGTAGGTGTAGCAGTAGGGGCACAGGTTGGCAAAGACCGCCGCCGCCACGATGATGACGCCGAAGATCGGCGGGATGATAAAGCGGGTCTTGATGTCGAACTGGCCGACGGCGGTGATCTTGGGAATCAGGTTTTTGTGGCGGGTCTTGTCGATCAGCTTGCTGAACAGCACCAGCAGGCCGGGCATCAGCGTAAAGACACAGAGCATACTGAACAGGATAGCCTTGATCAGGACCGTAGCCAGGTCGCGGCCAATGCCGAAGTGCATGAACGCCAGCGCGGCCAGGCCGCTGATCGTCGTGAGCGAGGAGGAAGAAATCTCCGGGATAGCCTTGGAAAGCGCGGCAATGCAGGCCTCGCGGGTGGGCAGCGTCTCATGCTCATCGCTGAAACGGTGGCACAGAATGATGGCGTAGTCGATGGCCAGCGCCAGCTGCAGTATGACGGTGACTGAGTTGGAGATGAAGCTGATCGTGCCGCACAGGAAGTTTGTGCCCATGTTCAGCAGCGCCGCCGCGCCGAAGGTCATGAGGAGGACCGGGACCTCGGCATAGGAGCGGGAGGTCAGCGTCAGCACGACGACGATGATGATGGCCGCAATGATGACGATGACGAGCATTTCCGATTGCAGGTCCGCGGAGGAATCGTAGCCGACCTCGGAATAGATCGAGGTGTCGTAGCTGCCCTCAAGCTCGTCGCGGATCTCCTGCAGGGCGTTCTCGGCGCGCTCGTCCCCTACTTCTGCATCAAAGCTGACGGAGAACAGCGCCGACGCATTCGTGTAATGCTCGTCGGTGTCGTCAAATTCGACGGTGGTGACACCCTCGATGTCCTCAAGCCGGGACTGGATGTCCAGCGCAGTATCGTAGGTGATGTTGGACACCATGACGTTGGCTGTGCCGTAGGTGACGAAGTTGTCATTCATCACGGTCAGGCCCTGGCGGGTCTCGGTGGTGTCGGGCAGGTAGGTCGTGATGTCGTCCTCGACCTTGACCCAGCCCGTGGCGATGGCACTGAAAATCAGCGCAAATATGTATAACAGGAAGAACAGGTTGCGTTTATCAACGATAAACGAAGCCAGCTTTTCCATCCCGCCGCCTTTTGGCTTTTCGTTCTCCAAGAGTATACAGCCTCACTTTCCCATTTTATTCGATACAAAAAGGATACATCAATATTATACGAAATGCAAGGCCCATGCAACACGGTCAAATTCAGAGGAATGTACAAAGAAGCGAGGAAGTTTTTGTTAAGGTACACAAAAAAACACCGTGCGGTGTTAAACCACACGGTGTTGAAAGCTATTTGGTAAGCTAAATTACTTCAGCTCGACCTTAGCGCCGACCTCGGCCAGCTTCTTCTGGATGTCCTCGGCGTCAGCCTTGGAAGCCTGCTCCTTCAGCTTGGCGTTCGGGGTCTCAACCAGCTTCTTGGCCTCCATCAGGGAAGCGCCGGTCAGCTCCTTAACGGTCTTGATGACCTGCATCTTGTTGGCGCCAACGTCAGCCAGGATGACGTCAAACTCGGTCTTCTCCTCCTCAGCGGGAGCAGCAGCGCCGGCGGCAGCGGGAGCGGCAGCAGCAACAGCAGAAACGCCGAACTCCTCGCAGATGGTGTCAACGAGCTCTTTCAGCTCCAGAACAGTCATAGTCTTGACAGACTCGACAATGGCAGTGATCTTCTCAGAAGCCATGGTAGTTACCTCCATAAATTTTATAGTTTTAAGCGGCGCGGTTTGTATTCAAGGAGCGCTGCGCCGGTGCGCTCAACCTGCTAAACCTAAACTCAGGCAGCAGTCTCGTCCTGCTTGTCGACGATACCCTGCAGGGCAACAGCCAGACCGCCAACGATACCGTTGAGGGAGCCAGCCAGCATGGAGAGCAGGCCTTCGCGGTTGGGCATGGTAGACAGGCTCTTGATACCTGCAGCGTCCATGACCTGACCATCGCAGAAGCCGCCCTTGACGACGAAGCGCTTGGACTTGTCGGCGTCAGCAAACTTGCACAGAATGCGAGCAGCAGCAGCCGGATCCTCCGGAGACAGAGCGATAGCCGTGTCACCCTTGAAGTACTCGGTCAGACCCTCGTACTGGGTGCCCTTGACGGCCAGGCGCAGCATGGTGTTCTTGACGACCATGTAGTGCACGCCAGCCTCACGCAGCTCCTTACGCAGCTTGGTGTCATCAGCAACGCTGATGCCGTTGTAAGCAACGACAACACCGGCCAGAGAGCCTGCGATCTTCTCGTTCAGATCAGCAACAAGAGCCTTCTTAGCTTCCAGAATCTTTGCACTGGGCATTTGAAATTCACCTCATTCCACTTACAGATTGGTTTCGGTAAGCGGCTTTTTATGTGATATACAGAAAAAAGCCCCTTCCCGTCGCCGGGAAAGGGCTTGAAAGCATTGCAATCAAACGCACGTTTCTCGGCAGGTGGGTAAAACCCGTTATGCCTTGCGGCACCTGCTGTCTCAAAAACAGCTTAATTAGTATAGCACGCGAACGTGCGTTTGTCAAGCGTTTTTCAGCTCAAAGCTGAAAAACTTATACGCCGTACTTGTTGGTAGCAACGCGGACACCGGGGCCCATGGTGGTGGCGATGGTAGCGCTCTTGAAGTAGGTACCCTTTGCTGCAGCGGGCTTTGCCTTGGCAATAGCCTCCATCACAGTGTCCAGGTTGGTGTACAGCTTCTCAGCGCCAAAGGATGCCTTGCCCACGGGAACGTGGATGATGTTCTGCTTGTCCAGACGGTACTCGATCTTACCAGCCTTAGCCTCGCTGACAGCCTTGCCCAGATCGGGAGCCACAGTGCCGGCCTTGGGGTTGGGCATCAGGCCGCGGGGGCCCAGGACCTTACCGAGACGGCCAACGCGGCCCATCATGTCGGGGGTGGTGACCAGAACGTCGAAGTCCAGGTAGCCGCCGGCGATCTTGGCGATCAGGTCGTCATCACCGACCTCCTGTGCACCTGCAGCCTCAGCGGCCTTGGCGGCGTCGCCCTTGGCGATGGCGATAACGCGGACGTTCTTACCGGTGCCGTTGGGCAGGACAACAGCGCCGCGGACCTGCTGGTCGGCGTGACGGCTGTCAACGCCCAGGCGGACGTGCAGCTCAACGGTCTCGTCGAACTTAGCGGTAGCGGTCTTGCAGCACAGCTCCAGGGCCTCGGTGGGATCGTAAGTCTTGTTATTCTCGATCAGCTTAGCAGCGTCGATATACTTCTTGCCGTGTTTCATTGCGTATTACCCTCCTATTCAGCCCTCAACGGTAACGCCCATGCTGCGGGCGGTGCCCTTGATCATGCTGACAGCGGCCTCCAGGGAAGCAGCGTTCAGGTCGGGCATCTTGGTCTTGGCGATCTCCTCGGCCTGAGCCAGCGTGATGGAGCCAACCTTGTTCTTGTTGGGCACGCCGGAAGCAGTGTCGATGCCGGCAGCCTTCTTGATCAGAACGGGCGCCGGAGGAGTCTTGGTGATGAAGGAGAAGGAGCGGTCAGCGTAGACCGTGATGACGACGGGGATGATCATGCCCATCTGGTTCTTGGTACGCTCGTTGAACTCCTTGGTGAACGCCATGATGTTGACGCCCTTCTGACCCAGAGCAGGGCCAACAGGGGGA
>OIDZ01000586.1_pt1 | contig 10728 bp, 8 predicted proteins | sample 1581681 | NCBI WGS metagenome assembly OIDZ01 (sample SAMEA3882512, study PRJEB24775) | human gut metagenome | biome: human-associated habitat; feature: intestine environment; material: feces | place: Netherlands | collected 2009/2010
CCCACAAATTGTGACGCACATCTTGCAGAAAGCCTTTTTCAAACATGCTCTGGAATAGAAACAAGTAAAATACCTGCGGTTAAAATAATCATAAATTCTTCATAGGTTGAAAAATGAGTAAAAAATAAGGAGCTGAAAAACGATGAACGGACTCAGCCGAAAAATATATCTCGAACTCCCCCTCCCAACCGAAGACGATCCCCGCTCAGACCAGCAGCGGATCCTGGATAGCCTGGCGGCAGCAGGTGTGGAAGAGCGAGTTCATATACCTGTCCACATTTTGCGGAAGTTATACCCCTTGCTGGACAACGCAAAGTGGAAAATAACGGTTTCCCTTGCCTGGAATGGGGAAAACTGGGAAATGTTGGAGATTGAGGAAGGAGATACCACCGCGCAGCATTATGGTCTGGCGGTGGATTTGGGAAGCACCACTGTGGTGGCGAGACTTCTGGACTGCAACAGTGGAGAGATTTTGAAAGAGGTCAGCTGCTTCAATAAGCAGATCCAGTGGGGGACTGATATTCTGTCCAGGATTTTTTACTGTAAAGATAATAGGGAAAAGCTGGAAGAAGTGCGGCGGGCTACGGTGGAATCCATTTGTGAATGCATGGATAAGCTGGATGCAAGTCTGGAAATGCAAGGTACACCTTCTGAACAAAAGACAGAAAATAACGGTGTGAGCGAATCGTGTGACGACAGAGGGGCGAAAAATGCTGCCCAAAAAGCAAGAAGTATTTCACGCAGCGCGCTCTCCATGGTAATCGCAGGCAACACCACCATGATTCACTTCCTTCTGGGAATGGATGCATTCTGCGTTTTCTACACACCGCACGCAGTCCATGCCGACTGCCCCGGCTTTCAACTGGCTCGCGATCTGGACATTCCGCTGAAAGGCTACGTTTATTGTTATCCTGCCAAGTCAAACTACCTTGGCGGCGATATTATCAGTGGCATGATTGACACTGAATTATACAAGAAAAACGAGATCAGTGTTTTCTTCGATATCGGAACCAACGGCGAGCTGGTGATCGGAAATAAAGAATTTCTTCTCTGCGGCGCAGGCGCAGCAGGACCGGCACTGGAGGGAGGCGTGGTGCGCACTGGAATGCGGGCAGACGTAGGGGCAGTAGATGAAGTGAAGATAAGGGAGGGAAACATCTTTGTGCATGTAATTGGAAAACAGGCAGAATGCTTTGAAGTTATGCATGGAGAGAGAAAAAACCAGAAAAATATCACAGATTCAGTACAATCTAACACTGAAAAAATGACAAATTTATTGTCAGAAGATGTATCAGATGAGAAATGCAAAGACAGTAATGGAAAGAGAGAAACTCCGCCTCAGGGAATCTGCGGTTCCGGCATCATTGATCTGATTGCAGAGCTTTTCCTGGAAGGCTGGATTGACATCCGTGGCAAGCTTTCCCCGGAAAAAAGCCCTCTTATCCAGGAGAGAGACAACCAGCTCTGTGTGGAATATGCCTCCGGTCTGTACTTCTACCAGAAGGACATCGACGAATTTATCCGCACCAAATCCGCCGCTCACACCATGGTAGAAATCATGCTCCGTGAATCCGGTCTTGACTTAAACCAGGCAGACCGCTTCTACGTGGCAGGAGCCTTTGGCAAATACGTATCCAAAGAATCCGCCATCACCATCGGCATGTATCCCGATATGGATCGCGACCACATTATCAACGCTGGAAACTCCTCACTGGAAGGAGCTCAGAAGCTTCTTTTAAACCGAAGTCTCCTCACTGACATCGACCAGATCCTGGAAGAAATGGTTTATATTCAGTTCGCCGAAGTGGAGGATTTCCTGGAATTAATGGTAGCGGCACAGGCATTGCCACATACAGATTATAAGCGGTATCCTACGGTTATGGAGAAACTAAAAGAACGGCAGAAAGATATAAAGTTATAAACTGCTTTTTGATTTATATCAATGAAAATTCATTTTCAAATGGTTGATTTGAAGAAGTTCTTTCGATATACTTAGAAGTAATAGAAATCATCGAAAAGGACTGATTACATGCCATTACTCGAAGAAAAAGTTTATACAATAGATGATATATATGCGCTTCCAGAAGGGGAGAGAGCGGAGCTTATTGATGGACATATATACTATACGGCACCACCTAACAGAACACACCAGAAAATATCCATGGAACTGTCAGCCAGAATTCTTGAGTACATCCGTTCCCATAAGGGGAAATGCGAAGTCTATGCTGCTCCATTTGCAGTATATCTGGATGACACGACTAGTACTTATGTAGAGCCAGACATTTCAGTGATTTGCGACCCGGATAAACTGGATGATCAAGGCTGCAATGGTGCACCAGACTGGATTATTGAGATTGTTTCTCCTGCAAGTAAACGAATGGACTATTATACGAAGCTTTTTAAATACAGAACAGCAGGTGTAAGAGAATACTGGATCATAGATGCGGCTAAGAATCAGATATTTGTATATAATTTTGAAAAAGAAGATACGGAACAATATACACTGCAGGATTCGGTAAAAGCAGGAATTTATGAGAACCTGGTGATTGATTTTAGTAAACTGGATATTTAGAAAATGTATGTAAGGGTAGGCCTGTTTTGCAGCTTGCCCTTTTTGAAATTCGTACAGTAATAATGAGAAAAATGTAAAAAATATCTAAATTTATAGTAATTTAGCACAAAATATGCTATACTATCCCCAAACCAACAGACAGGAAGTGTACGAAATGACAGCACCCAAGAAACCACCAATTACGAAAAGTTTCGGATACGCATTTGAAGGAATTTTCACCTGTATCCGCAAGGAACGGAACATGAAGATTCACTGTATCATGGCGGTCCTGGTAGTGATCGCAGGCATCATCCTGAAGCTTTCCCCAGTGGAATGGTGCATCTGTCTTGGCCTTTTCGGACTGGTGATGGCACTGGAGCTGGTGAACACCGCCGTAGAATCCGTGGTGGATCTGGTGACCAGCGAGTACAAGCCCCTGGCGAAGATAGCCAAGGACACCGCAGCAGGCGCCGTCCTGATCGCCGCCATCATGGCCGCCATCGCCGGACTGATCATTTTCGTACCTAAAGGGCTGGTATTTCTTGGACTTTTATGAGAAGTCCGATCTGCTGAAAACGAAAATCCCACAGGGAGTTGGCAGATACAGCTGTAAATAAGAAAGGAGCACACACTATGGAACTTGGAGAAGGCATCAAAAAAATATTACTTGCAGGAATCGGCACTGCAGCAGTGACCGCAGAGAAATCCAAAGAAGTTCTGGATGAACTGGTAAAGAAAGGTGAGCTCACTGTAGAACAGGGCAAGGTCCTCAATCAGGAACTGAAGCACAATATCAAAGAGAGCGTGAAGAAGAATGTAAACGTAACCCTGAAGCCGTCCAACCCGGACGAGCTGAAGGAAGTCCTTGGCAAAATGACTCCGGATCAGCTGGCTGCCCTGAAAGAGCAGATCAGCAAGATGCAGGCGAAAGACGTAGACGCAGAGGAAACTGCCGAAGAAGAGGAAGAGGCAGAAGAAGTGGAGGAAGCCAAAGAAGAATACGAGGACGACCCTCAGGAATAAGCAATAACATTTTCCGAAAAAGAAATAGTATTGCCTTGTTTAAGAAGTGCAGCAGGAAATCCTGAACGGCATTGCAGAACGAAATAAAGAAATTTATGAAGGCAGGATGAGGAGAAAGAGTACCCGAATCCTGCCTTTTCAGTAAGGGGAACAGACATGGGCGTGACAAAGAATGACAGTACGATGAAGTCAGAAGCAGACCAGGCACAAAGAAAGAATCAGGAAGTGGAAATCCAACAGGATAAAAATGAGAAAAACAGCACAGCCGGTAAGAAGTCAAATGGCAAAGACACCGGCACGTATAAAGAAAGGCTAAAAGAAATTACAGCCGTTCTCCACAAGCATGCCATCACCCGAGGCGTCTCCCCGGAGAAGCTCCGCCTCATTCTCACAGATCTCGGCCCCACCTTCATCAAGCTGGGACAGATCATGTCCATGCGCTCCGACATTTTGCCCAAGCGCTACTGCGACGAGCTGATGAAGCTTTGCTCTGATGTAGACCCCATGCCATTTGCAGAAGTTGAAGAAGTCCTCCGGGAAGCATTTGGCTGTCCCTGGCAGGAAGAATTTCAGGAAATCCAGGAGAAGCCCCTTGGCTCAGCCTCTATCGCCCAGGTACACCGCGCCGTCCTGAAAACCGGCGAAGAAGTTGTGATAAAGGTTCAGCGAAAGGGCATCTACGAGATCATGGCCCGCGATATCGGCTTGATGAAGAAGGCTGTGAAGCTCCTTCCCCCTGTAAGCATCAAGGAAGCGGTAGATCTGAATCTTGTGCTGGAAGAGCTGTGGCGCGTCACCCAGGAAGAGATGAATTTCCTGACGGAAGCAGCCAACATGGAAGAATTTTCCAGGAAAAATAAAAATGTGGCATTTGTAAAAACGCCTATTCTTTACAGGGAGTATACCACAGCCAGTGTCCTTGTTATGGAATACATCGACGGTATTCCCATCGACCATAAGGAAGAGCTTCTCGCAGGCGGCTATGACCTTGATGAGATCGGCAGCAAATTTGTGGATAATTTTATCAAGCAGGTTATGGACGACGGCTTTTTCCACGCAGACCCCCATCCGGGAAATGTGATGATCCAGGGCGGCAAAATCGTGTGGATCGATATGGGAATGATGGGGCGGCTGAATGATCGTGACCGGGAGCTGATCGGTCAGGCTATCGAAGGTGTGGCACTGAATGACATTGGAAAAATTCAGGATGCAGTGCTGGCACTTGGAGAATTCAAGGGGAAACCTAACCAGAGCCGTCTTTACACAGACATCCGAGACCTTATGGCAAAATACGGCACCGCAGATTTTGGCGAAATCGATATCGTAGAAATCCTTACAGATCTGATGGACGTAATGAAGGAGAACAAGATTGTCATGCCCCATGGCCTCACCATGCTTGCAAGAGGGCTGACTCATATGGAAGGGGTACTGGCAGATATCAGCCCGGAGATTAATATGGTGCAGATTGCAGCTGCCCGTCTGAAAGGGAACCTTCTGGATGAAGGAAACTGGAAGAAGCAGATGAAGGGCACCGGGAAAAAACTGTACCGCTCCATGCTCCGCGCTGTGGATATCCCTGCGCTGGCAGCAGATTTCCTGCAGGGCTGTATGAAAGGCCAGACCAAGATCAACCTGGATCTTCACGCCTCTGATGACCTGGCGTGGCTGATGCGTCGCCTGATCCGGAACATTGTGCTTGGTCTTTGGGTAATGGCACTTCTGATCAGCTCCAGTATTATCTGTACCACAGATATGACACCGAAGATAATGGGAATTCCGGCTTTGGGAGTGCTGGGGTACTTTGGGGCGCTGGTGATTCTCATGTATTTGTTTATCAAACACTTTATGAAAAAGTAGTGGAAAAAACCAGTGGGAAAATCGGGTTAAGTGGATAAAATTACCAAACTTTGTCGGAAAAGCCAGAAAGAAACCTGGGGGGGGGTTGACACTAATATGGCAGGGTGGTATTTTATTAAGAAGACTGGAATGGTGAAATTTGTCGAAATTGGAAAATAAATAATACCGCTGACGTATAAACGGTGGTTACAGATCAGGAGTGATGTGACCTAAATATGCCTGAGAAAAAGCATAACCGGGAAGCGTTGGCGGGAAAATATAAATTTAGATAAGTTATAGATATAAAATGGATTTTGCCATTGCATTTTAGAGAATGGAAGGATTCTGTCAACTGTATTTACCTAAGCTGAACGGAAGAAAAGTACTTGGGAGGGAAAAGGAAAATATGTATCGGAAGGACTCAGAGGGCTGGTTAAAACATGCGGATTTTATTGTTCTGGATATGATCTGTCTGCAGCTGGCATTTATTTTGGCATATGCATTCCGCGGGTACGGATTCAATGTGTATGGAGATATATTGTATCGAAATATGGCAATATTCCTTGGATTTGCAGACCTGGTGGTGATCTTCACCTCCGGCACCATGAAAAGCGTGCTGAAAAGAGGTCACTATAAGGAATTTGTCTCCACCTTGAAAAATGCTGTGGCAGTAGGTGCTCTTGCAATCGCTTACCTGTTCATAATCCAGGAAGGCCAGAGCTTTTCCAGAATGATCCTGATCACCACGATTGTGATCTATCTGATCTTTACCTATGCCATAAGAGAAATCTGGAAAAATTCCTTACATAAAAAAATGGAAAACGGCGGCGACAAGAAGCTGCTGATCATCACTTCCAAAGCGGTAGCCAAAAACGTAGTGCACAGCATGCAGGAAAACAATTATGCCAGATATTCCCTTGCCGGAGTGGTTGTGATCGATGAGGACTGTACCGGTGAGAAAATCTGTGGAGTCCCTGTTGTGGCAGGCGAAAGTGACGTGCCTATGTATGTCTGCCAGGAGTGGATTGACGAGGTGCTGATCGTCATCTCCGAAAATCTGCCATACCCGGACGGGCTTATCGACAAGCTCACCGAAACCGGCGTAACTGTTCATCTGAACCTTGCAAAAATCACCAACCAGACTGGCAAAAGACAGTTTGTGGAAAAGGTTGGAAGCTATACAGTTCTGACCACCAGCCTGAACTATGCATCCTTCGGACAGCTTTTCCTGAAGCGCCTGATGGACATCTGCGGAGGACTGGTTGGCTGTATTTTCACAGGAATCATTACCATCTTCGTTGGCCCCGCCATCTACCTGGCATCCCCAGGCCCGATTTTCTTCTCCCAGGAACGTGTGGGAAAGAACGGAAAGAAATTCAAAATGTACAAATTCCGCAGCATGTACATGGATGCGGAAGCGCGGAAAGCCGAACTTATGAAAGAGAACAAACTGGGCGATGGCAAAATGTTCAAGATGGACTTCGACCCCAGAGTAATCGGAAATAAGGTGCTGCCGGATGGGACACATAAGACCGGGGTGGGAGATTTTATCAGAAGGACGAGCCTGGATGAGTTCCCGCAGTTCTTTAATGTGCTCAAGGGGGATATGTCCATTGTAGGGACGAGACCGCCGTTGATTTCGGAGACGAATTTGTATGAACCGAGACATAAGGTAAGACTGGCAATTAAGCCGGGGATTACCGGAATGTGGCAAGTCAGTGGGCGAAGCGATATCACGGACTTCGAAGAGGTTGTGAGACTGGATAAGGAATATATTGAAAATTGGGATATTGGGTTGGATATTAAGATTCTTTTGAAGACGGTGATGGTTGTTGCGAAGAAAGACGGATCGATATGATTGTGTCTACTATAATATAGATAAATTATAATTTAGATTGTAGTGCAAAAGGTAACTGGAAAAAGTGTTTGGGGAAAGAAATTATTGCGATAAAAACACAAAAGTGAGGATGGAATAGAGGAATGGATTCAAAAAAAGAAGTACAGCATATGTATCTGATTGGTGATGCAGTGATAATAGGCACAAAAATCGTTGAGAAATGGATGATGAATACACTGTTTTATATAATTTGATCGGCTTGTAATGAGTCTTACCATACACTAAGAGATTTCAGGAGGATATAGGATTATGAAAAAGGACTATAAAATTGCGGTTGCGGGTACCGGGGCTAGAGATATAATAGGGTCAACCAAGAAAAACCACGACAAATAAAGGGTTTCAACGGCTCGACTCGTTCAACAAAAGTATTTATTTGCTGACAGGCTGCGGAGAAGCTGAAATCCAGAGGTTATAGGTGGGAGGCTTTGGTGCAGCTCTGTTTTGACCCACAAAATGAGCAGCAAGTAAAAAATTAAGGAGAACGAATCGAGTCTACGGTGGATTGCCATTGAGTGATCCGCCGTGGGCTTGTTTGCTGTTTTTACAAAATAAAAGACTAGTGAGGGAGAATAGAACGATGAAAAACTATAAAATCGCTGTGGCCGGCACGGGATACGTCGGGCTTTCGCTGGGAGTGCTTCTGAGCCAGCATCATCAGGTAGTTGCAGTCGATATTGTGCAGGCTAAGGTCGATATGATTAACAACAAGAAATCTCCGATTCAGGATGATTATATTGAAAAATACTTGGCAGAAAAGGACTTGAATTTGACCGCAACGCTGGATGCAAAGGCAGCATATAGCGATGCGGATTTTGTTGTGATTGCGGCTCCTACTAACTATGACAGCAAGACCCAGCACTTTGATACGTCTGCGGTTGAAGCTGTAATCAAGCTGGTCATGGAATATAACCCTAATGCCATTATGGTTATCAAGTCCACGATTCCTGTGGGCTATACGGCAAGTGTAAGAGAAAAGTTCAACAGCAAGAATGTCATTTTCAGCCCGGAGTTCCTGCGTGAATCTAAAGCCCTTTACGATAACCTGTATCCTTCTCGTATCATTGTGGGTACTGACCAGAACGATGAACGTCTGGTGAAAGCCGCACATGAGTTTGCTGGTCTGCTCCAGGAAGGTGCGATCAAGGAGAACATTGATACCCTGTTCATGGGCTTTACTGAGGCCGAGGCGGTCAAGCTTTTCGCTAACACCTATTTGGCTCTGCGCGTGGCTTACTTCAATGAGCTGGACACCTATGCGGAGAGCAAAGGACTGAATACCCAGCAGATTATCAACGGTGTCTGCCTTGATCCGCGTATCGGTAGCCATTACAACAATCCGTCCTTCGGCTACGGCGGGTATTGTCTGCCCAAGGACACCAAGCAACTGCTGGCAAACTATGCCGATGTGCCGGAGAACCTGATTGAAGCAATCGTGGAATCCAATCGTACTCGTAAGGACTTTATTGCAGACCGCGTTCTGAAGCTGGCTGGCTACTATGGATATGATGCAGAGAACGAATTTGACGAGGACAAGGAGAAATCTGTCACGATTGGCGTTTACCGCTTGACCATGAAGTCTAACTCGGACAATTTCCGTCAGAGTTCTATTCAGGGTGTTATGAAGCGTGTGAAGGCAAAGGGAGCAACGGTCATTATCTATGAACCGACTTTGAAGGATGGCGAAACATTTTTTGGTTCCGTAGTTGTCAATGACTTGGCGAAGTTCAAGGAAATGAGCAACGCTATCATTGCAAACCGTTATGACAAGTGCCTGGACGATGTGAAAGAGAAAGTTTACACAAGAGATATTTTCCAGAGAGACTAATTGAAAAAAGCAAGTGAGGGGAAGGGAAAATTATGATGTACGATTATTTGGTAGTTGGCTCCGGCCTGTATGGTGCCATTTTTGCACATGAAGCTAAAGCGCATGGAAAATCTGTTCTGGTTGTAGATAAGCGTCCCAACATTGCTGGCAATATTTACACAGAGAATATTGAGGGTATCAATGTCCATAAGTACGGTGCGCATATCTTCCATACCAACAATAAAAAAGTCTGGAACTACATCACCCAGTTTGCCGAGTTCAACCGATTTACAAATTCTCCGGTCGCTAATTATAAGGGTGAATTGTATTCGTTGCCTTTTAATATGTATACCTTCAACAAGATGTGGGGCGTTGTGACACCGGAGGAAGCCGCTGCAAAAATTGAGGAGCAGCGCAAGGAAATCACTGGTGAGCCGAAAAATCTGGAGGAGCAGGCTATCTCTCTCGTGGGTCGTGACATCTATGAGAAGCTCATCAAGGGTTACACCGAGAAGCAGTGGGGGCGTGACTGCAAGGATCTCCCTGCTTTCATCATCAAGCGCCTGCCCGTGCGCTTGACCTTTGACAACAACTATTTCAATGCGCTGTATCAGGGCATTCCTATTGGTGGCTACACCAAGATGATTGCCAACTTGCTGGACGGTATCGAGGTGCGCCTGAATACTGACTATCTGGAAAACAAGGTTGAGCTGGATGCACTGGCCGACAAGGTTGTCTACACCGGCCCCATCGACGCCTACTTTGACTATAGGTTGGGCACACTGGAGTACCGCTCTGTCCGCTTTGAAAATGAGATTCTCGATAAGCCCAGTTTCCAAGGCAATGCTGCAGTCAACTACACAGATCGTGAAACACCTTGGACGCGAATCATCGAGCATAAGTGGTTTGAGTTTGGCAAGGATGAGAACGGCAATGATCTCCACAAAACCATTATCAGCCGTGAATATAGCAGTGAGTGGAAACCGGGGGATGAACCGTATTATCCGGTTAATGATGCCAAGAATAGCTTGCTGTATTCTGAGTACAAGAAGTTGGCAGATGCAGAGGGCAAAGTGATTTTTGGCGGTCGCTTGGGTGAATATAAGTACTATGACATGGATCAGGTCATTGCCGCTGTATTGGATAAATGTGCAAGTGAGTTGGGAGAAGCGTAATGAAAAAGAAAAGAATACTGATGGTCTGTGAGGCCTTTGGTGGAGGTGTATTTACATACGTTTCTCAGCTTTGCAATGACATGGTAGATGAGTTTGATGTTTACCTTGCATATTCGCTTAGACCACAGACACCTAAAAACTATACGGATTTTTTAGATCAAAGAGTACATTTGATTGAAATGGAAAATGTTGGTGTTAAAGGATTGACCAACTTAAAAAGTGATATTGCAGCGATTAAAGAATTACGTCAAATTGAAAAAGATGTGAAACCAGATGTAATTCATCTGCATTCTTCTGTTGCAGGTGGTTTAGGACGACTTGCATACAAGGGTAAAAATAACACTGTTGTTTATACACCTCATGGGTATGCACATATTCTTATGGGGCCGGGTAAAAAGAGCAAAATCTATAAATTTGCTGAGAAAGTGCTGGGAAACAAGGC
>OIDZ01000603.1_pt1 | contig 10558 bp, 8 predicted proteins | sample 1581681 | NCBI WGS metagenome assembly OIDZ01 (sample SAMEA3882512, study PRJEB24775) | human gut metagenome | biome: human-associated habitat; feature: intestine environment; material: feces | place: Netherlands | collected 2009/2010
AGGGAAAAAGGTGTGTGCGCGGAAAAGAAAAGTGTGTTATTCCTGCTGTGGTTCTTCTTGGCATTGGCAGATTTGTGTGACACACCAGTGCCTGAATCTCAATCAGAATCGGTCTGCTTCCCTCCATAGAGCAGGCTACCACACATCCTGACGCATTCTCAGGGCGTCCTTCCAGAAGATATTCAGAAGGATTGGAAACCTCCTCAAGGCCTGAACTCTGCATTTCAAATACTCCAATCTCATTGGTAGAGCCAAATCGGTTCTTTACAGCGCGCAGTATTCGGTAAGAAGCATGTCTGTCTCCTTCAAAATAGAGCACAGTATCCACCATATGCTCTAACACTCTCGGACCAGCTACATTTCCCTCCTTAGTAACATGACCAACGATAAAAATCGTGATTCCAAGCCCTTTCGCGATCTGCATCAGCACATTCGTGGATTCTCTCACCTGGGAAACACTTCCCGGCGCAGATCCTATTTCTTCGTCAAACATGGTCTGGATGGAATCTATGATTGCTACATCCGGTTTCTTCCGCTCCATCACTTCACGCACTGTATCCAGATTGGTTTCGCACAAAAGCTGAAGATTCTCGTTGAAAGTACCGATACGGTTAGCACGAAGTTTGATCTGACGCAAAGACTCCTCACCGGAAATATAGAGAACAGAATTTCCATTCTCAGCCAGATTCCGGCACACCTGTAAAAGAAGGGTGGATTTTCCGATACCCGGATCTCCCCCCACAAGAACCAAAGACCCGGGGACAATGCCGCCCCCGAGTACTCTGTCAAGTTCCCCTATTTTCGTTGTCTGACGTTCATCCTCTTTCAGACTGATTTCCTTCAGAATCACCGGTTCAGACTGCTGCCTGGAAACGGACTTACCGCCTCCTGATGCCTTTTTCCCTGTGGATACAGGTTCTTCCGCAAAAGAATTCCAGGCCTTACAGCCAGGGCACTGTCCCATCCATTTCGAGGATTCGTAACCGCACTCCTGGCAAAAATATACCATTTTTTTGTTTTTTAACATTTTACAATTTCAACATGTACGGCTTTGTCGCCTCCCAGTTCTGCACTGAAAGAAAGCTTACCGCCAAGGTTTGTTTTCATTTTGCCTGCATCTGCGCCATCGATGGAGATATCATATTCTGTATCTGCTTCCATCTCTACGGTGATCTGTGCATCCTCAGTTCCTTCTACGTCAAAACTCATGCTGGAGCCGTCCTGTTTCAGAGAAAATACAGCTGTTCCCGGTACGGACTCATATACAAACATACCATTGCGTTCCAGCTTGGTGATCTCCTTGAATGTTTTTACTTTATACATATCTCCCTGATGGGGATAGTCTGAAACCTTTGATTTCTGGTTTTTCTCATAATCTCCAAAGCTGATGGTACCATTTTCCTCTGTACGGATCAGTTCCTTTACTACTGCCATGATGCTTGTCCTCCCTAAGACTCTTTCGTTATGTTCTCCAGCGGATTTCTCCTCGCCAGATCCTTTTCACCGGTTCCCCGATGTTGTACATATTATATAATAAAACTTTTTTCTTTGCCAGTACCTTACATAAAATTTATAGTAATTTTAGAAGATTACTGGTTACTTTTCAAACCTGATCTTACTTCACAATAAAACGAATTTCTTTATTTCTATACTGTACCTGCACGATGTCTCCCCGCTTGATCTTGCCCTCCAGGAGCTCATTTGCCAGCCGGTCTTCTATCTTGGACTGAATGGCCCGGCGAAGAGGTCTTGCACCGTATTTAGCATCAAATCCGGCTTCTGCAATATAATCTACTGCAGAATTCGTCACATTCAGATGAATATCCATCTGTTCCTCACAACGTTTTTCCAGTGATTTCAGGAGCAGGAGTACAATCTTACGGATTTCCTCCTTATTCAGGGTGTGGAATACCATAATCTCGTCAATTCGATTCAGGAATTCTGGTTTGAAAAGACGGCGCACTTCTTCCATAACGCCGGATTTCATTTTTTCATAATCCTTTTTCTCATCTTTCTGGGAAATAAACCCAAGCTGCTTCGGTTCTACGATTGCCTGGGCGCCCGCATTGGAAGTCATGATAATGATCGTCTGTTTAAAATCCACTTTTCTTCCGTGGGCATCTGTAATATGGCCGTCATCCAGCACCTGAAGCAAAATGTTAAACACATCCGGATGTGCTTTCTCGATTTCATCAAAAAGAATGACACTATATGGATTTCTGCGTACTTTTTCGCTGAGCTGTCCGCCCTCATCATATCCCACATAGCCTGGCGGAGAACCGATCAGCTTGGAAACACTGTGTTTCTCCATATATTCAGACATATCCACACGAATCATAGCCTGTTCACTGCCAAACACAGCCTGAGCCAACGCCTTGGAAAGTTCTGTTTTCCCAACGCCTGTAGGTCCAAGAAACAGGAAAGAACCGATTGGACGGTTCGGATCCTTCAATCCCACACGGCCACGTTTTACAGCCTGAGAAACAGCATGCACTGCTTCCTCCTGACCAATCACACGTTTGTGAAGTTCCTTTTCCAATTGAGCAAGACGTCTGGTCTCTCCTTCCGTCAGTCTTTGTACCGGAATTTTGGTCCAGTCGGATACAATGGAAGCTACAGCTTTTTCGTCCACTTTTCCGGATTTTCTCTGATTCTTCTTTTCTTCTTTTACTTGAAGCTGCTCAAGTCTGGCTTCTGCTTCCTTCTGTTTCTCCTGGCATTCTTTGGCAAGACTTAAATAACCAGTTTTGATGGCACGCTCTTTCTCCTGAAGGATTTCCTGAATCTCACGGCTTAAATCCTCAATCTCGGAAGAAGCCTGATATCCGGAAAGCTGTACCTTAGATGCGGCTTCATCAATCAGGTCGATTGCTTTATCCGGAAGGAATCTGTCGTTAATATAACGTACTGACATTTTAACTGCTGCTTCCAAGGCTTCATCTAATATTTCAACTTTATGATGTCTTTCATAGTATGGGCGAAGTCCTTTCAGGATCTCGTAAGCCTCCTCTTCAGAAGGCTCTTCCACGGTGACCGGCTGAAAGCGTCGCTCCAGAGCGGCATCCTTCTCTATATATTTGCGGTACTCTTCCAGAGTGGTCGCACCTATGATCTGCAATTCTCCACGGGAAAGAGATGGCTTCAGAATATTGGAAGCGTCAAGGGCGCCTTCCGCACCGCCAGCTCCAATAATTGTATGAAGCTCGTCAATGAACAGAAGAATCCCCTGATTCTCACGTACTTCATCCACGACCTTACGGATACGCTCTTCAAATTCACCTCTGTACTTGCTTCCAGCCACCATTCCAGACAGATCCAGCACTACCAGACGCTTGTCTTTAATCGTCTCCGGAACACTACCTGCAAGAATCCTCTGGGCAAGCCCCTCTGCAATAGCAGTCTTGCCTACCCCGGGTTCGCCTACCAGACATGGATTGTTCTTGGTTCTACGGCTTAAGATCTGGATCAGTCTGCTGATTTCCTTTTCCCTTCCCACAACAGGATCCAGTTTGCCCTCTGCTGCCATCTGGGTCAGATCACGGCTGTACTGGTCAAGTGCCGGTGTCGGGCTGCCTCCGGGATTTTGCATGGCCTTGGCAGCCTGGAACTCTTCCTGAATAGACTCATTGTCATAGCCCATGGCTCCAAGGACTGCTGCATAAAGCTTCTGGATATTCACTCCCATCGTATATAAAAGCCTGGTTCCAACACAGTCCGTCTCGCGGAGCATGGCAAGGAGCAAATGCTCCGTTCCGGCCTTCTCACAGCCAGAATTCTGTGCCTCTGCCACAGCACTTTCCAGAACCTTCTCTGTTCTCGGACTGTATACCGGCTTCATTTCAATCTCAGTTACATTTCCCACTTCTGCCGGAGTCACCAGCTTGTCGATCAGTTCCACCAGCTTCTTGCCATCTACCTGAAATTCCTCCAGGACTCTTCCGGCAGCGCCTTCTGTCTCACTTAAAAGTCCCAGCAAAAGATGTTCTGTACCAATATAGCCCAGTTCAAAGTCAATGGCTGCTGCCTTTGCCAGTGTCAGGGCTGTCTGAGCCTGTTTCGTAAATTTATTTCGCATTGATCAATTGTTCCTCCTTACGCTAGTGTACAAACAAGTTGATTTCTCGAACAATCTCGCTTTTATTTCTCATATTCATCCAAAATCTCATCTATAAGACTATGCACTTCTTCCCTGGTCACATTATTGCAGCAGCCTCTTGCCAGCGCAACACGCAAATTCTGCTTCAGTTCCTCCATAGCCCTTAATTTATCCACATCCAGGCAGATTACCGCGCCTTTTCTTCTGTCAATGGAGACAAATCCTTCCTGGCGTAACAAGGAATAGGCCTTGTTTACTGTATGCATATTAATTCCAATGGTATCCGCAAGCTGTCTGACAGATGGAAGGGGATCTCCTTCCTGCAGCCGGGATGTGGCAATTCCCATAATGATCTGATTCATCAGCTGGGTATAAAGTGCCTCGTCACTCTGGAAATCTATCTCTATTACCATTTTATCCCTCCCTGTAAAAAATAGTGAATATTACAAAAACAAAGGGACCGGAGTCATACTGCCCCGGTCTCTTCCTGTCTTTCGTAATAAACACTTTGTCTAAATATAAGCCATCTGCAAAGCTGGCAGCGCTCCCTATTCCTACTGAACCGGTGTCTCAGCTGCCGGTGCTTCTTCTGCCTTTACTTCACCCTTTGATGCCTTAGTCTCCTGAGCTGCTGCCTCAGCAGGCGCATTCTCAGCCGGTGCTGCAGCTGGAGGGATCTCAACACCCAGAATCTTTCCAAGCTGTACTCTGTCAAGGATCAGATTGAATCCCATCGGGTTGATCACAAATGCCTTCGCCTGGTTAATGATAAGACCTGGCAGTTTGGCAAATGGAACCTTGGCTGCCCGAAGCTTCTTGCCTCTTGCAAATTTATCAAATTCCATAACATCTGTAAAAGCCGGCTGAAGAATATCACCCTGTTTGTTCTTAAGATATGGAATGTTAACCTTGGTCGGGTCTTCCGGATCAGTAGCCATAGCTACCAGGAATTCGGATTTCTTAAGATTCACGATCAGCTCTTCTTCCATTTCACGAAGGTTCACAGTGCGCTCCTCTTTCTTAATCGGGCGACGGAGTTCCTGCATAAAATAGATACCCGAAAGCTGAAGAGTGGAATTAAAAAGTGGCTGCTTCTTCGGCTCAAGCTGGCTAAAGTCTGCCTGTCTGGCAATTCTGGTAAGCTCAACCTCAATCTGATTCTCTCCATCAACCCATACTACACTGTTTACACCGATTGCATAAAGTGTGCCGTAGAATCTTGGGTAGTCTTTCTTCTCATATTTCATTCCCATAAGAAGAATCTTATCCTCTAATTTCTTCTTGCCAAATGCTTTAATCTCTTCTTCTGTGGCAAATACCCACACCTGATCATTAAAGCTCTCCTGATCGCAAATTACATATGGAAGCTTCGTAGCCTGTGAATACGCTACAAAGATTTCGTCTCTTGTCTGTAATTCCTTAATTGCTTCCTGTTCAGTGATTCCCATGTCATTATCCTCTCAGTCCTGGTTTCCTGCTGTCGTATACGAAAATTCTATGAACCTTGTCCTGTCTGGCAGATTTCAAAACATATCGACAAAAACCTAATATAGGTTTTATTTTATAACAAAATTGCAAAAAAGTAAAGTCTAACCGTCAGTGTTTTTATGCAATTTTACCGCGTTCCTGGCATCCACTGATCCGACAAACTTCCTCTTATTTTGTCATAAATTCTACAATCTTATCAAGCTGTGCCAGCTGGTCTTCTTTCAGGGCAGACTTTACCGTTACCGTCTCTTCATAGATTTCCATATCTTTCATACCGGAAAGGATCTCCTTCATCTGCTTACCTGCAGTAGAAGCCCAGGTACCGTTTTCCAGAACTGCCACTTTTCTCTTCTGCAGATTGTGGGCAGCAAGTTCATGAAGCAGGGTTTCCATCTTCGGGAAAAGTCCTGCATTATAAGTCGGGCAGGCAAATACGATTCTGTCACAGCGGAATGCTTCCGCTACCAGATAGGAAGGATCTGTTACAGAAACATCATAAACCTTCACATTCTTCTCCCCTGCATCTGCCAGTCTGCCTGCCAGAACATCAGCTGCATTCTCAGTATTTCCATAAATGGAGGCATACATAACCACAACATTATGGTCTTCAGGGGTATAAGTGCTCCATTTCTGATACTTGTCAATAAACCATCCAAGATCCTCTCTCCAGATAGGACCATGAAGTGGGCAGATCATGGCGATATCAAGTGTAAGAGCCTTTTTCAGGGCACTCTGAACCGGTCCGCCGTATTTTCCAACAATATTTACTAGATATCTTCTGGCGTCATCCAGCCACTCTTCTTTAAAGTTTACTTCATCTGCAAACACATTTCCATTCAGCGCCCCAAAAGTACCAAAAGCATCTGCGCTGAAAAGCACTTTGTCATATGCATCGTATGTAACCATTGCCTCCGGCCAGTGAACCATGGGGATCATGGCAAACGCAAGGGTATGTTTACCTGTACTGATGGTATCTCCCTCTTTGATCACAACTGCATGGGCGTCCACGTCAAAGGTAAAGAACTGTTTCATCATGTTAAAGGTCTTGGCATTTCCCACAACCTTCACTTCCGGGAATCTTCTTACCACCTCTTCCACAATTGCACAATGATCTGGTTCCATATGGTTTACGATCATATAATCCAAAGGTCTGTTTCCAAGAACATGCTCCAGATTTTCAAAAAACTGTCCGCTTACAGACTTGTCAACTGTATCCAGAAGCACGGTCTGCTCATCCAGGATCACATAAGAGTTGTAGGAAACTCCTCTTGGAATCGGGTAAATATTTTCAAAAAGGGCAAGTCTTCTGTCACTTGCACCGATCCAGTATAAATCTTCGTTTACTTTCTTCACATTGTACATAATGGTTCCTCCTAATGCTTTTGCTAAACAAATTCTGCAATACAGAATTCTCTGACTTTTGTATTTTCATCCTGTCAGGACTTCTATAACCAAAAACAGACAGGAAACACTCTTGTCTCCTGCCTATTTTATACCACTTAATTATGCTTCGTCAATTGCTTTTCCAATATCATGGCGCATATATTTATTTGCGAAAGTGATCCACTCTGTTGCCGCATAGGCATTTTTTCTGGCCTCTTTCAGATTGCTGCCTGTGGCTGTGATTCCTACAACACGTCCACCATTTGTAACGATCTGTCCATCCTTAAACTTGGTTCCGGCATGGAAACAGTAATATCCCTCTTTATCCTTGAAATTCTCAAATCCATACATCGGGATTTCTTTCTCATATTTCACCGGATATCCGTCACTTGCGAGAACTACACAAACAGCGGCATTGTCCTCAAACTGAAGATCGATCTGATCCAGAGTTCCATCAATGCAGGCTTCCATAACTTCTACAATGTCGTTCTTCATACGCGGAAGAACAACCTGTGCTTCCGGATCTCCGAAACGGGCATTGTATTCCAGTACCTTCGGACCATCTGCTGTCAGCATCAGACCAAAGAAAATGATTCCTTTAAATTCTCTTCCCTCAGCGGCCATTGCATCCACAGTTGGCTGATATACATATTTCTTACAGAACTCATCCACCTCTTTTGTGTAGAAAGGACTGGGAGAAAAGGTTCCCATTCCGCCTGTATTTAAGCCCTGGTCACCGTCCTTTGCACGCTTATGATCCTGTGCGGAGGTCATGGTTTTAATTGTTTTTCCATCTACAAAAGAAAGAACGGAAACTTCACGACCAGTCATAAATTCCTCAATAACCATGGTATTTCCGGCGCTTCCAAACTTCTTATCTTCCATGATCTCTTTCACACCAGCTTCTGCTTCCTGAAGATTCTGACAGATCAGAACACCTTTTCCAAGAGCAAGTCCGTCTGCTTTCAGGACAATAGGGAATTTTGCTTCGGTGCGAAGATAAACCAGTGCCTTTTCCGGGTCATCAAAATTCTCGTATGCGGCCGTTGGAATGTTGTATTTCTTCATCAGATCCTTGGAAAATGCCTTGGAGCCTTCCAGGATTGCTGCATTTTTACGAGGTCCGAATACCCGTAAACCACGGGATTCAAACTCGTCTACTATACCGCCTACCAACGGATCATCCATACCGATGATGGTAAGGTCTATCTGATTTTCCTGAGCAAAATCAGCAAGTTTTTCAAATTCCATAGCACCAATGTTCACGCACTCTGCATACTCTGCAATTCCTGCATTTCCCGGTGCACAGTAAATCTTATCTGCATTAGGGCTTCTGGATACACTCCATGCGATTGCATGCTCTCTTCCGCCGCTTCCTACGATCAGTACCTTCATAATCTCCTCCTTAATCGCTGATAGTCACAATATGATCTTCTACCGAAATCTTTCCATTGGCAATAAGATTAATTGCTTTCGGAAGGATCTTCCACTCTGCCTTTTCCATTACACTTCTCTGAAGAGACTGGGGGGTATCATCCGGCTCGATTTTTACTGCTTTCTGCAAAATAATAGGGCCGGTATCTGTACCTGTATCCACGAAATGAACAGTAGCACCTGTTACTTTCACGCCTCTTTTTAAGGCAGCTTCATGAACATGAAGTCCATAGTATCCTACACCGCAAAAGGATGGGATCAGGGATGGGTGGATGTTGATAATCTTATTTGGAAATGCCTCCACGATCATAGGTGGAATTGCAACCAGATAGCCAGCAAGAACAATCAGTTCTGCACCGCTTTCCTGCAATTTCTTTAAAAGTGCCTTATGAAATTCTTCACGGTTTTCAAATTCTTTAGGGGAAATACAGACAGCCTCTATACCATGGTTCTTCGCTCTTTCCAGTGCGTAAGCATTTGGATTATTGCTGATCACAAGGGAAACTTCCGCATTGGTGATCCTGCCGGAATCAATGGCATCCAGGATTGCCTGGAGATTGGTACCGCCTCCTGATACCAGGACAGCAACCTTTAGCATAATGTCACTCCCTTTTCTCCTGCTTCAATACGTCCTACTACGTACGGTGTCTCACCTGCTGCCTTGATTGCTTCCATAGTCTTATCTACATCAGCCGGATCAACTGCCAGAACCATACCAAGTCCCATGTTGTAGGTGTTGTACATCATCTTTTCTTCAATGTCTCCAGTCTTTGCAAGAAGCTTAAAGATCGGAAGCACCGGATAACTGTCTTTCTCAATCACGGCTCTTGTGCCCTCTTTCAGCATACGAGGTACATTCTCATAGAAACCACCGCCTGTGATATGGCTGCATGCGTGGATCTTAACCCCTGCATCTTTAATGCTCTTAAGAGCTTTTACATAAATCTTGGTTGGTGCGATCAAGGCCTCACCAAGGGTAGTTCCAAGTTCATCATAATATGTGTCCAGAGACTCTTTTGTCATCTCAAACACTTTGCGGACAAGAGAAAAACCATTGCTGTGTACGCCTGAGGATGCCATTCCGATCAGCACATCTCCGGTATTTAAATTCTCTCCTGTAATCAGGTCTTTTTTATCAACAACGCCAACTGCAAATCCAGCCAGGTCATACTCGTCTACCGGATAAAATCCTGGCATCTCAGCAGTTTCGCCGCCGATGAGGGCTGCGCTTGACTGGCTGCAGCCTTCTGCAACACCTTTTACGATCTCAGCAATCTTCTCTGGATAGTTCTTTCCACAGGCAATGTAGTCCAGGAAGAAAAGAGGTTCTCCGCCTGCACATGCAATATCGTTTACACACATTGCCACACAGTCGATTCCAACAGTGTCATGTTTATCCATAATAAATGCCAGTTTCAGCTTGGTTCCAACTCCGTCAGTTCCGGAAACCAGTGTAGGCTCTTCCATATCCTTGAAGCTGTTCATGGAAAAAGCACCTGAGAATCCGCCGATTCCTCCAAGTACCTCTGGTCTCATAGTCTTTGCAATATGCTGTTTCATTAATTCTACTGATTTGTATCCTGCCTCAATATCAACGCCCGCGTTCTTGTAATCCATGCCTTTTTCCTCCCAGAATTTTATGGTTTCTATTATGGTGTTTATTATGGTTTTCATAAAAAGATCCTGCCTCGCAGGATTCTTCACCTGCATCAGCAGAAAGGGTTATTCTGTCCCTGCTGTATAACTCTATTTTGTATAAGCCTTATGTCCCACTTCCTGTAATTTCGCATCCTTGGCTTCGACCTGCTCCTTCAGCTCCTGGCTGTAGGCTTTCAGACGTGCAAGAAGCTCCGGATCGGATGTTGCAAGAATCTTCGCTGCAAGAAGACCGGCATTTGCCCCTCCGTTTATTGCAACAGTTGCTACCGGAATACCAGATGGCATCTGTACGATGGAATACAGGGAATCTCTTCCCCCAAGTGATGTAGTGTGCATAGGAATTCCGATAACCGGCATCGGGAAAATCGCTGCGCACATTCCTGGTAAATGTGCTGCCATACCGGCACCTGCAATGATGACCTTAAATCCTTTTTCCTCAGCTGTCTTCGCATAATCAAAGAACACGTCCGGCTCTCTGTGTGCGGAGATGATACGCAT
>OIDZ01000610.1_pt1 | contig 10468 bp, 6 predicted proteins | sample 1581681 | NCBI WGS metagenome assembly OIDZ01 (sample SAMEA3882512, study PRJEB24775) | human gut metagenome | biome: human-associated habitat; feature: intestine environment; material: feces | place: Netherlands | collected 2009/2010
CCATGAATATGGCAAAGAAGCCATGATGTTCATGGGCGATCACTGGATCGGCATGGAGCCGTTTATGGACGAGTTTGCCTCCATCGGACTGGATGCTGTCGTTGGAAGTGTCGGAAACGGTGCGACCTTACGTCTGTTCAGCGATATCAAGAACGTAAAATATACAGAAGGACGTTTCCTTCCGTACTTTTTCCCGGATACCTTCCATGAGGGCGGCGATCCGGTCAAGGAAGCCAAAGTAAACTGGGTAACAGCAAGACGTGCGATCCTTCGAAGCCCGATTCAGAGGATCGGTTACGGCGGATACCTGAAACTGGCGGTACAGTTCCCGGAATTTATCGATTATGTGGAAAGTGTCTGCAAGGAATTCCGTACCCTGTATGAAAATATCAAAGGAACCACACCGTACTGTGTAAAAACCGTAGCCGTATTAAACTGCTGGGGTAAGATGCGTGCGTGGGGTAATCATATGGTACATCATGCGATTTACCATAAACAGAACTATTCTTATGCGGGCATCATGGAAGCGTTGAGCGGTGCACCGTTTGATGTACGGTTTATCACTTTTGATGATATCCGCAAGAACCCAGATATGCTCAAAGATATCGACGTCATCCTGAATGTGGGCGACGGTGATACCGCATATACCGGTGGGGACAACTGGACGGATGAGACGATTGTTTCTGCGATCAATGAATTTGTATACAACGGCGGCGGATTTATCGGAATCGGTGAGCCGACCGGTCATCAGTGGGAAGGCAAATACATTCAGTTAAGAAGTGTTCTTGGAGTGGAACGCGAAAATGGATTTGACCTGAACAAAGACAAATACAATTGGGAAGAGCATACCCACTTTATCACTGAGGACTGCAAGGGAGATGTGGACTTCGGAGAAGGAAAGAAAAACATGTATGCTCTGCCGGATACTACGATCATCCGTCAGATTGATAAAGAAGTGCAGATGGCAGTCAACTCTTTTGGAGAAGGAAGAGGTGTCTATATCAGCGGTCTGCCATACAGCTTTGAAAACAGCCGTGTGCTGTACCGTGCGATCCTGTGGGCTGCACACGATGAAGAAAACTTGCATCGCTGGTTCAGCAGCAACTACAACGTAGAAGTACATGCCTATGTAAAGAATGGTAAATACTGTATCGTAAACAATACCTACGAACCGCAGGATACCACTGTTTATAAGGGTGACGGAACAAGCTTTGATCTGCATATGGAAGCAAATGAGATTATCTGGAAGGAAATCTGAGAGTAAATAGAAACTAAAATGTAAAATATTGACTTTCCGACAGAATACAGGTAAAATAAAGTATGTTTAGCGGCTTGCCGGGAGGCAAGCCGCTATTTTCGTTGCCAAGCATACGACAAAAGGTCCGGTGGACCTTTTTAGTGATATTGTATACGAAGGGAGCTGACAGTGACAGCTTCTGCGGAGGGGATGGTATGCAAAGGCGATTTTGTGGCAAGAATGATCACGTGATGAGATTGTAAGAAAACCACAATGAAGAAGCGTAAGAAACAGGAAACTGTCAACCAGTCTGAATATCTGCAACAATCATGTGCGTGCAGTTACAGATGTTCAGATCTCTCAGGGAAACCCCGGAAAAGTAATGGGAGGAACAAGATGAAGAAAATATGGATTACCGGTGCGGAGGGACATATCGGAACCGCACTGCTCGATCTGCTTGAAGGCGTGGAATACCAGTTGCTGCCGACGGATATCGAGGAAGTGGATATCACAAAGATTGATGAGGTTACACAGTTTGTACATGTCAACCGTCCGGATGTTGTGATCAACTGCGCAGGCCTGACCGATGTACAGGAATGTGAAAACAATGTAGATGAAGCGTATCGTGTCAATGCGATCGGTGTGAGAAATGTGGCACTGGCTGCCAATGAGGTGAATGCGAAAGTGATACAGATTTCTACTGATGATGTCTTTGATAAGGAATCGCGGGTTCCGTATAATGAATTTGACAATGTGCATCCGAGAACGATCTATGGAAAATCAAAAGAAGCGGGAGAAAAGATTTTAACCCAGCTGTTAAATCGGTTTGTGATTATCCGAAGCTCCTGGATCTATGGAATCGGAAGAGATTTTGTGGATGAAGTGCTTCGCAATGTGGGACAGGGAAAGACGATGGAAGTGCCGAACAACCAGTATGCGGCGCCGACCAGCGCGAAAGAACTGGCGAAGGTGATCCGTTATTTTATTGATAATGAAGAATATGGTCTGTACCATGTGGTCTGCCCGGGAAGCTGCAGCAGATATGAATTCGCAAGAACGATTCTTGAGTATTCCGGAAAAGCCGGAGAACTGGATCTGTATCCGGTTGTGATCGAGGATTCTGCGCGCCCGACATACTCCGTTCTGGACAACATGATGCTTCGTCTGACCGGCATCGAAGAGCCGAAAGACTGGAAGGCAGCCCTGAAGGAATATCTGGATGAGACAGGAGGGTTGGAATAATGGCAAAAAATACTGCAGAAAAAACAAAGAAGAAAATTGGTCTGTCTACGCAGATCTTCATCGCACTGCTGATCGGAGCTCTGTTTGGAGTTGTGATCCATTACTGGATTCCTTCCAGTTATATCAAAGATACCGTCATCGTAGAAGGGGTTCTTTATGTGGTTGGACAGGGATTCATCCGTTTGATGCAGATGCTGGTTGTACCTCTGGTATTCTGCTCTCTGATCTGCGGAAGTATGGCCATCGGAGATACCAAGACTCTTGGAAAAGTTGGTGTAAAAACCATCGGATTCTATCTGGTAACCACAGCCCTGGCTGTATGCGTGGCCCTGGGAAGTGCTCTGCTGATCAATCCGGGCCGGGGTCTTGATATGGATGCTGTTCAGAAAGGAACTGTATCTTCCACTACAGAAGCCACCAGTCTGGTGGATACTCTGTTAAATATCATTCCGAAAAACCCGGTACAGTCCATGGCGAACGGCGATATGCTGCCGATCATCGTATTTGCCCTGTTTGTCGGTATCATGCTGGCAAAACTGGGAACCAGAGGTTCGGTTGTGGCAAATTTCTTCAGCCAGTTTAACGATGTCATGATGGAGATGACCATGGCGATCATGAAGATCGCGCCGATCGGTGTGTTCTGCCTGATCGCACGTACCTTTGCAACGGTTGGATTCTCCGCATTTGCTCCGATGTTAAAATATATGGGCAATGTAACACTGGCTCTGGCGATCCAGTGTCTGGTAGTATATCAGATCCTTTTGTTTGTTTTCACCAGACTGAATCCATTCAAGTTTATCAAGAAATTTCTGCCGGTTATGGGATTTGCATTCTCCACAGCAACATCCAATGCGACGATCCCGATGTCGATCGATACGCTGAGCAAGAAAATGGGTGTATCCAAACAGATTTCTTCCTTCACGATTCCGCTGGGTGCGACCATTAACATGGATGGAACTTCTATCATGCAGGGTGTTGCGGTAGTTTTTATCGCACAGGCGTATGGTATCCCGCTTACGATGGGCAATCTGGCAACCGTAGTGGTAACAGCAACGCTTGCTTCCATCGGTACTGCAGGTGTACCGAGTGTTGGTCTGGTAACTCTACTGAATTCCGTAGGACTTCCGACCGAAGGTATCGCCCTGATCATGGGTATCGACCGTATCCTGGATATGATCCGTACCGCAGTCAACATCACCGGTGATGCTGTATGTACAACGATCGTATGCCATCAGGAAGGCAGCCTGAACAGAGAAGTATTTAATAAAGACTGAAAATAAAAACAGAAAAAAGAAAGGCACGAAGTTGTCGGGATCAGAAAAATCCGACGGTTTCGTGCCTTTTTTTGTGAAAATTTATCAAGAATGAAAGGTGTCTGATACCAGAGATTACGGAGCGGTGACCGGGAAGGATAGCGTTACCTCGAAGAACGTATTTGTCTGGAAAACTACAAGCTTTCCACCCATCCGCTCCATATTCCGCGTACTGCTCTTGAGACCGATGCGGTTGCTTTCTACTGCGGAATGTTCCGGTTTCACAGTATTTTTTAAGGCAAGACACAGCGCAGCATCTTTGTTGATTTCCGGCGGAAGCTGCATGGAAAGCGTGACTGTTTCCTGTTTGCTGCCATATTTCAGAATATTGGAAAACAGATTATTCAGGATCCGCTTGCAAAGCTCCGGGTCTGCCTGAATCGTAAGTGCGTCCGGGGTGGTGATGTCGGAAATGTCAGCATCCGGAAAGGATATATCCGTGTGAAACCCGGCCAGTTCCAGAAAATCCATCTGTTCCCGGAAAAGTCCGAGAAGCCGGGAAAGTGAAAAAGGGATCATCCGGATCTGTTCCGGCTCGGACACGTCGTATACCAGCGCATATTCAAACATCCGGTCGGTGAGCCGGCGAATATCATCGGTTTTTTGCAGGCAGCGGGTGACATAGGTATTCTGCATATCGGGGTTGCGGTCTAATTGCAGGATGTCCAGATACCCGTGGAGAACAGTCAGCGGCGTGCGAAGATCGTGAGAGAGGGCGGCAATCAGTTCCCGGTTGGACTGGTGCGCCTCCTGTTCCTGACGGATATTCTGATCGAGGGTGAGACGGAGATGGTCAAGTTCCCGGGAGAGAACACCGATCTCGTCTGCACCGGAAGATACAAGCGGAGTGGAGAGATCACCGGCGGACATGCGAAGAATCTCCTGCTTTAGAAGTACCACCTGCTTCATTTTCCGGTTGATAAAAAACAGCAGGATCAGAAGGAACAGACCGACCGACAGAAACAAAGAGAACAGAAAGTAAGGAAAGATAAATATGGAACTGTGGTAAAAGGTGACAATCACGGTCGCGTAGCCATTTTTGAATTCTGTATTCCTTTCATGCCGTTGTTCGGTCACCCCGTCAGTCAGACTATATCCGACATCGAAGAAGAACCGAAAGCGTTCTTTGCCCATACAGCGGGGATACTGACCGGCCCGGTAGATACCATCTTCCAGGCCATAGACATAAAGACCGGTGTAATCATCCAACCGATCAAATAAGGACTGCAGTTTTTCCACGGCTTCTGTATCCGATTCAGAATCAGGAATATCGTAGTTCAGAGCCTCTGTTCCAAGCATGGTCCAGAAATTTTCATCCGGCTGTGGAACAGGGAGCATTATGGGAAGATTTGTTTCTGTAATCACGTGAAGAACATACCATTTGTTTGCCCACAGAGTATGAAAAAGACCGAGGCAGAGCAGAGCAGAGGCAAAAAGAAGAAGCAGGAGTTTAGTACGTATATGTTGAATCTTAATCACAGTGATACCCCCTTCCCCATGTGGTTTTTATGTAAACCGGATTCGACGGATCCGGTTCGATCTTCTGACGCAGATTCCGGATATGGACGGTAATCGTGTTGCCGGCGCCGTAATAGTAAGGCTCTTCCCAGACGGCTTCATAAAGGCGCTGAGGAGAGAAAATCTGTCTGCGGTTGGAAAGCAGCAGCTTCAGGATCTGATACTCTGTGGAAGTGAGATCCACCGGATGTTGATGCAGCGTCACCTTTTCCGACCGGGGATCCAGGCACAGATCGCCGCAAGTCAACAGATTGGATGCTGACTGTCCGGCAGTCGGGGATTTTCCCTGATAGATCCGGTAACGGCGAATCAGCGCTCTGGTGCGTCCGAGAAGTTCCGTATAGGAAAAGGGTTTTGCAAGGTAATCGTCCCCGCCACTGGAAAAGCCCATAAGTTTATCGCTGTCGGAAGTCCTGGCGCTTAAAAACAGGATCGGTACGTTGGTCAGCTGCCGGATCTTCTGGCAGGTCTCGTATCCGTTTAACCCTGGCATCATGATATCGAGAATGATCAGATCAAAACTGCCTTTTTCCAGAAAATGAAGGGCTGAACTGCCATCGGCAGCCTCTGTCACCCGGATACCTTCCCCTTCCAGTAAAACATGTATGATATCACGAATTTCCGGGTTATCGTCTACGACAAGAACCTGTGTGGTTTGCTGCTCCATGTGTTTTCCTCCGCTTTTTCGTAAAACTTCTGGTAACTATTCAGTAGCCACTATCCAGCGAGGTGTTTTGGCATGAATAGATAGTCCAGACTCTGCATTTGCAATTGCATGGTACCGGATGTTGCCCGGTAACTTTCTGCTCTTCATTATACAGGAATTTTACAGATTGTAAAAAAATCTTTAGAAATCTTAGGATTTATCTTTCGTTAATTTTAAGAAACAGGGGGTACAATGCTGAATCGAAGGAATAAAATGGATAAGTATACGTTCTGAAACGGAAAGAGGAGTGAGAGTATGAACCTGATATCAGTGATTGTTCCCTGCTGGAACGAAGAAGAGACCATACCGATCTATTATGAACATATGTGTCCGGTGATGGATACGATAGATGCGGACTGTGAACTGATCTTTGTGGATGACGGATCACAGGATGCGACACTTTCGGAGATGAAGAAACTGTCAGAGAAGGATGCGCGCTGCCAGTACCTTTCTTTTTCGAGAAATTTCGGAAAAGAAGCGGCCATCTACGCGGGACTCTGTAAGGCAAAGGGAGATTATGTGGTGGTGATGGATGTGGATCTGCAGGATCCGCCGGAACTGTTGCCGAAGATGTATGAGATGGTCAAAAACGGAACCTGTGACAGTGTCGCTACCAGACGCTCCGACCGGACCGGGGAGCCGGTGATCCGGTCGTTTCTATCGGAGAATTTCTATAAATTTATCAACAAAATCTCAAAAACGCAGCTGGTATACGGTGCCAGAGATTACCGGATCATGTGCCGGAAGATGGTGGATGCCGTGCTGCAGATGAGTGAGTATAACCGTTTTTCCAAAGGAATCTTCAGCTGGGTGGGGTTCAGGACCGAATGGCTGGAATATGAGAATGTGGAGCGGTCTGCGGGAGAGACCAAGTGGTCCTTGCGCCAGCTTTTTAAATATTCTCTGGAGGGAATTACCGGGTTTTCTGTGGCTCCGCTGTCGGTGGCAGCAGTGCTCGGCGTGGTATTCTGCGGAGTTTCTTTTCTTATGATTCTGGTTCTGGTAGTACGGACACTGATCTGGGGAGATCCGGTGGCAGGATGGCCGTCCATGGTCTGTGTGATCCTGTTTATGGGTGGCATCCAGCTTCTTTGTATGGGAATTATGGGAGAATATCTGTCCAAGACGTATCTGGAATCGAAACACCGCCCGATCTACATTGTAAGGAGTTCCAGCTATGAAAAACAGTAGAAAACAGGGAGAAAGCCGGATCACATATCTGCTTTCCTGTCTGCTTTTGGCAGGGATCACGGTGGCAGCCTGCTGGTTTTTTGCCGGCAGATATGGAGTCTTTGGAGCTAATATGGACTGGATCAGCCAGCACAGTGTCTTTCCGGAATATTTCCGGCAGCAGTTTTATCAGACCGGACAGTTCTTTCCGGAGTTTGCAGCGAATATCGGCGGCGGGCAGAATATTTATAATTTTTCCTATTATGGACTGTACAACCCGGTGGTACTGGTGGCGTACCTGATTCCTTTTGTGAAGATGAGCGACTATCTGATGGCAGCCAGTGTGGTGTGCCTGGCAGCGTCTGTCTGTCTGATGGATGTCTGGCTGAAAAAACGGGGGTTTGGTACAGAGATCTGTATGGGAATTTCCCTTCTGTTTTTACTGGCGGGACCGATGATCTATCAGTCCTGTCACCAGATCATGTTTGTACAGTATATGCCATTTTTGATTCTTGCCCTGCTGGGAATAGACAGATACTGGGAAAAGGGAAAGACGGGCCTGTATACATTGGGCGTGTTTCTGATGATCCTTACCAGTTTTTACTTCAGTATCGCCGGAATGGCAGGACTTGTGCTGTATAGCTGGTATCGGAGCCCGGAGAAATTATCGGTGGGAAAGGTGATACATTTCTTTGTGCCGATGGGAGTGGCGGTGCTCTCCGGCAGTGTCCTGCTGGTGCCGACGGCCTGTGCACTGCTTCAGAGAAGCGGCAGTTCCCGAAGTGAGAGCCTTACCGATCTGCTGATGCCGGACCTGTGTCTGGACAAGTCCCTGTATAACCCATACAGTGTGGGACTGACGATGCTTCTGGTAACGGCACTGCTGGCCGGGATCCTGTGCGGGAGGATCCGGGAGCGGCTCGTCAGTATGATTGGTGTGGCGCTTCTTGTATTTCCGGTATTTGCCTGGGGATTTAACGGCGCACTGTATGTCCGGTATAAGTCACTGATTCCGTTCCTTCCGTTGTTCTGTTATCTGATCGCGGTGTTTTTGCGACGAATGAAAGAAGGCGAGATCGGCCGGTGGAAAGGGATGCTGGTCTTTGCTGCTACGGTGGGGGTCAGCGTGTTGGCCGGATATCTGAAAGAAATCGGAGAAAATGGAGACAAATACCAGTTGATCCTGCTGGAGAGCGTGGTGCTTTTCGGATGCTGTATCCTGTTTCAGAAGTGGAAACGGCCATTGCTTTTGCTGGCACCTTCTCTGGTATGTCTGATCGTTGTCAACGCAGCGTTGAACGGGGAGACGGGCAATCTGGTACAGAAAGACGATTATCAGGAGATCACAGACGATGCATGGGGAGAAGAAATCGCAGGTCTCCTTCAGAAGGAAACCGGTCTGTACCGGACAGAACAAAGCGGTGTACCGAAGAAGAGAAAAGATAATGTAAACCGCGTCTGGGACACGCGTCAGTGGATCACATCGGTTTATTCATCGGCGTATCATCAGGAATTTCAGGACTTTCGTGAGAAGACGTTTCAGGTGGAACAGCCTTTCCGGAACAGTCTGATGCAGACAGCCTCTGCCAATCCGCTGTTTCAGAAATTCATGGGAGTCAAATATGTGATCGGTCGGAACGAAGACGGGGAGAACTTTACTTCCGACATGCAGGAGCATGTGGCACCGGTGATCTATGGAACGAGCCGGCTGCTTTCGGAGAAAACATATCAGACCATGGAATTTCCTTACAACCAGACCATGCTGATGCAGTATGCCGTGACGGGAAGTGGACATTCGTCCGATGCAGGGGTTGAAAAAACGAAGGGTATCCAAAAAGAGAACGTGTCATTCACGGCGAAAAAAGGTATCACCGGGGAGGGTGATTCCTGGGAAGTTCAGACGAAAAAAGAACAGGAAGCAACGCTTCTGGCAGAGGGTGCAGACGAATCGTCCCAAACAGACAGAATCCTCTACCTGCAGTTTGATGTGGAAAACGCGCACCCGAACAAAGATGTGAGCATCACCATCGATGGCATCCGCAACAAACTGACGGCAAAAAATCATCTGTATTATAATGGGAATACAACCTTTACCTATGTGATGAAGCTTTCCGCAAAGCAAAAAAAGGTAAAAGTCACACTGGGAGCAGGTACGTACCGGATCTGCAACCTGAAAAGCTACAGCAGTGATGCTTCGATCCTGGAAGATGATACACTGTATCAGTCAGCCTTTACGCCGGACTGGAATACAACCGGAGGAAACCAGATCAGCGGCAGCATCGACATGAAGCAGAACGGTTACCTGATCACATCGATCCCTTATGACAGTCATCTGGAAATAAGGGTTGACGGAAGAGAAGTTGTGACAGAAAAAGTCAATACCGCATTTCTGGGCTGCCGGATGTTAAGTGGAGAACACTGGGTTACGATCACCTATCACGCACCGGGTCTTGCCACCGGCAAATGGATCAGTTTGATCGGACTGCTGGGATGGGGTGTGATGATCGTGATGGAGAGGAAAAAGAGAGATAAGAGACAGCTTTAGAGCATATGCTTTAAGGCTGTTTCTTTTTTGGTGAAAAGTGTAACTTTGCTTATGATAAATTTTCATAGACAGTTGCTATCTTGTATGATAGGATAATGACAAACATAATATTTCATCTCATGGAATGAAAAGCAAATCTGATCATCATATCTTAATCTAGAATTCCAACGCAGGAAATATCTCTATGTTTTAGAAAAAATAGCAGAGATAAAGCATGTCTATAGAACCGTGTCAGGTTATTTCAAATAATCATATGTAAAATAATTGAAACGAACAGGAATATAAACATGTGGATATCTTTGCACACAAAAAAGGAGGAAAAGATACCCACATGGGAACAACAGATGTAATAACAAAAAATTATATAAGGCAGAACGATGTATTTGCAGATGCATGTAATTATCTGATCTATGGAGGAAAAGCGATCATCCGGCCGGAAGAATTGAAAGAAATGGATACCGCGGAACTGGGAATTCTGTTTGAAAACGGAGTACATAACAAGGGGCGGAAGAAACCGGAAAGTGTACAAAAGTACCGGGATGTTCTGAAATCTGCAGTAGTTATGCAGGATGGTCAGGCGGCATACCTGATTATCGGAATTGAAAATCAGACAGATATCCATTGTGCCATGCCGGTGAGAAACATGATCTATGATGCACTGCAATATGGGAAACAGGTGGATCAGACAGCCCGCAGGAATCAAAGAAACCGGAGAACACGAGTACAGAAGAAAGGGG
>OIDZ01000622.1_pt1 | contig 10368 bp, 10 predicted proteins | sample 1581681 | NCBI WGS metagenome assembly OIDZ01 (sample SAMEA3882512, study PRJEB24775) | human gut metagenome | biome: human-associated habitat; feature: intestine environment; material: feces | place: Netherlands | collected 2009/2010
AAGGGCGTAGGGTCCGAAAGGGCCGCGAGAGTTCAAATCTCTCTTACTCCGCCAAATACCGCATATTTAACGTTATTGCGTTGAATATGCGGTATTCTTTTTATACTTTTATCGCCCTTTGCACACTGCATATACCGCCACAAAACGTCAGCTACCGTGTGGGGTGTGTACAATGGTGTGTACATAACTGTGTACCTTACTGTGTACACACCGCTGCACGCCACCAACAACGCAGCATCGTATATTTTTTCATTCTTGTCTGTTGTGCTGCATCCACCCCGCCATTTTCGTTACCTCACAAAAACGCTTCCGTTCCAACCTCTCTCCGCATTTTTCAAACACTTTCCCCGATAAACGTAAAAATTTGCCAGGGAAGTATTGTTATTCTTAACATTTTCTTCCTTTTCTGCCTGTGCCTTGCAATCCCGCGCCAAATCCGCTATACTCATTCTATACCATTTTATAAGTGAGGTGTCCGTTATGCGGTTATTTGATGTGCTCGGCCCGGTCATGACGGGGCCGTCCAGCAGCCACACGGCGGGTGCGGTGCGCATCGGCAGCACGGCGCGGCGACTCCTGGGGGAGCAGCCTGCCGAGGCCGAGATCCTACTTTACGGCAGCTTTGCCGCCACGGGGCGCGGCCACGGCACGGACCGGGCGCTTGTCGCCGGGCTGCTGGGCATGCAGCCGGACGATGACCGCATCCCGCACAGCTTTTCCATTGCCAAGGAGGCCGGGCTGCACTTTAAGATCGGCACCACAAACCTGCGCGGTGCGCACCCCAACACGGCGGTGCTGCGGCTGACCGGTGCGTCGGGCCGTAAGCTCGAGGTCGTCGGCGCGTCCATCGGCGGCGGGCGTATCAACATCTGCCAGATCGACGGCATCACGACGAATTTTGGCGGAGACCACAACACGCTGATCGTCCACAACCAGGACACGCCCGGCCATGTGGCAGCCGTCACCACCTGTTTGAGCCAGCACGGCGTCAACATCGCCACGATGCAGCTCTACCGCTCGACGGCGGGCGGCTACGCCGTCATGGTGCTGGAGTGCGACGAGCCTATCCCGGACGAGATCGCCGGGCAGCTGGGCAGCCAGCCGGGCATCGTCAAGGTCACGATTCTGAATCTGTAAGGGGGCGGGAAAGATGGCATTTTCATCCGTGCATGAGATGATCGACCTCTGCAAGGAGAGCGGCAAGCCGCTGTATGAGGTTATCCTTGAGAGCGATCTGGCCGAAAGCGGCCTGACCCGCGCCGAAAGTGAGGCCGAGATGCACCGTCTGTGGGCGGTCATGCAGGCCACCAGCGACGGCTACTGCGGCGCAGACCGCTCGATGAGCGGCTTTGCGGGCGGCGACGCGGCCAAGGTCAACGCGGCAGCGGCGCGCGGCGTGCTCTACGCCGACGGCTACTTTGCCGACGTCATGGCCGAGGCACTGAAAACCGCCGAGTGCAACGCCTGCATGAAGCGCATCGTGGCCGCGCCCACGGCGGGAAGCTGCGGCGTGCTGCCTGCGGTCCTGCTGCCGCTGCGGCGACGCGGGCTGGCCGACGAGGCCGCCGTGCACCGCGCCCTGTATATCGCTGCCGGGTTCGGGCAGGTCGTTGCCGCGCGTGCCACGCTGGCCGGGGCCGAGGGCGGCTGTCAGGCCGAGGTCGGCGCGGCCAGCGGCATGGCCGCCGCGGCGCTGGTGGACATCAAGGGCGGCACGGCAGAGCAGTGCGCCGAGGCGTTCGCCATGGCGCTTACTAACCTTGAGGGCCTTGTCTGCGACCCCGTGGCAGGTCTTGTGGAGATCCCCTGCATCAAGCGCAACGTCATCGGTGCCATGAACGCGGTCTCCGCCGCCGACATGGCGCTGGCCGGGGTCGTGGGGCACATCCCCGCGGACGAGGTCATTGACGCGATGGCCGAGGTCGGCAACGCGATGAGCAAGGACCTGCGCGAGACCGGCATCGGCGGTCTGGCCGGCACCCCCACGGGCCGCGCCATCTGCGAGATCGTGACGATGGACAACGGGGAAGAGGAAGATTGATATTTTACGGCGGTAAACTGGCGGGCGCACAGCACCGCAAGCACTGCCCCAACTGCCTGACCAGCCTGCATCTGGACAATGAACCCGGGGACCGCGCCGCGGACTGCGGCGGGCAGATGGAGCCCGTGGCCGTCTGGGTGCGCAAGGGCGGCAAGTGGGCCATCATCCACCATCGCCATGAAGCCGCTGTGCCAGCCGCCGTTCCCGCTGGAGCGCATCGAGGAGATGACGGCACTGATGGGCGGGGAGGGGCGTATGCGGTAATGCGGGGCGTCGGGGACGTCGACCCCCTGCACTGACCCCGACGCAACTTTCAGTTTACAAATTTCGCCAATGTGCTATACTGAATAAAAAACATCAGGAGGAAATTCTTATGAACGTGAACGATCCGCGCTGGGCGTCCATTGACGCCTTTGTGGAGGAAAACCGCGACAACATCCTGCGCGACATCACCCGTCTGGTGGCCGTGCCCAGCGTGGAGGGCGCACCCGAGCCGGGCGCACCGTTCGGCCCCGGCCCCAAGGCCGCGCTGGCCAAGGCGCTGGAGATCGCCGACGAGCTGGGCCTGGACACCTTCAACGCCGACAGCTACATCGGCTGGGCCGAGACGGGCAGGATCGCCGACGGCCAGAAGTTCCTGGCGACCATCACCCACACCGACGTTGTGCCCGAGGGCAACGGCTGGGACGCCGACCCCTACACGGTCCGCGTGCGGGACGGCTGGCTGCTGGGCCGCGGCGTGGCCGATGACAAAGGCCCAAGCATCCTCTGCCTGTACGCGCTGAAGTACCTGAAGGACAGCGGCGCGGCACTGAAATACCCCGTGCGTGCCCTGCTGGGTGCCAACGAGGAGACGAACATGCACGACGTAGACTACTACGCCGAGCATTACCCGATGCCCGCCTTCTGCTTTACGCCGGACGCCGAGTTCCCGGTCTGCAACGGCGAGAAGGGCGGCTTCAACGGCGAGCTCGTCAGCCCGAAGTTTGAGAACGGCATCATCACGGCGTTCGAGGGCGGCGTCGCCCACAACGCCGTGCCGGACCGCGCCTCCTGCACGGTGCAGGTCGGCGCGGGCGCACTCGTCCAGACCGAGGGCGTGACCTTCGAGGCAGGGGAGGGCGGTGCCACCGTCATCCGCGGCTGGGGCAAGAGCGGCCACGCCGCCATGCCCGAGGGCACGGTCAACGCCATCAGCCTGATCGTCAACTGCCTGCTCAAGAGCGGCGTCTGCACCCCGCAGGAGGAGGCCTACCTGAACGTGCTGCACACGCTGCACGCCGACACCGACGGCAGCGCGCTGGGCATTGCGGCGGACGACGGCCTGTTTGACCCGCTGACCATCATCGGCGGCACGATCGAGATGGCTGACGGCGTCATCCGCCAGAGCTTTGACTGCCGCTACCCGACGAACACCGACCCCGAAAAGATGACTGCCGCCATCCGGAAGGTCTGCGGCAGCGCGGCCACGCTGGAGAACGTCAGCAGCCGCGTGCCGTTCTACATTGACGCGGACAGCCCGGCCATCCAGACGCTCATCAACACCTACAACGACGTCACCGGCGAGGGCAAGAAGCCCTTTACAATGGGCGGCGGCACCTATGCACGCCACTTCCCCTATGCCGTCAGCTTCGGCCCCGAGCACACCGACATTGAGATCCCGTCCTTTGCGGGCCCGATGCACGGCGCGAACGAGGGCACCCCGTTTGAGAAGCTCATTGAGGCCCTCAAGATCTATATCCTGGCCCTGCTCCGCCTGCAGGAGATCGAGCTGTAAATAAAAGCAGGGGCCGGGCATGCCCGGCCCCTACCATATCACCCCTGGCAGACCGACATCTGCCAGGGGTTTTCTTTGTGGGATTGTTAATTTTTATACAGCCTTTTATTCTGCGGCGATTGCCCAAATTGTTGCAAATCTTGCGTGTTCGATGCAAAATCGACCTTTTGTCATACTTGGTTGCTTGACATGCTTTTGAAAAATGGTACAATAAATCCGTATAGTTATCCACCACGGACGGGGGAGCAGAAATCCCGTCCGCGGCGAGAAAAATCAGAGAAACGGGGGAAATCAGATTGTTCAAGTCCCTAAAGCGCTCTGCCAAGGGTGCTGCCGTACCGCACACGAAGGCGACAGCCGGGCAGCCGACCAACAAGATGCCGGTGCCCGAGCACGTCGTCATTCCCATGTCGATGCACATCGGCGCGCCCGCGGAGCCTGTCGTCAAAAAGGGCGACACCGTCATGGTCGGTACCGTGATCGGCAAGGCCGGCGGCTTTGTATCCGCCAATATCTACTCCAGTGTGTCCGGCACTGTGCAGGACATTGCACCGCTGCGCATGGTCAACGGCGCGATGGCGACGGCTGTCGCCATCAAGACCGACGGTGCGCAGACCGTTGATCCGGCCTGTGTGCCGCCCGTCGTCACCGACAAGGCCAGCCTGCTGGCTGCCGTGCAGGCCTGCGGCCTGGTGGGTGTCGGCGGCGCCGGCTTCCCGACGCATGTCAAGCTGGCGGCCAACACCATCGACACGCTGCTCATCAACGCTGCCGAGTGCGAGCCCTACCTGACCACCGACTGCCGCGAGATGCTGGAGTGCAGCGACACGATCATCTCCGGCATCACCGCTGTCATGAAGTACTGCGAGATCCCGCACTGCATCATCGGCATTGAACGCAACAAGCCCGAGTGCATCGACCTGCTCACCTCGCTGACCCGCGAGATGAAGGGCGTCGAGGTCAAGGGCCTGCCGATGCGCTACCCGCAGGGCGCCGAGAAAACGCTCGTCGAGACCTGCACCGGGCGCGAGGTGCCGCAGGTCGGCCCCTCCGGCAAGCCGGGCCTGCCCGCCGACGTGGGCTGCGTCATCATGAACGTGACGAGCGTCTCCACGTTGGGCAAGTTCCTCAAGACCGGCATCCCGCTGGTGACGAAGCGCGTCACCGTCGAGGGCGACGCCATCGCCAAACCCCAGAACATCGAGGTGCCCATCGGCACGCTGTACCGCGACGTCATTGACGCCTGCGGCGGTGTCAAGGAGGGCGTCGAGCTGGGCAAGATCATCTTCGGCGGCCCGATGATGGGCGGCGCTGCACCCAGCGCCGACTTCCCGGTGCTCAAGCAGAACAACGGCCTGCTGCTGTTCAGCAAGAAGGCCGCCTCGCTGCCCGAGCCGTCCGCCTGCATCCGCTGCGGGCGCTGCATCGAGGCCTGCCCGATGGGTCTGGAGCCCGTCGTCATTGCGCAGGACTTTGCCAACAAGGACTTTGCTGCGCTGAAAGCACGCTGCGTGGATCTCTGCGTAGCCTGCGGCAGCTGCACCTATGCCTGCCCGGCCAAGCGCCCCGTCAGCCAGACGATGGGCCTTGCCAAGGGCTGGTACATGGCCGAGCTGCGGAAAGGAGGCAAATAACCCATGGAAGATCGTCTGATCGTTACCGCCTCGCCGCATATCCGCGATACATCCACCACCCGCGGGCTGATGGGCAATGTTGTCATTGCGCTGCTGCCCGCCGTGCTGGCCGCGGGTCTGATCTTCGGCGTACAGGCGCTGGTGCTGGTCGCTGTGACCACCCTGGCCTGTGTGGCGTTTGAGTACATTTATGAAAAGCTGCTGAAAAAGTCCAACACGGTGGGCGACCTGTCCGCCGTTGTCACCGGCATCATTCTGGCGCTGAACATGCCCGTGGGCATGCCGCTCTGGATCGCCGTTGTCGGCGCGTTCGTCGCCATCGTCATCACGAAACAGCTGTTCGGCGGCCTTGGCTACAACTTCGCCAACCCCGCACTGGTGGGCCGTATCGTGCTGTTCCTCGGCTTCACCTCCCGCATGACCGCCTACGTCTACCCCGACATGGCCGTTGACGCGCTGGCCTCCGCCACGCCGCTGGCCGTGGCCGACAAGACCACACTGCCCCTGCTGGACGTCTTTTTGGGCTTCCGCGGCGGCATGATGGGTGAGGTCTGCGTGCTGGCCATCCTGCTGGGCTTCGCCTATCTGGTTGCTACCCGGACCATCCAGGCCACCATCCCCGTGACCATCGTTGCCACGGTCTTTGTGCTGACTGCGCTCAACACCGGCAGTGCCTACACCGCCCTGATCGAGTGCATGTCCGGCGGTCTTTTGTTCGGTGCTGTCTTTATGGCGACGGACTACGTGACCAGCCCGTTCACCACCAAGGGCAAGCTGTTCTACGGCGTGTTTATCGGCCTCATCACCTTCCTCATCCGCCACTTCGGCTCGATGAATGAGGGCATGAGCTGGGCAACCTGATGACCCCGTGGTTCAACGCCTGGGGCCACCAGACGCCGCTGGGCTACAAAAAGCCCAAAAAAGCCAAGAAAGGCGGTGCGGAATAATGGCTGAAAAGCAAACCACCGAGAAGCAGAGCACTTTCAAGGAGCTTGTGCTGCCCGTCATCGTGCTGGTCGTCATCTGCCTGGTCTGCAGCGCGCTGCTGGCTGTGCTGAACGACATCACCGCCCCCATCATTGCGGAAAACACCCAAGCCGAGACCCTGGCCGCCTATGTCTCCGTCCTGCCCGAGGGCACGACCACCGACAGCATGACTGCCATCGACGGTCTGACCACCGCCAGCGTCGAGGGTGCTGTCAAGACCGCGAACGGCGATGTCGCCGTCAAAGCTGCGGCCTCCGGTTACTCCGGCAAGGACGTCACGGTCTACGTTGCTTTTGACGCCGAGGGTGCCATTTCCGGTATCTCCATCGACGGCTCCACCCAGACCACCGGCATCGGCTCCAAGGTCTCCGGCGATTCCTTCGCCTCCGGCTTTATCGGCTGGAACGGGGGAGAGGTCGCCTCCGGCAGCCCTGTGGACAGCATTGCCGGTGCAACGTATTCCAGCAACGGCGCGTTCAACGCCATCAACGCAGCCATCGACTGCTACAACAATGAGATCAAGGGGGTGCAGTAACGATGAACGAAAAACCGAGCAAGTGGAAGGTTTTTACCGCGGGCATCATCCGTGAGAACCCCGTTCTGCGCCTGGTGCTGGGCTGCTGCTCCGCACTGGCTGTCACCACCACCGTTTCCGGCGCTGTGGGCATGGGCCTGGCCATGACGTTCGTTCTGGTCTGCTCCAACATCGTTATCTCGGCACTGCGCAAGGTCATCCCGGCCAAGGTGCATCTGCCGTGCTACATCGTTATCATCGCAACGTTTGTTACCGTCGTGCAGATGGTGCTGCAGGCGTTCGTGCCCGACCTGTACAAGGCGCTGGGCGTGTATCTGGCGCTGATCGTCGTCAACTGCATCATCCTCGGCCGTGCCGAGATGTTCGCCTGCAAGAACACCGTCGTGGACTCCGCGCTGGACGGTCTGGGCATGGGCATCGGCTATATCCTGACCATGCTGCTCATGTCCTCCATCCGCGAGATCATCGGCAGCGGCACCTGGATGGGCATCACCATCATCCCCGAGAGCGTGGACCGCATGACCGTCATGAACTCCGCGCCGGGCGGCTTCTTCGTCTTTGGCTGCCTGATGGCCGGCTGTGTCTGGCTGGAGCGCAAGCTGAACAAGCCCATTGAGCGCAAGAGCTGCGGCGACGTCATGCTCGAGAAGATCGACGCCGCCAAGGAAGAACAGAAGGAGGGTGCCGCACAATGAGTTCTCAGATCGCAACGTTTGCCACCATCTTCTTCAGCATGATCCTGGTCAACAACTACGTACTGGTGCAGTTTCTGGGTATCTGCCCGTTCCTCGGCGTTTCCAAAAAGCTGGATTCCTCCGCGGGCATGGGCGCTGCCGTTATCGTCGTCATGGTCATTGCCACGGCTGTGACCTTCCCGCTGCAGATCTTCCTGCTGGATGCCTATAATCTGGGTTACCTGCAGACGATCATCTTCATCCTCGTCATCGCTGTTCTGGTCCAGCTGATCGAGATCACGCTGAAAAAGTACGTCCCGGCGCTGTATCAGTCCCTGGGCGTCTACCTGCCGCTGATCACGACCAACTGCTGCGTGCTGGGCGTCACCATCCTGGCTGTGCAGGACTACTCCGCCGTTGTGGCCGAGTTCGGCTTCGGCCTGGCCTACGCTGAGGCGCTTGTCTGCGCCGCCGGTGCGGGCGTCGGCTTCCTGGTCGCCATGCTGCTGTTCTGCGGCGTGCGTTCCCGCGTCGAGGCCGCCAACCCGCCGGAGAGCTTCAAGGGCCTGCCCATCACGCTGGTTTCTGCCGCTATCACCTCCATGAGCTTCATGGGCTTTGGCGGTCTGGTCGAAAACATCATCAACGCGATATTCTAAGAAAGGGGAATGGAGAGAATGAACCCGATCGTATTTGCTATCGTTGTCGTGGTGGTGCTGGGCCTGGCCGGCGGCGTGATCCTTGTGCTGGCCTCCAAGTTCATGGCTGTGTATGAGGACCCGCGCATCGCGCAGGTCACGGAATGTCTGGCCGGCGCCAACTGCGGCGGCTGCGGCTACGCCGGCTGTGCCGACTACGCCAAGGCCATCGTGGAGAACGGTGCCCCCACCTTCAAGTGTGCCCCGGGCGGCGACAAGACTGCCGACGCCATCAACACCATCATGGGCAATGCCACCGACGACCGCCCCAGCCTGCGCGCCACCGTCATCTGTGCGGGCGGCGAGAACTGCGGCAAGCGGTTTGACTACCAGGGCATCCAGACCTGCGCTGCCGCGGCCTCCATTGCGGGCGGCCCCAGCGCCTGCGCCTATGGCTGCCTGGGTCTGGGCGACTGCACCCGCGCGTGCAAGTTTGACGCCATCCACATCATCAACGGCGTGGCCGTCGTGGACCGCAAAAAGTGCACCGGCTGCACGGCCTGCACCGTGACCTGCCCGCGCCACGTCATCCAGATGAAGCCCATTGCCCCGCAGCCCGCGGTCAAGTGCTCCAACAAGGACAAGGGCGCGCTGGTCAACAAGACCTGTAAGGTGGGCTGCATTGCCTGCGGTCTCTGCGTGCGCAACTGCCCGAACCAGGCGATCTTCCTGAAGGACAACGTCGCTGTCATCGACTATACCAAGTGCAACGGCTGCGGCACCTGCGTCAGCAAGTGCCCGAAGAAAGCCATCCAGTGGGTCGAGGGCACGCCCCGTCCCATCGACGCCCCCGTGCCCGCGCACGAGGTTCTGAAAACGCGCGTATAATTTTCAGGTAAACATCCCTGTGCTCCCCGCCAAGAATCGGCGGGGAGCTTTTTGTTTTACCCGCGCTTTCCTCCGGCTCTGTAGGGAGGGGTCTTGACCCCTCCGCAGAACCTGACGGCAGCCGCCACGCTGCACGGGCGGCAGCGATAACACCGCACTCCTGCCGCCATGTAGGGGCCGGGCATGCCCGGCCCTCAGCGTATAAGGCGAACGCCATTTCCCCGGAAAGCTGCGGGCCGCACATGTGCGGCCCCTACCTATCAACTGTATTTAAAAAATTCTAAAATTATTTTCCCAAAAACCGAGACAACTTCCTAAAACTATGCTATACTGTGTCCAGAATAACAACTCTGGTATTTTTCGGGAGGTTTACACGTATGGAAATCACCAAAGATATTTTGTATGTCGGCGTCAACGACCACCTTGTTGACCTGTTTGAGGGCCAGTACGACGTGCCCAACGGCATGGCCTACAATTCGTACCTGATCTGCGACGACAAGGTCGCCGTCATGGACAGCGTCGATGCTCATTTTACCGACGAGTGGATCACCAAGATCGCCGCTGCACTGGGCGAGCGCACGCCCGACTACTTGATCGTGCAGCACATGGAGCCTGACCATTCCGGCTCCGTCGCCGCGTTCGCGCAGGCGTACCCCGGCACGACCATCGTCGCGTCCGCCCAGGCATTCAACATGATGAAGGCCTATTTCGGCACCGACTACGCGGACCGCCGCGTCGTCGTCAAGGAGGGGGACACCCTGCCGCTGGGCACCCACACGCTGCACTTTGTCACCGCGCCGATGGTCCACTGGCCCGAGGTCATCATGACCTATGACGATGCAGACAAGGTCCTGTTCAGCGCCGATGCGTTCGGCAAGTTCGGCGCACTCGATACCGAAGAAGACTGGGCCTGCGAAGCCCGCCGCTACTATTTTAATATAGTCGGTAAATACGGCGCACAGGTCTCCCCCGTACTTAAAAAGCTCGGCAGCCTGGACGTATCTACCATTTGCCCGCTGCACGGTCCCATTCTGAATGAGAATCTCGAATATTACATCGAAAAATACTCTATCTGGAGCAGCTACGAACCGGAAGACAAGGGAGTGTTTATAGCATACTGCTCCGTATACGGCAGCACAAAAAACGCAGCGCAGACTCTGGGCAAGATGCTCGCAGCCAAAGGTGTAAAAGTAT
>OIDZ01000624.1_pt1 | contig 10349 bp, 8 predicted proteins | sample 1581681 | NCBI WGS metagenome assembly OIDZ01 (sample SAMEA3882512, study PRJEB24775) | human gut metagenome | biome: human-associated habitat; feature: intestine environment; material: feces | place: Netherlands | collected 2009/2010
CTTAAAAATAGTACTGAAATAGCTTGTACCAATATTCAGATAGGAACAGATATCATTTAATCCTAATTCCGGCTCATTGTAATGCTGACGAATATATTCCATAGCAAGTACTGCCTGCTTCTGACCGCTGGAGCTGTTCAGGGAAGAGCACCTTTCGAATACCTCGTGAACATAGTCCTCTGCCATTTTAAAAGCTTCCTTAAAAGTTTTCTGTTCGGTTACCTGTCCCATGAGAATTTCTCTTTTGTGGAACAGATCTTCATTCTCAGAAGAAAGAGCTTCCCAGCAGCTTCCTGCATGGCGCAGAATCATCTGAAGGCAGACACAGGCCTGACTTTTATCCACTCTGGCCTTTTTGATCTCAGATTTCATAACAGAAAGAGCCTGATTCATCTCAGCTTCATTGCCTTTCTTGATTCCATCTACCATATCGCTTAATGGCTGCTGCAAAGAAATACTTCTCTCCGGATTCAGTGTTTCTGTATCAATGAGCAGATTTCCGCCCAGTAAATAGCGCAGTTCAATAGCCTTCTCAGCCTGGTTATGAGACTGGATCGTATCTCCGGGATTCCTTACCCAGCCCCCAATTCCTGCTGAAGCTTCAATGCCGATCACTTCTTTTACTTTTTTCTGGATTTCCTGACAGATTTCCTGTATTTCTCTGGAAAACTCCCTGCTGCGGTTTCCCATAAAGAGGATACACACCCGGTTATTTCCTTCCTGATAGGCAATTCCTGCATTACGATCTGTCACGATCTCATCTGCAACATTAAATAAAACAAAAGCCATTAATGCGCTCTCCTGGCGTTTTTCCATATCAATCTGATGAATATCGGAAAACAGATCCATGTCAAATAACGCAACCCGATAAGATGCTGCCTCCAGATTAATTCCCATTCCAGACAATTCCTCCAGGCTCTCCTGCACATCCCGCGTACAGCTTACCAGAGATTCAATCGCTTTCGAACGAATCACCAGAGCATTTTTGTGATAATCCTGAGATGTCTTTGTGAGGGATTCTATTTTCTTCTTTTCTTTTCTCTGCAGATCTACTTTTTCTTTCATTTTGCCAATAACTTCTCTGAGCTCCATAGCAGTTACCGGCTTCAGCATGTATTCGCTTACATTATACTGAATTGCCTTCTTGGCATATTCAAATTCCCCGAAGCCACTGAAGATCACAATTACGATCTCCGGGTAATTATCATGCAGAAAATGGCTCAGTTCCATTCCATCCATATACGGCATCAAAATATCTGTGAGAACAATATCTACCGGATGGCTCTTCACAAAATCTGCTGCCTGCTTTCCGTTTTCGCAGTCTCCTACAAGCTGGCAATCCATGGACTTCCAGTCAATATTCTCCTTTATGGCGTCACGTACCAGGATCTCATCATCTACAAGTAAAATTCGATACATAGTTTTCGCTTTCCCTTTCTATACACAGCATGTACCTCATCGGCTCCCCTGCGCCTGTTTGCACATGGTATTCTATTAATTTCAGCTAAATATTATATTATCACATACCATAAAATCATGCAAACTAAACAAACAATTCCAGAGTTTGTTTGGTGTGTGTTACTATTACTGTTTACTGGTAACAAAAAAGCTGCAAAGTTATAAGCATTATAAACCCTGCAGCTTTTCTGCTGTGTAAGATATTCAAAGAATCTTTGAAATTATAACCATTATTTTACGATCACTCCATCCTCATCCCAGAGATCGTGCCAGTCCTTTGCACCTTCCCACAGGAATACATGGCCTTTGATCAGACGGTTATTCTTATCAAGGGAACGGATGGTTTCCATCTCTTCTTCTGTCAGAGGATCTTCCGTGACACATTTCAGATTCATGGTGTAATTCTTCTCTTTCAAAGAGAATGGAATTGGGGAAGCACCTCTCTGTACAGCCCATTTAATGCAGATAACTGCTGGATGTACACCATGTGCCGCTGCAATTGCTTTCAGCTCTGGCAGTTCAATATCCGCAATATCTTCTGGCATTTTATCACGTTCCGGACGCTCAGGAGAACCAATTGGGCAGAATCCTACCACTTCAATACCATGCGCTCTGCAATAATCAAACAGCTCCGGCTGCTGGAAGCATGGATGAAGCTCCATCTCGATCGCAGCTGGTTTAATTCTGCAAAGTGGAAGTACTGCCTCCAGTTTCGGGATTGTCATATTAGACATACCGATATGTTTCGTCAGACCCATATCTACCAGGCGCTCCATCTGGCGCCAGGTTTTCATAAAGCGCTCTACTGTGAACGGTTTGGAATCAGGATTTCTGGAATCCACATCACAATGTGGTGCATGATAGTTCGGGAATGGCCAGTGAACATAATACATATCCAGATAGTCAAGCTTCAGATCCTTTAAGGTCTTCGCACAGGCAATCAGTACATCTCCGTCACCATGCATATCGTTCCATACTTTGGATGCAATAAAAAGTTCTTCTCTTTTTACAATGCCTTCTGCAAATGCATCTGCGAAAATCTTTCCGATCATATCTTCATTTCCGTAACATGCAGCACAATCAAAAGAACGGTAACCTACGCGAAGTGCACCTGCAACAGAAGCAGAAACTGCGTCTGCATCTGCATGGTCACTTCCAAAAGTACCCATTCCAACAGCTGGCATCTTAGCGCCAGTATAAAGTGTTCTCTGCGGAACAATTGCCGGATCGATCATTGTCATTTTCTTATCCTCCTTAACATTTCTTTTGCACTATGGCTTTCAATTACAACGCAATTTACTTTCGCTTAATATCTTTTACTACATTTTCTTATAATTCAGTAACCTCAATCTGTGGAAGCAGTTTCTCCATATCTTCCATCACAAAAAATCCAGTCTCCTCGCGCATGGCTGCTGCCGCTGAAATAGCACTTGCCAGTTTCATTGTCTCAGGAAGTGAAAGTCTCCTGGATAAACCCAGTGCGAATCCTGCGATCATAGAATCTCCACACCCAACTGTGTTCACTGCATTTATTCTCGGAACCAGTGCACGGAAAATTCCTTCATTACCTACTGCAAGAGAACCGTCAGCTCCCAGGGAAACAGCTACGATTTCCACACCTTTTGCATGAATCTCTTTCGCCGCATCTATAATATCCTGAATATTATCACATTTCTTGCCTGTGAGCATGCGGATTTCATCAATATTGGGCTTGATCATAGTAGGTGCTGCTTCAATTCCCATTTCAAGAAGTTTGCCACTGGTATCCAGAATAACCGGAATTCCTGCCTCTTTTACAATCTTTATAAGTCGCTGATAAGCAGTTCCATCAAGTCCTTTCGGAACACTTCCTGACATTGCAACTACTTTCGCTTCTTTTACAAGATTACGGAATTTTTCCTCAAATCCGGCAAAATCCTCTTCTGTAAGGGTAAACCCAGGTTCCAGAAATTCTGTCTGAACTTTATTAACTTCATCCCAGATATTAATACAGGATCTGCTTTCTGCAGCTACATGATAAAAAGCACTTTTAATACCAAACGGCTTCAGTGCATTCTCAATATAAGCTCCTGCATAACCACCTACAAAACCTGTGGCAATCACCTCTGCTCCGTAAATTGAAGCCGGCTTGGATACATTCAGACCTTTTCCACCAGGAACATAAGTACATTCCTTTACACGATTCACTTCTCCAGTCTTAAAGTTATTTACCACATACCGCTTATCAATGGCTGCATTTAATGTTACTGTCAGTATCATATGCTCAATCCTCATTCATCAGAAGAATCTTCCCCTTTACAAGACCAGGTGTCTTATAGAGCTGGAATGCTTCCTGAGCCTGACTCATTGGCATTTTGCGATAAATAAATCCCGGATCAAATTTCAGCTGACCGGTTGCAAAATAATGAGCTGTAAGATCCCACTCTTTGCCTGGGAACGGGGAACTATAGGACATCCAGGAGCCTGTAAGTTTAAATTCTTTACGATTCATATTCTCCCACTGCTTTGGTGTAAATGTAAGATCTGCATGAGGTGTTCCAATGAAGCATACGTGTGCCTTATTCGCAGCAAGTTCAAATGCCATATGCATAGTGGGAACCTGTCCGGCTGTTTCAAACACATATTCATAGCCCTTACCACCGGTAATTGCCATAGCCTCTTCCATATAATTCTCTTTGGTTGTATTGATAACTGCATCTGCGCCCATTCTCATGGCAAGATCCAGGCGTTCCTCACTAATATCAAATACGACAACCTTCTTGGAACCAAAGATCTTTGCCCACTGCATTGTGAATATGCCAATTGTTCCACATCCTAAAATTGCTACGCAGCGACCGCCCTGATAATCATTCTGAAGGAGTCCATGAAGAGCAACTGTGGATGGCTCGAACATTGCACCCTGTTCATAGGAAATAGACGGATCAAAAGGAATCGCATTCTGCTCTGGAATTACTACATAATCCGCATTACTTCCCTGCTGCCTGGAACCGATAAAACTGTAATGCTTACATAAGGAGAAGTTTCCATTCTGACAATCATCACACTTCATGCACGGAAGAAGCGGAGCCCCGGAAACGCGGTCGCCAACTTTCACCTTAGTGACCCCTTCGCCAACTTCTACTACATCACCAGAAAACTCATGTCCAAGAACGATAGGATAAAAATGAACACCATGATTCAATACTCGCGGAACATCAGAGCCACAAATGCCGGAAGCTTTTACTTTAATCTTTACCCAGCCTGGTTTTGCCTGCGGTTCTTCGATTTCCTGGTACTGTACATCCTCGTTTGCAACTACAACTGCTGCTTTCATCTTGAAATACCTCCTTACTTCCGTACCATCATAGCTTTCAGAGATTCATATAAATCCCTGTATGTACGGTATGTCTTATTATAAACTTCTTTATTCTCAGGATTGGGCTCATGGCGTCTTGTCTCTTTCACTGTCATGGAAACCGCTTCCTCGTAATCTTTATAAAATCCAACTCCTACGCCAGCCAGGATTGCAGCACCTAATGTGGTTGCTGTATCGGAAGCAGGGACCACCACTGCCTTGCCTGTCACATCAGCCTTAATCTGAGTCCAGAGAAGGGAATTGGCTGAACCTCCCATAGCACGAAGAACTTCTGCTTTAGCACCTGCTGCTTCAGCCACCTCCAGATTATGGCGCAGGGAAAATGCTACGCCCTCCATACAGGCTCTTACCATGTGTCCCTTGGTCTTAGCAAAATCAAGTCCATAGAAAACGCCTTTGGCGTATGGATTCCAGACAGGGGATCTCTCTCCGGACATATACGGAAGGAATACAACGCCTTCACTTCCGGCTGGTACTGCCTCGGCAATCTCATTCAGTTGTTCCAGAGAAGATTTCCCGGTATCCGCCTTACGGCTCCTCTCATAATCTGCAAACTCTCTCTCAAACCAGCGCATGACACCGCCGCCTCCGGTAGTTCCTCCCTGAAGGAGCCACTGCCCTGGCACTACGTGATATCCCAAGATCAGGCTTGGATCTGCTTTATATGTATCGGTGCAGATGCTCATGCCACCAGCCTGTCCACCCTGCTCCTGGGTCTCCCCCGGATGAATCACCCCCGCACCAAGTGTCCCACAGGCTGCATCCAGACCGCCGGCCACTACAGGAGTTCCGACAGCCAGTCCACTCTGGGCTGCCGCCTCTTCCGTCACAGTTCCCACTACCTTATCGCACGCAACAATCTCCGGAAGAAAATCCACAGGAATTCCCAGTTTCTCACACATCACTTCATCCCAGGTACCAGTACGCATATCAAAGCAATGCAGGCCATATCCCTGTGAAAGATCCTGTGTGATGGCACCAGTCAGTCTGTAAGCAATAAAGCTGTTTGATTGAAGGATCTTGTAAATCTTATTATATACTTCAGGCATATTCTCCTTATACCAGAGAATCTTCGCTGTGGTATAAGAAGGCTGAAGAGAATTACCTGCAACATTGAAAATATTCTCACTGCCGATTTCATTATTGAGTCTGTCGCAGATTTCCTGGGCTCTTGTATCCATCCAGATAGGTGTATCTGTCAGAACATTTCCCTCATGGTCAATGGCAATAGCCGACCAGCTCTGCCCATCAATTCCCACTCCGGCAATCTGCTCTCCTGAAATATTACCTGTCTCCAGGCATTCGCAAATAGCGCCGCAAACCGCATGCCACCATTCATCCGGCTTCTGCTGCGCCCATCCCTCATGAGGATAATAAACAGGGTAATCCCCATTGGCGGAAGCCATCACCTTTCCGTTCTTGTTAAATATGGCAACCTTGCACGCGCTGGTTCCAATATCAATTCCTAATAAATAGTCTTTGCTCATCCTTGTCTCCTTATGGATTTCCCCATAAAAATATCAGTCTGAAGTTTCCGTACAATATGGTCAGGAAGCTCCTCTCTTCCTTCAAGCCGTTCCAGCATGATCTGTGCTGTTTCCCTTGCAATTTTCTCTGTAGGCTGTGAAACAATGGTAAGTGCAGGTCTGCAGGCACGGGCAAAAGGCAGATTGTCAAATCCCACCAGGGAAATCTCCTCTGGCATGGATACCCCCATCTCGTTAAGCCCGATCACTGCCCCCATAGTCATCTCATAGTTTGTCACAAAAACAGCTGTCATATCAGGATTCTCTTTCACCAGCTCTTCTACTGCCTGAACGCCCCCCTGGATCGTGTAATCACCATGGCAGATCAGCTTTTCATCAACCGCAATTCCATGAGCCTTAAGTGCTTTCATATATCCTAACATACGCTGTCTGGCAGTGAATACCTCATCCGGGCCACCGATCAGACCGATCTTCTGATGCTGTTGTTCTACCAGCATGCCAACAGCTTTCTCAGCTGCATTTACATTATCCACCAACACGCAGTCGCAGGATATTCCCTGGATCATACGGTCGATAAGCACAATGGGCTTACCAGTTTTCTGAAATTCATTCAGATGGGCTCCTGTCATATCTACCGGCATATTGATAATTCCATCCACACGTTTCCTGGTAAGGAAATCCACTGCTTCTTTTTCAAGCTTCTTATCTGTTCTGCAGTCACAGACAATCGCTGCATATCCATGGCTTCGGAGAATATCCTCCATTCCACTGATGATTTCGGCACAGAAAACATTGTTCAGCTCTGGAATCACAACCCCCACTGTCTTGGTCGCATTGGTCTTCAGACCGCGGGCAACTTCATTTACTTCGTAATGTAATTCTTCGATGGCTTCTTCGATCTTGATACGGTTCTTCTCTCTTACATTCCCCCCATTGAAATAAGAGGAAATCGTTGCCAGGCCAAGTCCTGTCCGTCTGGCAATATCTTTCATCGTCGCTGCCATAAATCAGCCTCTTACTCAGCCTTTCCGTCACAGCCGCAAACTTTCATACGGGCCATTACAAGCTCTTTCACAGCTGCAATTCCAGCCTTGCCATATGCCTTAGGATCAAATACCTTCTCATCCTCAAGTGTCTCTCTGACAGCCTTGGAGTATGCTGCACGAAGCTCGGTGGCAAAATTAACCTTACAGATTCCTCTCTTTACGCAATCCATAACATCCTCATCGCTAAGGCCGGAAGCGCCATGAAGAACCAGCGGAATATCTACAACTTCACGGATTTCACTTAAACGCTCCTTATCAAGAACAGGAGTTCCCACATAGAAGCCATGTGCTGTGCCGATTGCTACCGCAAGAGAAGTAACGCCGGTGCGCTCTACAAATTCTCTGGCTTCCTGTGGATCGGTATTGGTATCTGCAACTGCAACCAGATCATCTTCCTTACCACCTACCTTACCAAGTTCTGCCTCGCATGGGATTCCCATAGAAGCTGCTACGTCAGCCACCTTCTTGCTCACCTCAATGTTTCCTTCATAGTCCAGCTTAGAACCATCAATCATCACGGAAGTATATCCAGCCTTCAGTGCCTTCATCGCAAGATCAAAACTACTGCCATGGTCAAGGTGCAGGCAAACCGGAACGGAAGCCTTTGCAGCTTCTGCTGCAACGATTGCCTGATAGGTCTCAAGAGTGCCATATTTAATAGTAGATGGAGTAGTCTGGATCATAACAGGTGCTTTCAGCTCCTCAGCTGCCTGAATGATAGCTTTCACCATCTCCATATTCTCTGCATTAAATGCACCTACTGCGTAACCGCCCTGCTGAGCCTTCAGCAACATTTCCTTAGATGTAACAAGTGGCATATTCTCCTCCTTCTGCCTGCTGATACAGGCCATGAATCTTCGGTTTTCGAAAACCGAAACGTTTCTGTTTTAGTTCATATTAACTCTTTTCCAAATTTCTGTCAACAGTAAATATTTCATCTTTTTGCGTAAAATTTTACCTTGAAAAATCCGGCAAAGAAAGGTAACTTATAGAGTAGAATATTTTCGGAACCGGTATCAGTTTTTATAGATTACTGTGCCAGATTTCTGAGAAAGAACGAAGGGAGAATATATTATGTTAAAAGGAATTCCAGAAATACTTTCACCACAGCTTTTAAAAGTTTTATGCGAGATGGGACACAGCGACCGCATCGTTATCGCGGACGGCAACTTCCCAGTAGAATCAATGGGTAAAGATGCAATTGTTGTTCGCTGCGACGGACATGGAGTTCCAGAACTTCTGGACGCTATCCTTACTGTTATCCCTCTTGATTCTTATGTAGAGAAACCAGTTACCCTGATGGAAGTTATGCCTGGCGATCCGGTAAAAACCCCAATCTGGGATACATACAAAGAGATTGTTTCCAAACATGATGAACGTGGCGCCGAAGCAGTTGGAAATATCGAGCGTTTCGCATTTTATGAAGAGGCAAAGAAAGCATATTGTATTATCGCTACAGGTGAGAAAGCTGTTTACGCAAACGTTATGCTTCAGAAAGGTGTTGTTATCAACAAATAATTTTTTTCAGCTAAAAAGCTCCGTCGGATTCCCGACGGAGCTTTTATTATTCATGTTTATTATGATTCACTATTTTTTCCTTTTTTCTTAAGAAGCCAGATTACCACTGCGATACCAATGATAATAACTACCACCAGAATCCAGATAACAGAGCTCATTCCTTTATCTGTGCTCTCCACATTTTCGCTGGACGCTTCCTGTTCTGCACTTTCTGAAGGAGCAGCTGTTACTGCTGCCTCTTCTGTAGGCGCAATAGTCTCAGTGGGTTCCGGGGTAGGAGTACTTGTCTCAGTGGGTTCCGGAGTAGGAGTACTTGTCTCAGTCGGCTCCGGGGTAGGCGTGCTCGTCTCAGTCGGCTCCGGGGTAGGCATACTTGTCTCACTTGGCTCCGGGGTAGGCGTACTTGTCTCAGTCGGTTCTGGAGCAGGAGTACTCGTCTCGGTTGGCTTCGGAGTAGGAGTACTTGTCTTCTCAGGCTTCGGGGTAGGAGTGCCTGTTGGCTCTGCCTCCGCATCACTGACATCTTTGCCTTCGGTACCTGCTTTTCCAACTTCAGAAGTATTCTCTCCAGCCTGAACAGATTGGGAACCGTTTTCCGCTTCTTTCTCAGTTTCAGGAACAAGTTCTACTGTACTCTCTTCCGTATTGGTGGCTTCTGCAATATTTACCCAGCCAGAAACATCACCAGCCTCTGTGTGTCCCCAGATACCATCTTTACCAGTATCTACTTCTGTATCAATATATAACTTCTCACCGTTCGCTATATTACAGCCTCCGGAAACTGTGCCGTACTTTTTGCCAGGTCCTTTATACAGGCAAACGGAACCGTCTTCCTTAGCATTGACTGTAATACTGTAATTCGCATCCTTGCTTCCGTATAAAGCAAGCTCTGATGCCACTGCCTCGGCAAGAGTAGCCGGCTTCAGATAATTCTCTTCCAGGAAACCAAACATGCCATGAAGCTGAGCATATACCCATACTTTTCCAGCTTCATCTGTGGTCTCTCCTTCTACATGGATCGCAGTTCCATTAGGAATCAGCTCATCATTCAGCTTCGGGCTGGAAGTATCTGCCTCTGAATACATGTCAACACCGCCATCAGGCGATTCTACGATCATATAGTAATCTGTTTTGTAATCTACCTCCTGTGTCTTTCCTGCATCTGCAAAAACTCCCACAGTCATGCAGAAAGTAAGAAGCACAGCCAGCAGCATTCCCAGCTTTTTCTTCATATATATCCTCTTTTCCCTCTTGTATACATTTTTCGTTACTGTTTACTGATAACATTCCGCGAGGTATTTTTGTGAACGGAATGAGCAGTAACCATTTTTCTGCTTTTCATTGTAACACACCAGGAAAAACTTGCAACCATTTTTCTCATATTTTCCCATTATTTTACAGCAACAGTTACTATTCACCGGTAATGTTCCGCGAGGTGTTTTTATAAACAATTTCACAGAAAAATCGGGAATCCGGGCGTGAAAT
>OIDZ01000625.1_pt1 | contig 10343 bp, 7 predicted proteins | sample 1581681 | NCBI WGS metagenome assembly OIDZ01 (sample SAMEA3882512, study PRJEB24775) | human gut metagenome | biome: human-associated habitat; feature: intestine environment; material: feces | place: Netherlands | collected 2009/2010
GTTGAAGCCATCGGCGGCGCGGAGATTCCCGATACGCAGTTCGTCTTTGACATCGCCTTGACGCTTGAGGACGGCGAGGACTTTACCGGAACGCTGCGCACGACCAGGACGAGCGGCGAAACGGGCAGACTGTACTTTAACGGCGGCGCGGCGAGCATCCGCTTGAGCCACGGCGAGAGCGTCACGCTCAGCGGCATTCCGCTTGGCACGAGCTACACCGTCACTGAGCGCGCGGCGCAGGATATGCGCGTAAGCTCTACGGGCAGCGAAGGCGCGATCAAAGGAACCGGGCATATGGCGGCGTTTGTCAACACGATGACGCAGGCGTACACCGACCTGATTGTGCGCAAGGCGTGGAACGACGCGAATGACGCGCAGAAGCTGCGTCCGCAGAGCGTGACGGTCGATGTGACGAGAAACGGACAGACGATCACTACGCTGACGCTGAACGCGGCGAACCGCTGGACGCAGACGCTTACGCAGCTGCCGATGGTTGACGACAACGGCGTGGCGTATGACTACGACGTTGTGGAAAACGATGTGCCGGAGGGCTATACGGCCAGCGTCGTGACGCGCGGAACGACCTTCACGGTCATCAACACGCACCGCATTGACGACGGCTTTGTCCCGGTTGACCCGGAGAACAGACGTCGCGGCGGATTGACCATTCTTGACGACCTCGGCGTGCCTCTGGGCGGCGGTATCAACATGAACGAGGGCGACTGCTTCAACTAAAAGCGGCGCCCCCGCTTCCCTGATACGCAGGCCATCAAGAAGGAGACTTTGCCATGAAAAAACTCATTTTAGCGCTCTGCCTGCTGCTCATGGTTTCCGTGAGTGCGGCAGGGGAAGAGATGCAGACCGAAACCGCGCCGACCGTCGCTGAAATCGCGCTGACGATGCGTCCGGAGAGCGAAGAGCCTACGCACCTGACCGTCGGCAACTCGACGAAGGTCAGCGGAAGCTTTTTCACCACGCAGTTTGGCAACAACACCAGCGACATCGACGTGCGCTGCATGCTCCACGGCTACAACCCCATCGTATGGATGAACCAGCTTGAATTCACGACCGATCCGATGGTCGTGGATTCGCTGGAATCCGCTGATACGAGAGCGGGCAGAACCTACACCATCTGCATTGTGGACGGCCTGACCTACAACGACGGCGTCACCCCGGTGACGGCGGAGGATTACGTGTTTTCCTATCTGCTGCTGACCTCGCCGCAGTTTGCGGCCCTCGGCGCAAACACGGGCGCTTATGCGCACGTTGTGGGCTATGAGGCGTTTAGCGCGGGAGAGACGGACGTGTTTTCCGGCGTGCGGCTCATCGACGATCGGACGTTCAGCGTGACGGTCAAGGCGCAGTATGAACCGTATTTCTACGAGCTGTCGTATCTGTCCGTCTATCCGTATCCAATCGGCGTGATTGCGCCCGGATGCGAGGTGCGCGACGACGGAGAGGGCGCGTATATCGCCAATATCGACGAAACGGCAGTCGAGCCGGTCTTTACGGCGGAGCTGCTGCAAAGCACGGTGCTGGACGCGGAAAACGGGTATCTGTCCCACCCGTATCTGACCTGTGGGCCGTATAAGCTGGTCAGCTATGACCGCGAAAGCGGCACGGTGGAATTCGCGATCAACGAATTTTACGTCGGCAACTATGAGGGCGTGCGTCCCGTGATTGACACGGTGACGCTCGTCCCGGTGCTGCCGCAGGACATGAAGGAGAAGCTGGAAAGCGGCGAAATCGACCTGCTGAATAAAGTGGTCGATGGCGACGTGGTCAACAGCATGCGCCCGATGCTCAGCGAAGGCTATTCGCTGCTGAACTATGCGCGTCTGGGATATGGCTTCTGCGCCTTTGCCTGCGAGCAGGGGCCGCAGCAGTTCAAGGCGGTGCGGCAGGCGATTGACTACTGCTTTGACGCGGACAGCTTTGTGCGCGACGCGCTCAAGGGCTATGGCGTGACGGTCAACGGCTATTACGGCCTTGGCCAGTGGATGACGCTGGCGGCGATGGGCACCATCCGCCCGGAAGGCATTACCCCGCAGGAAGAAGAAGTCTGGGATGCGCTGAACCTCGACGAGCTGAATCCCTATACGCTTGATCTGGGCAAGGCGAAAGCGCTGCTGGAGGAAGACGGCTGGACGCTGAACGAAAACGGAGAGCCGTTTGACGAAACGCGCGACGCCGTGCGCTGCAAGGATGTGGACGGCGAGTTGATGCGCCTGTCGCTCGACTTTGCGCAGGTGAAGGACAACGATTTCGCACAGCTGGTCGTCGATCAGTTCAGCGAAACGCTGCCGCAGGTCGGTATCGAGTTGATTGTGCATGAGGTCAGCTTTAACGAAATGCTCAGCGATTATTACCGTGAGGACGGCGAGCGGCTGTACGACATGAATTTCATGGCGACGAATTTCGTTTCCACGTTTGATCCGTTTATGACGTTCACCGATGATCCCGACTTTGTGGGCGCGATGAACACGAGCGGCATGACCGATGAGCAGCTTATCGACATGACTTGGGACATGCACAAGACTGAGCCATACGACGTGCTGACCTACGAGCAGAAGTGGATCGAGTTCCAGAAGTATTACAACGAGCTTCTGCCGACGATGCCGATTTATTCCAACGTTTACTTTGATTTCCACACGAATTGGCTGCAAAACTACTACGCCGGCTCGGAGATCAACTGGCCGGAAGCGGTGCTTTACGCCTATATCGCCGAGCCGGTTGAAACGGCGCCGGACGAGGTGCAGAGCGGTTTGGACCTTGACGACGACATGAAGATCGACGGCGGGAACGACTTCGGCGACGATGATTTTGAGATCATCGAGTAACCGCTCAAACACAGGTATATCAAACGAACCCCTTCCATGGCCGGGCGGCCGCGGAAGGGGTTCAATGTTTTGGGGAAAAAGAGACGGAGCGAATTACACCAGATGAAGCACCTGAAAGAACAGGATATACGCCAGCCCATAGTATGCGATGACGGCAACCAGATCGTTGACGGTCGTAATCAGCGGACCGGAAGCCACGGCGGGATCGATGTGAATCTTTTTGAAGAACATCGGCACAGCGGTGCCCACAAGGCTGGAAAGCACCATGGAGAGCACCAGCGCCGCGCCCGCGCACCCGGAGATGCACAGGGCATAGAACAGCGTTTTGCCCTTGAGCAGCCAGACGTACAGCCCGATGAACACGAGCGCCAGAAGGCCGAGCAGCAGGCCGCTGAAAAAGCCGACGCGCATTTCCTTGAGCACGAGGTCGAACTTTTGCCGCGCCGTCAGTTTTTCATCCATCAGCACGCGGATGGTGACGGCCAGCGACTGCGTGCCGACGTTGTCCGCCATATCCAGAATGAGGGACTGGAAGCAGACGATCAGCGCGACCTGCGAAACAACGGACTCGAACAGCCCGACAACGGAGGAAACGCCCATGCCGAGAAAGAGCAGGATAATCAGCCACGGCAGACGCTTTTTGAGGCTGGTTTTCAGCGGCTCATGCAGATCCTCCTCGCCGGTCAGGCCGCCCAGCTTGGCGTAATCGTCGCCCATCGCGTCATCCACGGCTTCGACGATGTCATCCGTGGTGATGACGCCGATGACGCGCCGCTTTTCGCCCAGCACCGGGATGGAATCCTCGGCGTAACTGCGCAGGCGGTCGAGACATTCCTCGGTATGCTCATGCGCGAGCACGGTCGGGAAATTGCGGCTGATGAGCGAATCGAGCGCGGTTTCCTCGCGGGCGACGATCAGATCCTTGAGGTCGATGGCGCCATAGAACGATCCGTCGTCGTCGTTGACGAAGAGGGTGGAGATATTGTCATTTTCCTCGGCCTGTGCAACCAGCGCGCGCATGGCCTGCTTGACGGAAAGATGGCGGCTGATGGAGACGAAGTTGGTGCTCATCGCGCTGCCGATTTCGTCCGGCTGATAGGAGCAGATGAGGAGGATATCATGCTGCGACTCCGGGTCAAGCTTTTCCATCAGCGCGCTGCGCAGCTCGGGGGAGACGGTTTCCAGCGCGTCAACCGCGTCGTCGGCATCCATGGCCTCGACGATATCAGCGGCCTGCTCCTGCGGCAGCTCGCGGAGGTACTTGCCCGCGTCGCTGACATAGGCGAAGACGTCGCCCAGCCGCTCGGCGCCGAGCAGGCGATACAGCCGCGCGCGCTGGCGAACGTCGAGCAGCTCGAGCGCGGCGGCGATGTCGCACTCGTGCGCGTCGTGCAGCACGACGGCGAGCTGCTCGTCGGTCTGGCCGCCGGAGCGAAGCAGGCGCGCCAGCTCGCTGACGCGGGCGGACATGGAAAGCGATTCTGCCCTTTTTTCTTCCATAGCGATCCCTTATTTCTTCATGTATTTGTGAATCTGGTCGAGCACGAGCTGCGTGCCGTCCGCGTCCGGCAGGGCGGCGAGGCGCTGACGCAGCAGCTCGCGATCCGCCCAAAGCGCGTCGATGGCGGGCGGCAGGGATTCGGCGGTCAGCTCGCTCTGCGGCATGACGTGCGCCAGACCGCGCGCCTTGAGCGAATTGGCGTTGAGCACCTGATCGCCGCGCCCGCTGTGGTAGGGGATCAGCAGCGCGGGCTTGCACAGCGCCATCAGCTCGGAGAGCGAATTGCTGCCCGCGCGGGAGAGCATGATATCCGCGCAGGCGAACGCATCCGGCAGCTCGTCGGAGAGGTATTCAAACTGCTTGTAGCCCGGCGTGTTTTCAAGCGACGCATCCAGATTGCCCTTGCCGCAGACATGGAGCACGTCGAACCGCTTGGTCAGCGCCGGAAGCGCCTCGCGGAGCACCGCGTTGACCGTCTGCGCGCCCAGCGAGCCGCCGATCATCATTAAAACGGGCTTTTGGCCGTCAAAGCCGGCCAGCCTGAGGCCGCGCGCGCGGTCGCCGGAGAAAATCTGCGCGCGAAGCGGCGTACCCGTCAGAACGCCCTTCGGGGCGAGCAGCTTTGCGCACTCCGGGAACGTCGTGCAGACGGATTTGGCGAACGGCTTGCACAGCTTGTTGGCCAGCCCCGGCGTGATATCGCTTTCGTGCATCACCACCGGCACACCGCAGATGGCCGCGCCGAAGACGACCGGAACGCTGACAAAGCCGCCCTTGGAGAACACGACGTTCGGCTTCAGCCTGCCGATGACGCCGATGCTCTGGAACGCGCCCGCGATGACGCGGAAGGGATCGGTGAAGTTTTTCCAATCGAAATAGCGGCGCAGCTTGCCGGAGCTGACCGCGTGATAGGTTACGCCCTGCATCGGCTCAATCAGCGTGCGCTCGATGCCGTTCTTCGTGCCGATATAGTGAATATCCCAGCCCTCCTCGAGCAGATGGGGGATGAGCGCCTGATTGGGCGAGACATGGCCGGCCGTGCCGCCGCCGGTTAAAACAATGCGTTTCACGCAAAGACCTCCCTGAGTTGATTTGGCTATATTATAGCAAGCAAAAAGCGGGGGGTCAAGGGGAAGGCGCGACGTGAAAACTGCGTTAAAAAAGTGTTCAGTTGGTGTAGCGTTGCCGTAAAGCGGATGGAAATTTGTCACAAGCGGACGAATTTTTATAAAGATAACAGATTGGTGCGGAAATTCGGTGCGGAATGTGTTATAATCAGGCTGTTCAATACTGTCAAACGGGAGAATCTCATCGACATTATGAAGGGGTATTCAAGCATGAACGAGAACATCGAGTCGTCCCAGAAATTCCCGATGCGGCCTGTCGCGCCGCTGGGCGTCATCGCCATGAACGGCTGCGAGGAAATGGGCCGCAGGGTCAACGAGTATCTGATGAACTGGCAGGTGGACGCGACCTCCGACCAGAAGCTCCACAGCTTCTACGGCTCGGATAAGAACGGCTTCCTGCTGGAAGCGCACTGCCCGCGCTTCGGCACCGGCGAGGGCAAGGGCATGATTAAGGATACCGTTCGCGGCTATGATCTGTTCATCATCTGCGACGTGGGCGCGTATCAGTGCACCTACAAGCTCTATGGCCGAGAGGTTCCGATGACGCCGGACGAGCACTACGCCGATCTCAAGCGCATCATCGCGGCGGTCAGCGGCAAGGCTTACCGCATCAACGTCATCATGCCGATGCTCTACGAAGGCCGCCAGCATCGCCGCACCTCCCGCGAGTCCATGGACTGCGCCGTGATGCTCCAGGAGCTGGTCGCGATGGGCGTTTCCAACATCATCACCTTCGACGCGCATGATCCGCGCGTGCAGAACGCCATCCCGCTGAGCGGATTTGAAAGCATCATGCCGACCTACCAGATGCTCAAGGCCATGTGCCACACCTACGATGATCTGCGCATCGACAAGCATCACATGATGGTCATTTCCCCGGACGAGGGCGCGCTCAACCGCAACATCTATTACAGCTCCGCGATGGGCGTGGACATGGGCATGTTCTACAAGCGCCGCGATTACACCCGCGTGGTCAACGGCCGCAACCCGATCGTCGCGCACGAGTATCTGGGCGACAGCGTGGAGGGCAAGGATGTGTTCGTGGCCGACGACATCATCGCTTCCGGCGACTCCATCCTCGATCTGGCGTATAACCTCAAGCGGCGCAAGGCCAAGCGCGTGTTCGCGGGCGCGACGTTCGCGTTCTTCACCAGCGGCCTGGAGGCGTTTGATAAGGCGTATGCCGAGGGCATGATCGACCACGTGTTCGCTACGAACCTGACCTATACCCCCAAAGAGGTGCTCGAACGCCCGTGGTTCAGCCAGGCGGATATGAGCAAATACATGGCGTTCGTCATCGCGACGCTCAACCACGATCAGTCCCTGAGCTACCTGCTCAATCCGTGGAACCGCATCGAGAAGCTGCTGACGAAGTACCGCGCCGATCATCCCGTCGAGGATTGAGAGATTCCCCGCACACAAGCATAAGTGAAATGGGCTGTCAAGCTAACAGAACCGAATATTTCAGGAAAAATCAAGTATTTGCGCCCGAAGGTTTCCAAAGGGCGACCGGAAAGCCCTTTGGTGGGGCGATGGGGCAAAGCCCCATATCCAAAAATGCTTAGATATTTGCTTCTTGAAATGTTCGATTTAGGCTTGACAGCTCTTTCTTATGTCTAAGGAGAGTCAGTGCCGTTTCGCTCTGACCTTCGGCGCGGTCGCCTGATGGCTCATATCCAGCAGCGTTTTGAGGGTTTCGTCGGAAGCGCTTCCGTCGAGCGCGGCGGTGATCCAGTTTTCCTTGCTCATGTGATAGGCGGGGAAGAGACCGGGCGCGCCGCGAAGCGAGACGATGAGGTTGGGGTCGCATTTCAGGTTGACGATATCCATCCGCGCGTCCGACGGCAGGCCGAGCCTGCGCGCGGGGATGTTCATCGCGAGCGCAAACCACTTGCGGTTGGCCGGGTGGCGGAAGACGGCGGAAACGTTGTCATCCGAAAAGGGATAATCCGGCTCGACGCTGTATGTGTCGAAGATGTATCGGGTCAATTCGGCGCGGGTCACAAGATCGCCTCCCCTGTGTGAATGAAATCAGTATAGCGGGAAAGCGGGAAAAAGTCAAACCCCGCGTGCCGTTTTCGCCCGCGATGCGGAAGACTCGGGGCATGAAAAAAGCCGGAGAGAAAATCTCTCCGACCCAGACTGCAGACAAAAAGCTATTCTCCCCCGAAGGGGGGCGAATAGCCCTTTCCGCAAATGAAAGAATAGCTGAATTTCTTGATTTTGCTATTCAAGCCAAGTTTGCTTATGTCAATAAATCGAGCCGGAGAGAAAATCTCTCCGGCCGGAAGGAAACGGATTACAGTTCGCCGTTCAGGATGGCGTCGATCACGACATGGCCGACGGTGAAGTTGTTCTTCATCGCGGTGGCGAAGATGTCGGCGGATTCAACGCTGGACTCGGACGCGAGGGAATCCACGAAGTTCGGATCCCAGAGGCTCTCCGGGGAGGCGCCGTTCATAAACACGTCGGTGTTGACGGAATCGCGGATGATGATGTAGCGGTCGAGCATGCCGAGGCGGTCGAGCACGACGGACATCGCGTGATCCTCCATCTCGGTGAGGGCATACGGATCGGGGCAGCCGTAGGTCTCGGTCATCAGCAGGGCGTTCGCGTGGTCGTGCATGCCCTTCCAGTAGTTATCGGCGGTGACGGTCGTGCCGCGCAGCACCTTCGGGTCACGGATGGCCCAGTCGGCGTTGTCGAACGTGGCGGCCATGAAGGCGCGGGTCTTTTCGGTGGTCTCGATCTGAACATCCTTGACGAGGTTGAACACCTTCTCGCAGAGCTCCTGATTGAGCAGCTTGGCGGAAGCGTCGTCATAGCTCTCGTCGTGGAACCAGGTGGTCGCCAGATCGGTGGTCAGGTCGCGCGCGTCGGCATGGTGGCCGAGGTCGAAGTCAACCGTCGCGGTGATGACGAACACGTCGCCCATCACGCCGTACTCGACCGCGGAGCCGGCGCAGCCGGTGCTGATGATGTAGGCATTGCTGAAATCGAAGCGATCATCCATCAGGATGGCCTGAAGGGTCATCGCGCTGTTGACCTTGCCCATGCCGGTCACGCAGAGGGCGACGCCGTCCTTGACATACAGCGGGTTCGGGCAGCCGACGATATCGTAGCTCTCGCCGCCCTCGCAATAGCCCTCATAGTAATACTGAGCCTCGCCGGGGAAATCGCCGGCCATTTCGCCGCTTTCGAACTTCGGCAGGATCAGCGCCTTGATGGCGACGGGCTCGGCCAGCGCGAGGGACGCGCAGACGATGAGCAGAGCGGCAACGAGCAGAGCAAGCAGTTTCTTCATGGATGAAGGTCTCCTTTCAGAATTGAAAATCCGAACATTCTTGCTGACTTTCGCAAATTTGAACGGATTTTTAATGAACGAGTTGCATTGTACCACGCTTTGCGTTCGGAATCAAGAGGGAAACACACATTTTATCTGCAATATAAAAACGGACGCATCGCGGCGCGCCCGTTTTTAAGGGAAAGGCGGATTCAGCCCGTTCTTTCATGTATGCAGTAATTGAGCAGAAAGCGAATTCTGCACAAAACGCGGGTGCGCAAGCCTCCCTGCTGGTAAGACAGTAAAATTCAAATTTCTTGGAACAGGCATGATCTCGGTCATGCCTGTTCCGCTTTTAGCAGTTCATCCACGGGAATGTAGCCCACAAGGTCGTACTCGATATGTACCGTCTGCCTGCGCTTGCTAACATGGGAAACGGAGAATAGCAAGCACAGCAAGTGTAGCTACACTTGCGAAATCCGGCGTGGCACGACCGGGATTTCCTTGCAGAATAGCAAGCAAATCCGGTGAGTACCCACACCGGAGCTTGCCATTCCGGCAAGCAATGCACGGCGGTACCCACTCGCGCGTTTTGCAAAATTTCAGCCGTGCTTACCTTTTGCAAAACCTTGTTGGGAAACATCTCAAACCCTTTAACAATTTCAAGGAAATTGGCTGCGCTCCTGCGGAGCTGAACATCAATCTATCTTCGGAAAGTGAGTCAGGGATTTTTGGTTTCACGGCGTTCAGGAAAATCCGGTTTTTCCTCATATCCGTCGATCGCCACTTGGCGAAGGTAAGCGCTCATATTCTCTATCCCAAGCTGCGCCATCCTCACCTTTATCAAGCTGAGTTCTTTTTCATCTACGAAGAATTTGACCTGTATCGGTCGTTGACGAATTGCGGGTTTTCGCTTTTCTATCATTATGATGAACACTCCTAAAATTATCTTCCATGTTTCGCAGCTTACGACATTTCCCAAATCATTTCGCTTAAGCGATATAGCATTTCTTGGCGCTCTTCTATAGACCGCTTATTCCAATCAGACCAAGCAAATAGCAGAGAATTGGTTCGGTTAATTGCGGTATCGTGCCCTTGATTCACCAGTTCAGAAAGCGAAGATGTGAGATAAAATTTCGATTGTTTATATGCTTTAGATTTGTTTGCATAAACATCATTATGGATAGATTTGTTGATACTGTTTTCAAGCAAAGTGAGATTTCCAAGCCGGTTGATATAAACTGAAAAATCCTCATCGTTCATGCCATATAATTCTTTATCCGCACAGGTCTGCGGCATAATATGTTCAATTTCTACCGCAGTCTGCGTATAAGAGGTCAAATCATCTACAGTTGTTTTTCCTAATCTCAGTGCATCCACATACGCAGTAATTTTGCCAAGAATAAACTTTATTCGATACTGCTGCATACTATTCAAGCCAAGACGAAGAAAATTTGACTTGTTATCCAGTTTCCAATCGTTCACTGTAGGGATTAGAGTGTCTTTTACAAAACGATCCAAATCTTCAATCGTGACAATGTTTCGAATGTCTTTACACCATGAAGCAAAGGTTCGCTCAGTGACATTAGTAG
>OIDZ01000626.1_pt1 | contig 10329 bp, 10 predicted proteins | sample 1581681 | NCBI WGS metagenome assembly OIDZ01 (sample SAMEA3882512, study PRJEB24775) | human gut metagenome | biome: human-associated habitat; feature: intestine environment; material: feces | place: Netherlands | collected 2009/2010
GCTCCCTCTTCGAGGGCGTGGAGCTTGTCGCCCGCGGTGCGGGAGGCAGGCGAGCGGAACGCCGAAGGTCTGGCACGGCGCAGCCGTGACTGAAGGAGTCAGGCAGCCGCGCACCCGCTATCGGAATTTGTACAAAATCTCGAATTTTCTCATTTCCTGCATATGCAAAAAAAGACGCATCCGGCCAGGCCGAATACGTCCGCAAGTTCTAATGGATTAGGCCTGAGCCGGAGCGCCCACCGGGCAGTTCTCCGCGCAAGCGCCGCAGTCGATGCAGGTATCCGCGTCGATCACAAACTTGCCATCACCCTCGCTGATCGCGCCCACCGGGCAGTTGCTGGCGCACACGCCGCAAGAGATGCAGTCATCAGAAATCTGATAAGCCATACATTTCACCTCCCTTTGTTTAGGATCACTCCCGGAACACATTTTAGCACGAGCGCGCGCGAATTGCAAGTTTTTTGCGCGATTTTACCGGTTCAAATTCAAATAAAGCGCGATTTTGAATTCCCAGTTTTTCGATATGAATCCACAAAAAGCAGGCTAAGCCCGCCTTTTTCTCCGCCGAAGTCCGCAATGCGTCAAGGTTCTGCTCACGCGGGCGATTTTACGCCGTTTCCCATTTGAATGAAAAAAACGGCCTTTAGGCATTTTTACCGCCAAGGCCGTTATGATGTGCATATAATTTTTTAGAAAAGGTCTTCCTTCTTCGCGTCCTCGCGGATTTCCAGCACGTCGATCGCTTCGACGGCCTTCTGTTCCTCGATGACCGGCTGTTCGGCCTTCACGGGCGCTTCCTTGTCCTGCGGCCTGTCCGTCTGCTTTTTCGGCGGTCTCGGGCCTCTCTCCGGCCTCGGCGGGCGCTCTCCCCGTTCCGGCCGCGGGCCGCGTTCCGGCTTGGGGCCGCGCTCCGGTCTCGGCGCGCGCTCCGGGCGTTCGCCGCGCGGCAGGCGCTGCTCCTGCTTTTTCGGCGGGTTCGGCTCGGCCGTCTCCGCCGCGCCGCCCTCGGCGTTTTCCGCCGCCTGCTGCGCGTCCTCCGCCGTCGCGTCCTCCTCCGGGCGCGGCTTGCGCTCGTCCTGACCGGGGCGCTGGCAGTCGTCGATCTTGTATTCGCGCAGCTCAAACGAGTCGCCGACGGCGATGCGCACGCGCACCGTCTCCTCGAGCACGTTGATCGCGTTGATGACGCCCGAACCGTCCGGGGTAATGATTTCGCGCCCCACGCGCGGCATGCGCTTGCGCGTCTGCTCGTAATGATCCTGCTCGTATTTGAGGCAGCACATCAGGCGGTCGCACAGGCCGGAAATCTTCGTCGGGTTGAGCGAAAGATTCTGCTCCTTCGCCATCTTGATGGAGACCGGCGTGAAGTCGCTCAAAAACGTCCGGCAGCAGATCGGCCGCCCGCATGGGCCGATTCCGCCGAGCATCTTCGCCTCGTCGCGCACGCCGATCTGGCGCAGCTCGATGCGGGTCTTGAAAATGCTCGCCAGACTCTTGACCAGCATGCGGAAATCCACGCGGCCGTTGGCGGTGAAATAGAAAATGATTTTGGATCGGTCGAACGCATATTCCACGTCCACCAGCTTCATTTCCAGCTTGTGCTCGGCAATGCGGTCGATGGCGATATCAAACGCCTCTTTTTCCGCCTGCTCGTTGCGCTTCTGCATGGCCAGATCCTGCTCGGTGGCGATGCGGAGAATCGGCTTGAGCGGCAGAACCAGGCGCTCGTCCGGCACATCCACCACGCCCCGCGCCGTCTCCGTCACAACGCTCATTCCGTTGTGCAGCTCCAGCCCGTTGGGGTCAAAGTCGTATAGTTTGGCGGCGCGCTTGAAGCGCACCCTGATTACCATGGCCATTTGGCATATTCCTCCGATATTTGAAGAAGGATGGTTTCAAACGCCGACGCAAACGCGACGTTTCCGGCGAGCATCACCCGCGCGCGCCGCAGCGTTTCCATCAGCGACAGACCGCCGGAAAGCGGCGTCCGCCGGGCATAAGCCTCCGCCTCGCGCGCATAGCCCGCGCCCGCGACGGACGCGCCGCCCGCCTGCTGCACCAGAATATCGCGCAGCGCGATTTCCAGCGTATCCAGCACGAGCTTCTGCCGCTCCTTATCCTCCTTGTAGAGATTCACCACCACCGGCACATCCGCCGGACGGTGAACAGAAAACACATCGCGCGTCAGCGCCATGCGCAGCTCGAGCTGCCCGTCGTCGATTGCCAGCGCGCGGCCGACGCAGCCCTCCGCCATGCGCGCCTTTTTCTTCGCCGTCTCCGGCGGCTGGCCGAGCGCGATCAGGCGCGCGGCGCAGGCCTCCTCCGTCAGCGGATGAAACCGCACGACGCGGCAGCGGGAAACGATGGTCGGCAGCAGCGCCGCGGGCTGATCAGTGATCAAAAAGAAGACCGTCCGCTCCGGCGGCTCTTCGAGCGTTTTCAGCAGACAGTTCTGCGCGGCGGCGTTCATCCGTTCGGCCTGCGGGATGAGGATGACCTTCGCGCCGTCCTCAAAGCTCTTGACCGAAACGGTATCCAGCACCTCGCGCATCACGCCGACGCCGATGATCTGCTTTCCCTTCTCCGGCACAACGGTATGCACGTCCGGGTGCGTGCCGGAGAGCACGCGCCGACACGGGCCGCACGCCCCGCAGGGCTTCTTCTCTCCCCGGCAGAGCGCGGCCATAGCGCAAAGCTGCGCGGCAGAGCGCTTACCCGTGCCGCCCGGCCCCGTGAGCAGGTAGGCATGGACATAGCGCCCCCGCGCAAAATCGCTTTGCAGTTGGCCGATGAGCGCAGACTGCCCCGCAAGATCCGCAAAGGCAATCATGTTACACCTTGAGGAACTGGCTGACCTCCAGCACGAACACCGTCGCGCCGCCGACCGTCACGCGGATCGGGTACGGCACATAGACGCCGCCCGCGCCGCCCATCGGGGTGGTGGACGCGGTGATCTGCTCGCGGCTCTTGCAGATCTTTTCGATCACGCCGAGCGCATCCTGGAGCTTGTCGTCCTCCACGCCGCTGATGAGCGTGGTGTTGCCCGCGCGCAGAAAGCCGCCCGTCGTCGCCAGCTTCGTCACGCCGAAGCCCTTATCCATCAGCGCGGAAACCAAACGGCCCGCATCTTCATCCTGAACAATCGCAACAATCAGTTTCATACATTTATCCCTCCATGTTCGGTCTATGGAAGTGCAACCCCGGCTGTGCGGAGATACATTCTTGCATTTATTATACAGGAAAAGCGCCCAAAATGCTAGACCTGATTTGGGCGCTTCCTGAAAATTCGGTTAATTCGGTTAAATGGCGCGGGTCGCATGTCTGAGCCACGCGCGCTCGTCGTCGTCCTGCATCAGCGGCAGGAGCGTCTCCCGCACAAAGGCATGGTAATCGTTCAGCCAGCCGCGCTGACGCGGGCTCATCTGCTCGGGGATCACCGCGTCCAGATCAATCGGCGCGCAGGTGATGGTTTCAAACCCGAGGAACTGGCCGTATTCGTTTTCCTCCAGCTTGCGGCAGACCAGCTCGTTCTCCGTGCGAATGCCGTGGCTACCCTCGATGTACACGCCCGGCTCGTCGGTGGTGACCATGCCCGGCTCCTGCACGGTGTCCTCGGCGCGCGTCGGGGATTTATGCCAGCGGAAGCTGTTGGGTCCCTCGTGCACGCTCATCAGGTAGCTCACGCCGTGCCCCGTGCCGCAGCGATAGTCGATGCCCATATCCCAGATCGGGCCGCGCGCGAGGATATCCAGACCGATGCCCGTCATGCCCTGCAAAAACTTGGCGTTCGCCAGATTCAGCATGCTGCACAGAACGGCGGTGAAATGCTTCTTTTGTTCGTCCGTCACCGGGCCGAGCGCGAAGGTGCGGGTGATATCCGTCGTGCCCTCCAGATACTGGCCGCCGGAGTCGATGAGCAGCAGGTCGCGCGGCTCGAGCTTCGCGTCGCTCTCCGGCGTGGCGCTGTAATGCATCATCGCGGCGTTGGCGCGATAGGCGCAGATCGTGTTGAAGCTCGGGGAGATGAAGTGCTCCTGCTCCTGACGGAGCGCCAGCAGCTTGTCGCTGACGCTGATTTCCGTCATCGGGATTTTGCCGACGTTCTGCTTGAGCCAGTACATCAGCCGCGTAACCGCCACGCCGTCCTTCACGTGCGCCCTGCGCAGGTTATCCAGCTCCACGTCGTTTTTGACGGCCTTCATCATCGTGGACGGGTTTTCCGCGCGGATGATTTCAGCTTTTTCCAGCGCGCTCATCAGCGCGGCGGTCAGCCTGCTCGCGTCCGCCAGCACCTTCACATCCGGCTCAAGCCCCTTCAGCGCCGGAATGATCTCGTCATAGCCGCGCACGTTCACGCCCTCGTCCGCAAGCGTCTTGCGCATGGCGTCGTCCACCTTGGTTTCATCGACGAACCAGTTCACGTGCTTCTGCCCGATGACCAGATAGCTCATCACCACCGGCGTGTTGAGCACGTCGCCGCCGCGCACATTGAGCACCCACGCGATGTCATCCAGCACGTTGAGCACATGGAGCTGCGCGCCGCGCTCGGCCATCGCCTTGCGAATCGCGCTCACCTTGCTCTGCACGCTCTGACCGGCATATTGCTCATCGAGGATGAACGCCTTTTCCTGCGGCATCGGCGGGCGATCCTTCCAAAGGTCGCCGAACCAGTCGCCCGTATCGCGCAGCAGCGCGCCGCTTTTCGCGGCCGTCTCGCGCATATCCTCCGCGAATTTCTCGCTGACCACGCCGAAATCCACGCCCAGCGCGTCGTTTTCATGCAGCAGCGCGGTGAGGTATTCCTCCAGCTTCGGCGTGCCCGCCGTGCCCATGCGCATCAGCGTGATGCCGCTCCCGGCAATCTGCCGCTCTGCCTGAATGAAGTAGCGGCCGTCCTCTTTTTCCCCGACGACCAGCGTGCCCGCTGAGCCGGTGAAGCCGGAAAGCCACTGACGAGTTTTGAAATAATCGGCAATATATTCCGAAGCATGGCTGTCCGCCGTCGGCACGATGACCGCAGCAAAGTTTTCATCCTTCATCCGCGCCCGAAACGCGGCGATTTTTTCCGTAACCTGCATCGCAAATCCCTCCGTCTTTCAGTTGTGTGCTTATTATACACCCATACCGCGGCGGCGGGAAAGCCTTTTTTCTTCTTTTTTCATGTTTCGAAAATTGCGCGAAATCGCCCGCTTTTTGTGGTTTACATTTTCGCCGATTTTTCTTAAAATAGGGATATCGGCGCTTTGGGCGCGCCCGACATCAAATCGCAAAGAGGGAATCCACCATGAATACACGCCACGCTCAGCTCGTGCTCGCCGTTGTCCGCGAAGGCAGCTTCACCGCCGCGGCAAAATCGCTCTTTGTCACCCAGCCGACGCTCTCCCAGCAGATTCGGCAGATCGAGCAGCAGCTCGGCCAGCCCATCTTCGAGCGGGGCACCACGCCCATTTCGCTCACGCCCGCCGGGCAGATCTACGTGCAGTCCGCGCGCCGCTTTCTGCAAATCGAAGCGCAGATGAACGAATCCCTCGCCGCGCTTTCCGGCCGGCAGACCGGGCTTCTGCGCCTCGGCCTGCCCATGCAGCGCGCCGACGAGCTTCTGCCGCAGGTGCTCCCCGAGTTTCAAAGCGCCTATCCCGACGTGCGCCTGCAAGCCGTCTCCGCGCGAAACGACGCGCTGGAAGCCGGTCTGCTCGGCGGTGAGCTGGATATGGCGCTGCTCTTCGGCGAGGCCGAAAATGAAAAGCTCGATTATCAGCTCATCGCGTCGGACGAGGTCATCCTCGTTGCCGGGCGAAAAACCGCGCTGGCGCAGCGCGTCCCATCCGGCTCAACCGTCAGCCTGAGCGCCTGCGAGGGGGAAAAATTCGTGCTCCCCGCCGAAAACCTCCCCTTCGCCCGCGCGTACGACGAGCTGCTCGCCCGCGCGGCGCTCTCCCCCTTCGTCGCCATCCGCACGGATGATTCCCAATGCGCCAAGCGCGTGTGCGCCGCCTGTTCACTGGTCATGCTCTGCCCGTTCATCACCCTTTTGAGCGATACGCCCGCCATGCAGCAGCTCGCGCACTATCGCCTGAGCGACGCGGTTTACACGCCGCTGTACATGGCGCACCCGAAGGATATGCCGCTCACGCCCTACGCGCAGGCGCTCTACACCATTATGAGCAACCGTTTCCGGGCGATGACGGCGTACCGGCTGTAAGCGGGCGGTTTTGCGTGATTTCCTATGCTCACTCAAAAAAAGAGAGCCGCCTGTTCGGCAGCTCCCTTAAAGCGTCGCTTATTCGTCCTCGTCCTCTTCGTCATCCTCGTCGTATTCGTCGTCGTCCTCGTCTTCATCCTCATCGTCGTCTTCGTTCTGCTTCTTCTTATAGATGACGCAGGAAATGAGGATGCTCAGCTCGTACAGGCCGATCATCGGCACGGCGACCATGAACTGCGAAACGACGTCCGGCGGCGTGATGATGGCCGCGATGACAAAGATCAGCGGAATGGCGTATCGGCGCACCTTGCGCAGGATATCCGGGGTCAAAATGCCCAGCTTGGTCAGCACAAAGGCGAGCATCGGCTCTTCGAACACAACGCCGAAGGTCAGCAGCATGCCGATCATAAAATCCAGATAGCTGGCCACGGAAATCGCCGAGTGAATGAAATCCGACGTGCTGAAATTGACCAGGAACTGAATCATAAACGGCAGGGCGACCATGTAGCTGAACAGCGCGCCGAGGCAGAAGAAGAAAAATCCGCCCAGCAGCGCAGGCCGTATCGCCCGCTTTTCCTTTTTGGTCAGCGCCGGGGCGACAAAGCCCCAAATCTGGAAAATCAGCAGCGGCGAAACCACCACGACCGCCAGCACGAGCGCCAGCTTAAAATACGAGGTGAGCAGCTCCGACGGGGACAGATACACGTATTGGAACCCCGCGTCCAGACCCATTTGCAGCATGGCGTTGGCCAGCGGCTTGATGATGGCAAAGCAGATGACAAACGCCGCCAGCAGCGCAACCACGCTCAGCGCAATGCGGTTGCGAATCTCCCGCAGATGCCCCACCAGCGACATATTGGCCTGCTCGTTGCCCTTTTGTGTGCTCATCTCTTTTCACCGTCCGTTTCGTTTTTTGCAGAAGATATGCTTCCCTCCGCTCGGAGAGAAGCATCGGTATCCTGTTTTGAATCAGGCGTCCTCTTCTTCCTCGTCCTCTTCGTCGTCCGCCTTCTTGGCGACGGGCTTTTTCTTCTTTTTCTTCACGACGACCTCTTCCTCGTCGTCGTCATCATCGTCCGCGCTGTCGTTCATGCCCTTGCGGAAGCTGCCCAGCGTCTTGCCCAGCGAGCGCCCCAGCTTCGGCAGCGCCTTCGGCCCAAAGATAACCAGCACAATCGCAAGCACAACCAGCAGTTCGGTCGTTCCAATCTTACCCATAAAAAAGTTCCTCCTTTATTCGGCGGCAGCGCTCTGCTGCTCGTCCTTTGCTTCATCGTGTTTTTCCGCGGCCGCTTCCGGCTGCGCTTCGGTTTCATCTTCGCCCTGCGGCTCGGCCGCCTCCGCCTTCGCTTCGTCCTTCGGCGGCTTGGGTGCCTCGTCCGTCTCGTCCGTTTCCGGTGCGGCGGGCTTTTTCTTTTTCTTCTTGGGGTTCAGCTTTTCCTCCGTCTCGCCCCGGGTTTTGCTGATTTCGTCGTCCGCGTCCTTGAAGGCCTTGCGCACGGTCTTTTGTGCGTCCGCGATTTCATCGGTGACCTCGCGGAATTCGTCGCTGGCCTCGCGCAGGTCGCTCGTCGCGTCGTTCATGTATTTTTTGAACGAGCCGACCGCCTTGCCCAGCATGCGCGCCGCCTTGGGCATACGCTCCGGGCCGATGGCGAGCATGGCGACAATCAGGATGACAATCAGCTCCATTGAACCGATTTTAGCCATTCTTGAATCCTCCCGACTCCGTTTGTTTTTTGTAATTTTTTACAAATCGCTTTTTTGTGCTGATGGAAGTATATCACATTCATACGGCACACGCAAGCCGTTTTGTGAAATTTTTTTCGATTTTCTCGATCATTCGGTCTCTTTTTGCGCCCGCGCGTTTGTAAGATTTTACAGTTCCGGCACACCTGCGTCCGGCAGCGCCAGCATTTTATACGTGCACATCATCATAAACCGCTTTTGCTCGTCCGGCTGCCCGCCGATGACGGCGTTCATTTTGCGCACCTGATATTCCAGCGTGTTGCGGTGGATGCCGAGCTGCTGCGCGGCCTTTTTCAAATCCATGAAGTTGAGCAGATAGGCGTAGAGCGAACGCGAGAGCGCCGAGCCGCGCGTCGCGTCCTCATCCATCACGCGAATGACGTCTTCGCACAGATACGGCGCGAGCGACACCCGCCGCTCCAGCGCCGTAAAGAACAGCGTCGAGCCGATTTCCCGCATGAATACCGTCTGCGTACCCGCCGCCAGCAGCGCGAACCGGCAGAGCCGAATCTGCGCCGACAGCCTGTCCAGCGCGAACGTCTGCGAAACGGCCATGCCCGCGCGCGCCGCCTCGCAAAGCGGCCTCGCCGCCTCCGCGAACGCGCCGATCTCCTCCGGCGGAAGCGCGAAAAACAGCGTTTCATCATCAAACGCCGTCACCGGCTTTTGCGGCAGCGCGCTCAGCGCCAGCGTCAATTCCGCGCGCCGCGCGTCGCTCAGACCGCCCGCCGCAACGGCGGCGAGCGCCAGCGGAAAGCGCTTTTCCGTCCGCGCCGCGTTCCCCGCGCGCTCCACAGACCGCCAGAGCGCCGCGCGCGCCGCGTCCCGATCAAACGCCGCCGTCGGCTCGTCGTCGGCGCGGCCGCCCAGCCCCTCCTTCAGCCAGAGCGAAAAGAGCAGCTCAAAGCAGGTGTTCATGTCGCTCAGGTCGAGGGCAAAGCGCGCCTCGATTCGGCGCATGCGGTAGGCCAGCGTGTTGCGGTGAACGCCCAGCCGCTCCGCCGCGCGCCGCAGATTCAGCCCGTCGCTCAAATACGCGCGCAGGCTGCGGATATACTGCGCATCCTCCCGCTCGTCCAGCCGCGCAAGCGCTTCGATTGCCGCGTCGCCAAAATCCGACGCGCGGAAGCCCTGCGCCCCGAGCGCCGTCCGAGCCGCGCGCAGAAGCGCCGCCTCGCTGTACGTGCCCATGTCGTAGAGCGCGCGCCCCGGATCGACGGCCTTGCCCGTCTCCAGCGCGATGCGCGCCTTAGGGAAGCAGCCCCGCGCCGACGCTGCCAGCGCAAACGGCCCGCTCAGCCCCGCGCAGAGCCCGCTTTCCGCCAGAATCCGCTCGATTTCCGCGCGCCACGCCTCGCTCTGCGCCTCGTCATAGAGCAGGACGGTCAGCCCGTTTTCGGTATAACGCGAAAAAGGCTTCCTGTTCAGAAGCCCTTCGATTTTTTCGCCCCCGCCTTCAACCGCCAGGCAGCAAATCGCCCGGCGCGCAGGCTGCGCGAGCAGCGCCAGATCGGGATATCGCTTGTCCACCGCCCGCGCCTCCTTTGCCTCACACACGCATCTGAATTTGGGAGAGCACCTCTTCGCCGTTCACAAAGACGGCCTTCGTGCGGCACTGAATGTCGCGCAGCGGGTTGCCCTCAAAGATCGCGATATCCGCGTCCTTGCCGGCCTCAATCGAGCCGACGCGCCCGTCGATCCCCACGACATGCGCCGGATTGATGGTGATCGCGCGCCACGCGGATTCCTCCTTCATGCCCGCCTTCACTGCCAGACCCGCGCACAGCGGCAGATAGTACAGCGGAATGACCGGCGCATCCGTGATGATGCAGACCTCCAGCCCCGCGTCGTCCAAAATTCCCGCCGTCGCGAAGCTCTTTTCCCTCAGCTCCTGCTTGGATTTCGAGCCGAACGACGGGCCGACCAGCACCGGCTTGCCCGCCTTGACCAGATGCCGGACGATCAGGTGGCCTTCCGTCACATGGTCCAGCGTGATGTCCACGTCAAATTCCTTCGCGATGCGGATCGCCGTCAGGATGTCGTCCGCGCGGTGGGCATGCGCCTTGAGCGGAATTTCCTTGCGGAGAACCGGCAGCAGCGCTTCCAGCTTCATGTCGAACGGGCGCGTCTTGGTCGCGTCCTTCTCGGCCTCCTCGATCTCCTTCGCGTAGCGCTGCGCCTTGAAGAGCGTCTCGCGCAGCGTCGCCGCGACGGCCATGCGCGTAACCGGCATCTTGTGGCCGTTCTGGCCGTAAACGCCCTTGGGGTTCTCGCCGAACGCAATCTTCATCGCCGCCGGGTATTTGAGAATCATGTCGTCCACGCAGTCGCCGTACAGCTTCATCGCCACAAACGTGCCTCCCAGCACGTTCGCCGAG
>OIDZ01000630.1_pt1 | contig 10295 bp, 9 predicted proteins | sample 1581681 | NCBI WGS metagenome assembly OIDZ01 (sample SAMEA3882512, study PRJEB24775) | human gut metagenome | biome: human-associated habitat; feature: intestine environment; material: feces | place: Netherlands | collected 2009/2010
TGTGAACAAAGTTCACAGAAAACCCGAGAATTAAGTTTGCGCAGCAAACGCTACTTCTTGTGCTTGTCACAAGAAGGTTCGTCTTTCTGTGCATTGCGAAGCGTGTTACTGGTCACGGAGTGAACAGTAACTATGTCGAAGAGTCAGGATATGTGTCGACAGAAAATTCTTGCAATGAAAAACCTTAGGTGTGTATAATACAAAACAAAGGTTATCACTTTCTTGCAGGCAGGGATAGATATATTGGGGTCACTGGTCCTAAGTGAACAGTAATATATATTTGGAATGGATGTAGACACGGCGCCTGAAATGTGTTAGAATCAACTTTAATAAGTTTTTTGAAGGATGTTTTTATAATTCAGTATATAGCTTCTGTCTAATCAGACATTTGTATCCCGTTAAATCAAAATTGAAATGTGTTTTAGAATTGTATTAGTCGAAGAGGTAGATGATTGATGAAAGAAAAGTATGAATCATTATCCCTGGCTACGCTGAAAGACTTGGCAAAAGCCAGAGGGCTGAAGGGCATTTCTACTATGAGAAAGCCTGAATTAATTGAACGTATGCTGGAAGAGGATAAGAAAGAACAGACTGCAGAAAATGAGCAGACTATTTCCGGAACAGCAGAAGAGAATACCATATCTGCAAGACCAGAGTATGCGGTAGCAGAAAAAACAGAAAATTCGGGAAGTGTTTCTGCACCGGAGAGAAGAGAGGCACCAACCAGATCCCGTACCATTATACGGCGCAATCCTGAGTATCGCAGCAATAATTATGGCAGAAGTGAAAATACGGGACGTCAGAACAGCTATAATGGGGAAAACAGACCGGAGAACTTTGCGAAGCGCACTCCTGTAGCGAAACCTGTAGAAGTGGTTCCGCCAGCCGAATTAAGACCCGAGGAAACGGAACAGCCCCGTACAGGCGCAGCCAGTGAGAACCGTACAGAAGAGGGGGTAAGCAATGCTTACAATGTTCCGGCTGAAACGGTCCAGCTTGACAGTGGCGAAAAGGCCAATGGAATCCTGGAGGTTATGCCGGATGGTTTTGGATTTATTCGAAGTGAGAATTATCTTCCAGGAGAGAATGATATCTATGTTTCCCCGTCACAGATCCGCAGATTTAATTTGAAGACAGGGGATATTATTCAGGGAAATATCCGTATTAAAACACAGGGGGAGAAATTCAGTGCCCTTTTATATGTAACGTCTATCAATGGTTTCCATCCAAGTGAGGGACAGAAGAGATACAATTTTGAAAACATGACCCCAATCTTCCCAGATGAACGTCTGATCATGGAGCGTCCCGGCGGAACTACTGCCATGCGTATCGTAGATCTGATCAGCCCTATCGGAAAGGGACAACGTGGTATGATTGTTTCCCCGCCTAAGGCAGGTAAGACTACTTTGCTTAAGGATGTCGCGAAATCTATTCTTAAGAATAACAAGGATATGCATCTGATCATTCTTCTTATTGATGAACGTCCTGAGGAAGTTACCGATATCAGGGAAGCAATACAGGGACCGAATGTGGAAGTTATTTATTCCACATTTGATGAGCTTCCGGAGCATCATAAGCGTGTATCCGAGATGGTTGTAGAGCGTGCACGCCGCCTTGTAGAACATAAGCAGGATGTTGTGATCCTTCTGGATTCCATTACCAGACTGGCAAGAGCGTATAACCTGGTTGTTCCTCCAAGCGGAAGAACTCTGTCAGGAGGTCTTGATCCGGGAGCACTTCATATGCCGAAGCGCTTCTTTGGTGCAGCACGTAATATGCGTGAGGGAGGAAGCCTTACCATTCTGGCCACTGCACTGGTTGACACCGGAAGTAAAATGGATGACGTTATTTACGAAGAATTCAAGGGAACCGGCAATATGGAGCTTGTTCTTGACCGCAAGCTTCAGGAGAAACGGGTTTTCCCGGCCATCGACATTCAGAAATCCGGTACCAGACGAGAAGATCTGCTTCTGAGCAAAGACGAGCAGGAAGCTGTATATATTATGCGAAAGGCTCTTAACGGAATGAAGTCTGATGAGGCAGTGGAACAGATCCTGAACATGTTTGCACGTACTGCAAATAATGCTGAATTTGTGCAAATGGTAAAAAAACAGAAATTGTAATGTTCACAAAAAACACCGTGCAGAATATTATCTGGGATTAGTTTTAGAAATTTTTATAAATAACTTGCATTTCTCAGAACCTCATGCTATAATCAATAGGCTGTGTAAAGTGTGAATTCGTCAGATTCAACGCAAATAAAATAGAATAAATATAGAGAGGTGAAAATCATGAGAGAAGGAATCCATCCGAATTACTATCAGGCAACTGTAACCTGCAACTGCGGTAATACTTTTGTAACAGGATCTACCAAGCAGGACATCCACGTAGAAATCTGCTCCAAATGTCATCCGTTCTATACAGGACAGCAGAAAGCTAGTCAGGCTCGTGGACGTATCAATAAGTTCAATGAGAAATACGGTCTGAATAAATAATTTGAATATTACTGAATGAGAAGGTTGAGGTTGGGAAATCTCAACCTTTCTTTGTAACTGGAGGATAAAATGAAACCATCCAATATCGGTGGACAAGCTGTAATGGAAGGCATTATGATGCGCCATAAGGATAAATACTCCATTGCAGTACGACGTCCTGATAAAGAAATTGAAGTAAAAGTGGAAGATTATAAATGCATTTTCGGGAAAGCCAGGATCTGGCGGAAACCAATCATCCGCGGAATGGTAAGCTTTATTGATTCTCTGGTAACCGGAACGAAATGCCTTATGTATTCAGCTGAAATTGCAGGTGATGAGGAGGATGAGGAAGAGACCAGGAAGAATGCTGCTCTTTCTCCAGAAGAACTGAAAGCCAAGAAGAAAAAAGAGGACAAGGCATTTAAAGCCTTGCTCTATGTAACTGTAGCCATTTCTATTGTAATTTCCATTGCAGCCTTTATGCTGCTTCCTTATGCACTGGCCAGTCTTTGCCGTAAGGTAGGCGCTTCGGAAGTGGTGGTTACCATTGTGGAAGCGTTTGTGAAGCTGGGTCTGTTTATGGGATACATGATCCTGATCTCCAGAATGAAGGATATTCAGAGAACCTTTATGTATCATGGTGCTGAACACAAATGTATCAACTGTGTGGAAAATGGTAAGCCGCTTACTGTAGAGAACGTGCTTGAGAGCTCCAGATTCCACAGACGCTGCGGAACAAGCTTTCTGTTCCTGGTTATGATAGTAAGTATTTTCCTGCATTTTATTTTTGTACTGGTACCGTTTTACTGGCTTCGTCTTTTCGGACGTTTGCTCATGGTACCTGTAGTATCTGGAATTTCATTTGAAATTATCCAGTGGGCAGGCAGGACAGACAGTAAATTTGCCTTGATGATGAGTAAACCTGGTATGGCAATGCAGAAATTTACCACAAAGGAACCTACAGCTGATATGGCAGAGGTTGCCATCAAGGCTGTGGAGGCTGTGTTTGACTGGAGAGCATATTTAAAGACAGAATTTAATCTGGATATTCCATATGAGAACAAAGAAAACGGTGATCTTTCCGCTGCTTCCGCGCAATCTGAAAGCGGGGACAGTGAAGAACGTACCGGGAATGTACCGGAAACGGGAGCTGCACAATGACTTCTCTGGAAACACTATTAAAAGAAGGAACCAAGGTTTTGGAACAGCATAAGATCCAGGAAGCCAGGCTGGATGCCTGGCTTCTTCTGGAGTATGTGACCGGGATGAACAGAGCCTTTTATTTCGCTCATTCAGCTGACGGGATGGATGAGGAAAAAGCAGACAGATACCGGGAACTGATCCGGAAAAGAGCAGCTCATGTTCCATTACAGCATATTACCCACCAGGCATATTTTATGGGATTTGAATTTTATGTAAATCAAAACGTACTGGTTCCGAGGCAGGATACGGAGACATTGGTGGAGAAGGCTCTGGAAGTTATGAAGGGGAAAAAAACACCAGGGATTCTGGATATGTGCACCGGATCAGGGTGTATCCTTTTAAGTCTTCTGGCACTTACCGGGGATGCATATGGTGTGGGTGCTGATGTTTCCCCACTTGCTCTTCAGGTGGCAGATAAGAATGCGGTAAGCCTGGAAGTGTCAGACAGAGCTGTTTTCGTGGAAAGCGACTTGTTTTCGTCAGCTTTTTTTCAACAAAACACTGGTAAAGATATGCCTCAGTATGATATCCTTATTTCGAATCCCCCCTACATCAGAAGCGCAGAGATTGAAGAGCTTATGGAAGAAGTGCGGGATCACGATCCAAGACTTGCACTGGATGGACATGAAGATGGTCTGTATTTTTACAGAAAAATCGTATCGGAGGGAAAGGCTTTCCTAAAGGAAGATGGCTGGATGCTGTTTGAAATCGGATATGATCAGGGCGAAGCTGTAAAGGCGCTGATGCAGGAGAATGGCTTTTTTGATGTACAGATTGTTAAAGACCTGACGGGACTTGACAGAGTTGTGTTGGGCAGACGATAGTTTTATATAAGTAAAGAGAAGAACATAACAGGAGGAAAACCATGTTTGACAAGTTGGACGATTTGCTCATACGTTTCGAGGAAGTTCTGAATGAGCTGGGTGAGCCAGATGTAACATCTAATCCAGATCGTTTCCAGAAGCTTATGAAGGAACAGAGCGACCTGCAGCCAATTGTGGATACCTATAAGGAATATAAGAAAAATAAAGAAACAATTCAGGACAGCCTTTCCATGCTGGAAGAGGAGAAGGATGAAGATATGAGAGAAATGCTCAAGGAAGAGCTTTCCGATGCCAAGAAGCGTGTGGAAGAGCTGGAGCATGAACTGAAGATCCTTCTTCTGCCTAAGGATCCTAACGATAATAAGAATGTTATCGTGGAGATCCGCGCCGGTGCCGGTGGAGATGAGGCTGCTCTTTTTGCAGCTGAGATCTACAGAATGTATGTAAAATATGCAGAATCCAGGCGCTGGAAAACAGAGATGATGAGCTTAAACGAGAATGGAATCGGCGGATTCAAAGAGGTTACCTTTATGATAAACGGTGCCGGAGCTTATTCCAGACTGAAATATGAGAGTGGCGTACACCGGGTACAGAGGGTTCCGGAGACGGAATCCGGCGGAAGAATCCATACTTCCACCTGTACGGTTGCAATTATGCCGGAAGCTGAGGAGATTGATTTCCATCTGGATATGAACGACTGTAAATTCGACGTATTCCGTGCTTCCGGAAATGGCGGACAGTGCGTCAATACTACAGACTCCGCAGTACGACTGACCCATATTCCTACAGGAATCGTAATTTCCTGTCAGGATGAGAAGTCCCAGCTGAAGAATAAGGATAAGGCATTGAAGGTTCTTCGTTCCCGTCTGTATGAGATGGAGCTGGCCAAGCAGCATGATGCAGAAGCAGAAGCAAGAAGAAGCCAGATTGGTACAGGCGACCGTTCTGAGAAAATCAGAACCTATAATTTCCCACAGGGACGTGTGACAGATCATCGTATCAAGCTTACACTTCACAGACTGGATAACATTCTGAATGGAGATCTGGATGAAATCATCGACAGTCTGATCGCAGCAGACCAGGCGGCGAAATTGAGCAATCTGCAGGAGCAGTAAGCTTAAAGTTACTGCTTTTGTGTAAAAGTTGCTGGCCAGGCTATGGGCAGCAGCGAAATAACAATCATGTGAAAATTGGGAGGATATACCTATGAAAAAAACAGCTCTTGTAATTATGGCAGCCGGAGTTGGAAGCAGATTTGGAAATGGAATCAAGCAGCTTGCACCAGTTGGACCAAATGGTGAGATCATTATGGATTATTCCATCAGAGACGCACTGGAGGCTGGCTTCAATAAAATTGTATTCATTATCCGTAAGGATCTGGAAGAAGAATTTAAAAGCACCATTGGTGCAAGAGTAGAGAAGATCGCAGAAGTTGCGTATGCATATCAGGAAATGGAGAAGCTTCCGGAAGGCTTTGTGAAACCGGCAGACAGAACCAAACCCTGGGGAACCGGTCATGCTGTTATCTGTGCAAGAGAGTTCCTTACAGAGCCATTTGCAGTTATCAATGCAGATGACTATTATGGAAAGGAAGCATACGTAAAAGTACATGATTATCTGGTTCAGGAGCAGCCGGCAGATGATGTCCTGCATATTTGCATGGCAGGCTTCCGCCTTGGAAACACCTTAAGTGATAACGGAAGTGTTACAAGAGGACTTTGCCACATTACAGACGGCAAGCTTACAGGGGTTACCGAGACACACAACATTTTTAAAACAGCAGATGGCGCTGAGAGCCGCGAAGATGGACAGCCGGCAGAGAAGCTTGATTTAAATGAGCTTGTTTCCATGAACATGTGGGGACTGACTCCTGCGTTTATGGATACTTTATACGATGGATTTGTAGAGTTTCTTCAGAATGTAAAAGCTGGTGATATCAAGGCAGAGTATCTTCTTCCGGTTATGATTGATGCATTGATCCAGAAGGGAACTGCCCAGGTAGATGTGCTTGAGACAAAGGATACCTGGTTTGGTGTAACTTACCAGGAAGATAAAGAGGTTGTGATCAAAGCCTTTAAAGAGCTTACCGAGGCTGGCGTATATCCAAACGGACTTTACAAATAAGATTATCGGATACTGTATATTGTAATTGTTTGCAGTTTTGCCTGAAAATATGGAAAAGAATGTATGATTCCTATATGCTTTCAGGTGTAATAAGCAAGGAGGATAATTAGATATGGGAAAATATTTTGGAACAGACGGATTTCGTGGAGAGGCAAATGTTCAGCTGACAGTTGATAATGCGTTTAAAGTAGGACGTTATGTAGGTTGGTATTATGGACGTGACCATAAGGCGAAGATCGTAATCGGAAAAGATACCAGACGAAGCAGCTATATGTTTGAGTATGCCCTTGTTGCAGGACTTACCGCTTCCGGAGCAGATGCTTATCTTCTGCATGTAACCACGACTCCAAGTGTATCCTTTGCGGTTCGTACAGAGGATTTTGACTGCGGTATTATGATTTCCGCAAGCCATAACCCATTCTATGATAATGGAATCAAGCTTCTGAATGGAAACGGACAGAAGATTGAGGCTGAGATCGAGGAGCGTATTGAGGCCTACATTGATGGCGAGATCGAGGAGCTTCCTCTTGCACGCAAAGAAGACATTGGACGTACTGTTGATTTTGCTTCCGGACGAAACCGCTATATCGGATATCTGATCTCCATTCCAAGCCGTGATTTCAAAAATGTAAAAGTCGGACTTGACTGTGCCAACGGAAGCTCATCCGCAATTGCAAAAAGTGTTTTCGAGGCACTTCAGGCGAAAACTTATGTGATCAACAATCAGCCGGATGGAACTAACATCAATACAAACTGTGGATCCACCCATATCGAAGTCCTTCAGAAATATGTGATAGACAATGGCCTGGATATCGGATTTGCTTATGATGGAGATGCTGACCGTTGTATCGCAGTTGATCATCGTGGAAATATCATCGATGGTGACAAGATTATGTATGTCTGCGGTAAATATCTGAAAGAGCAGGGGAAACTGAATGGAAATACTGTTGTTACCACAGTGATGTCCAATATGGGACTTTACAAAGCTCTGGAGCGTGAAGGAATGCGTTATGAGCAGACTGCCGTTGGTGACAAATACGTTGCCGAGAATATGATGGCAAATAACTACAGCATTGGTGGAGAACAGTCCGGACATATTATTTTCAGCCGTTATGCAGCTACAGGTGATGGTATCCTTACTTCTCTTATGGTCATGGAAGCATGTGTAGATAAGAAGTCTACTTTATGTGATCTTGCCAAAGAGATGAAGGTTTATCCTCAGGTTCTTCGAAATGTACGTGTAGCAGATAAGAAGACTGCGCGTGAGAACCCGAAGGTGGTTGAAGCAGTCGAAGCAGCAGGAAAGGCACTTGGCGATTCCGGACGTATTCTGGTCCGCGAGAGTGGTACAGAGCCGCTGATCCGTGTTATGGTGGAGGCCGAGACAGATGAGCTCTGCCATCAGTATGTAGACAGTGTTGTGGAAGTAATGGAAGCCGAAGGACTGATCGTTGGTTGAGAATGAAAATCAGAAAAACAGCATTAATATTGACAGCGGTCATGGGGCTTTCCCTTCTGGCTGGTTGTGATAATGAAAAACAGCAGATTTTTAAGGAAGCAGAGAAAGATCTGGAGCAGGGCAGCTATGAGTATGCGCTGGATGAATTTACTACTTCTGTGAATAATGGTGTGAAGCCTGCAGTGTCTTACCGCGGGATTGGAATCTGTCAGCTGCGTCTGGGAAATTATGATGATGCCATTACTGCCTTTACCAGTGCTCTTGGCGAGGAGAAAGTAAGTAAAAGTATGGCCCGGGACCTGTATCTGTATCGCGCTACAGCACGTTTGCAGGCTGGGTATCTGGATGATGCCATGGCAGACTGTCAGGTGCTTGCCCAGAATTATGAGATGGATGCAGATGCCTGGTTTCTTACTGGAAAGGTTGCCCTGGAAATGGATGGCTATGATGAAGCTGCCTCTGATTTTGAGCAGGCGTATGGGGAAGATTCCAGCTATGACCGGGCCATCCAGATCTACGAGACGTATCTGGATAAGGACATGGAAGCGGATGGAACCAGGTATCTGGAGGCTGTCTTGTCTACAGAGGCAAAGGGAGCAGAGGATCTTTGCAGCCGGGGAAGAATCTATTACTATATGGGAGATTATACCAATGCCCAGAAGGAGCTGACAGATGCTTCCAATCAGGGAAGTACAGAGGCACTTCTGGTTCTTGGAATGGTCTATGGCGCTCAGTCAGATTACGCAAATGCCCGGGCAATGTACCAGCAGTACATCAATCAGAAGCTGGATGATACGTCCGGGGATCAGACACAGACTGCCGCACAGGGATACAATGGACTGGCAGTGTGCGATATGGCAGAAGGAAATTATGATTCTGCTTTGGAAAATATCAGCAGCGGAATTTCCATTGCTTCCGATGATGAAATGCAGAGCTTGTTATTTAATGAAATTGTAGCTTATGAGAAAAAACTGGATTTTTCCACAGCGCAGGAGAAAGCTGTGTCTTATGTCGGAATGTATCCGGAGGATGAAGAAGCTGCGAAAGAGCTTGATTTCCTGAAATCCAGGACTGGAAGTAATGAATAGGAAACAGAGTAGGCTCCTGAAGTTATTTTTATAATTATAAAAAGGATTTGAAATCTGAGGCAATATTGAATGCCTGATTTCAAATCCTTTTTTGGTGATACGCTCAGACCTTTTTTACATAAAGGCGGTTGCCCCGGTACATAGGGCGACCGTTCACGCCACTGAGATCGTAGGACATTGCAAAGTAGGAATCCACGCTGCTTACAAGCGCCCAGTCAGGATCATAGACCTTTCCACCAATTTCAGCCCAGCCGTGACCGCCGGAGCAGATTACATAAACTTTTTTCATTCCTACAGCGTTTGCAAGGTAGGCGAAAGCTGCTGCATAGGAAACACAGTCACCTCGTCCGCCGCGGAAAAACATATCTTCAGCGAAATCCTTTTCCCAGTCCTGTGTATTTCTGAATTCACGCCAGCAATAGTAGGTGTACTGCTTCTTGACGTAATCAAAGCTGGCACGGAGGCGCTGCATTTTGTTCATTCCTGGTCTGCTGATCTTTTCTACGATCTTGTTCGCTTCTGTCATTAGCTTCAGCTTGCGCAGGTTAGAACCGGATTTGCTGGCACGTCCGGAAGCATCAAGAGCGATACCATTTATAGTGGTGGAGGTCAGCATGTATGCGCCGGTGGTTCCTGTGCTGATACGGAAAAAGTAGTAATTATTTTTGATTTTTTTCCAGCCGTAACGCTGAATTCCATTTTTGTCAAAAAAGTAATAGCGGGATCCGATTTTGACTTTGCCTTTGACTTTCTTGCCGCGGGCATTGTAATAGTAGTGGCGGCCTTTGATGGTCTTCCAGGTACCAGAAGAGGAATTGGAAGCCTGTCCCTTACCGGAATGGGTCTTCTTATTGGTGACAGTGGAAGAAGATTTCGCAGTTTGGGAAACAGATGTCCGGGCAGCTGCCTGGGTGGGAAGAGTACCTGTCAGGAGTGTACAGGACAGGCAAAGGCATGCTGCAAGAGTTTTGAGATTTTTCTTTTTCATAGGTTCCTCCTTTTTGGGTCTTTTACTATTATTATATACTATATGAGATCTGAACTGTAGTTGTTGTTTTCAGATCTGAAATATGTTACTGTTCACTCCGTTCACAGTAACGCGCTTCGCGATGCACAGAAATCA
>OIDZ01000631.1_pt1 | contig 10285 bp, 7 predicted proteins | sample 1581681 | NCBI WGS metagenome assembly OIDZ01 (sample SAMEA3882512, study PRJEB24775) | human gut metagenome | biome: human-associated habitat; feature: intestine environment; material: feces | place: Netherlands | collected 2009/2010
TCAGGTTTTTGATGGCGCTGCGCACCCGCTCACTGCTTTCCTTCACGGCGGAATCCGGCAGGCCCACCATGGCAAATTTGGGCAGACCGCCGCTGATGTGGGTTTCCACGGTAACGGGGTAGCCATCCAGCCCCGTTACCCCCAGGCTGACAACGTGTGCATACATGGCGCAGCCAACTCCTTTTTTTCAACAAATTGCGTACTTTGATTATTTTCAGTATATCCTGTTCCGCCCGCGGCGGCAAGCATATTTTTTGTGCCCACAATCTGCCTTGACGCTGTAGGGTAAAAAACAGGCAAAGCTCCGGCAAAAAGCCGGAATTCCAGCTTTTTTTGATTGACAACGCAAACTAAAATTGATATATTTAATTTGAACAAGTAAATTTACCCAAAACTTTTACAGGGTAAGAAAGTGATGGTGTCCAAAATGTATAAAGAAATGTACAGCCGTTGGCTTGCTGCCAACCTGGATGACCCCGATCTGAAGCCGGAGCTGGAATCGATTCAGAACGATGACGCTGCCATTCAGGATCGTTTTGCCGTTGCCCTTAAGTTCGGCACTGCCGGTCTGCGCGGTGTGATCGGCGCCGGTACCAACCGCATGAACGTGTATGTTGTGCGCCAGGCTACCCAGGGCCTTGCCAACTGGGTCAAGACCCAGGGCGGCACCCAGACCGTTGCTATCAGCTATGACAGCCGCATCAAGAGCGATGTGTTTGCCAAGGCTGCTGCCGAAGTTCTGGCCGCCAACGGCGTAAAGGTGCGCATTTACAGCGCCCTGATGCCGGTTCCCGCACTGAGCTTTGCTACCCGGTATTATAACTGCAACGCCGGTATCATGGTAACGGCATCCCACAACCCGGCCAAGTACAACGGCTATAAGGCCTACGGCCCCGATGGCTGCCAGATGACCGATGAGGCCGCTGACATCGTGTACGCCGAAATCCAGAAGACCGACATCCTGACCGGCGCCAAAACCATGCCGTTTGCCGAGGGGCTGGAAAAGGGCATCATCGAATACGTTGGCGATGACTGCATCAACGCCCTGTACGAAGCAATCGAAGCCCGCTCCATCCGTCCCGGCATCTGCAAGACCGCCGGCCTGAAGCTGGTTTACAGCCCGCTGAACGGCTCCGGCCTGGTTCCGGTCACCCATGTTCTGCATGACATCGGCATTACCGATATCACCGTTGTGCCGGAACAGGAAAAGCCGGACGGCAATTTCCCCACCTGCCCGTACCCCAACCCCGAAATTTTCGAGGCTCTGCGCCTTGGCCTGGAACTGGCCGAAAAGTCTGGTGCAGATCTGATGCTGGCCACTGACCCCGATGCTGACCGCGTTGGCATTGCCGTTAAGTGCAAGGATGGCAGCTATGAGCTGCTTTCCGGCAACGAAGTCGGCGTTCTGCTGCTGGATTACATCTGCGCGGGCCGCATTGAGCAGGGAACCATGCCCAAAGACCCCGTCATGTGCAAGTCCATCGTGTCCACCCCGCTGGCGGACAAGGTGGCCGAGCATTACGGTGTTGAGTGTCGCAATGTGCTGACCGGCTTTAAGTGGATCGGCGATCAGATCGCCAAGCTGGAAGCTGCTGGTCAGGTTGACCGCTTCATCTTTGGCTTTGAGGAAAGCTATGGCTACCTGGCTGGTCCTTACGTCCGCGATAAGGATGCCATCATCGGCTCTATGCTGATTTGCGAAATGGCTGCTTATTACCGCGCAAAGGGCAGTTCCATCAAGGAAGAGCTGGAGCGCATTTACGCCGAGTATGGCCGCTACCTGAACAAGGTTGACAGCTTTGAGTTCCCGGGCCTGTCCGGCATGGACAAGATGGTGGGCATTATGTCCGGCCTGCGCGAGAACCCGCCCAAGGACTTTGGCGGTGACGCCGTTGTAAAGGTTGTGGACTATAAAAAGCCTGAAGAGACCGGTCTGCCCGCCGCCAACGTGCTGATCTACACCCTGGCATCCGGCTGCACCGTTGTGGTGCGCCCCTCCGGCACCGAGCCGAAGATCAAGACCTACTTTACCACCAAGGGCAAAGACCTGGCCGAAGCCGAAGCCAAGAAAGAAGAACTGGCCGCTGCCGTTAAGCCGCTGCTGGCATAATGTGATTCCATAGGTTTGGCGCTTTTGGGCCGCCTGCTGTAATACGCAGACGGCCTTTTTTGTATGCAGCCCCCTAGCCGCCGCAGTGAGGAAATAACGCGCATTTTCAGGCTCCGCTTGGGGAATCAACCCTCAGTCACCTTCGGCGACAGCTCCCCTCGAAGGGAAGCCAAAGGCTTTGCGGAAAATTGTTGCGGCATCTGCTACAAGGCCCCGGAACGGTCAAGGCCGTTCCCTACAGAGCATTTTATTGTGTGCGGCCAACCCACAAACACCCAGTAGGGCGGGGGTACCCGACTCCGCCGGAAACTTACCGGAGCAGATACAAAAAACGTGTGATGTACTTTGCCCCACAGTAGGAGACGGCGTCCTCGACGTCCCGGATGGGCATATAAATGATTGCACTTTTGCTGGCAATTTGCCGCCGCAAAAGATTGCCCACACTACTTGACAAAGCACAAAAACTCTGGTAAAATACTCTAGCAATCGTTCAGAGGGCTGCTCCACACGCACAGGATGGCGTCTGCTGGTAGCCGAAATTCGAAGATTGTGATGAGCACATATATCAAGTATGGCTCCCTTTAGTCATGATCGAGAAAGAGGTGAAATGAAAATGAAGCAGGGTATTCATCCCAACTATGTGGATTGCACCATTACCTGCGCATGCGGCAACGTGATCCATACCCGCGATACCAAGCCGGAGATCCGCGTTGAAGTTTGCAGCAAGTGCCATCCCTTCTACACCGGCAAGCAGAAGCTGGTTGACACCGGCGGACGTGTTGAGCGCTTTAAGCGCCGCTACGCCAACAAGGCTGGCAAGTAATTGCATTAAGGTTTTGTATACCGCAGATGGTAACATCTGCGGTATTTTTTTCAAATACATCATCTTGCATCTCAAAGGAGAACCCCTATGCCGGACTATCAAACGATCCGCGGTATTTCCACCTTTGAATATGAAGAAAAGCGCTCCCGCTTTATTGCTTCCGCTGCGTTTGCCGATACCGAGGAAGCTGCCCTTGCCCACCTGAACCGCATCAAAGCGGCCAACCGCACCGCGCGGCATAATGTGTATGCCTATGTTCTGCGCGAGGGCGGCCGCACCCGCTACAGTGATGACGGCGAACCCGCCAAAACCGCCGGTACCCCCGTGCTGGAAGCCATCGGCCATGCGGGGCTTTCGGATGTGATCGTGGTGGTTACGCGGTACTTTGGCGGAGTTCTGCTGGGTACCGGCGGGCTGGTGCGGGCCTACACCGCGGCGGCATCCGGAGCCTTGCAGCAGGCGGAGATTGTCAGCATGCGGCTGGTGACGGATTGCGCTGTGACCGTGCCATACCCCAAGTTCGAACAGGCCCAGCGGATGATCACAGCCGCCGGGGCCAAACTGCAGGAACCGGAGTATGCCGACGCTGTGACCCTGCGCTGGCGCATGCCTGCCGGAACCGAAGAAGCCCTGTGCCATGACCTGAGCGAGCTGACCCGCGGCAGTGCCGAAGTGACGATCAGCAAACCACTTTACGCAGCTTTTTGATGCTGCGCAGTCATTTCTGGCAAGAAAGCAGAATTTCCCATGAAATTTTTACATTTCATACAAGTGTTTGGCGGCTTTTTATCGTATTTATAATATAGAGAGCCGTTTTTGGGCATGATATGCCCAACGGGGAACCGGATAGGGGAAAGGAGGCTGCGCCGTGACTGTGCGGGAAGAGACCCAGACAATTGAACGCCTGACCTTAAGCCCCTATGCCGCTTTAAGTGAGCAGAGCTTTGGCCGCCGCACCCCGGAACCGGAAGATGACCTGCGGACCTGCTACCAGCGTGACAGGGACAGAATTTTGCACTGTAAAAGTTTCCGGCGGTTGAAGCAGAAAACACAGGTGTTTCTTTCGCCGGAGGGCGACCACTACCGCACCCGGCTGACCCACACGCTGGAAGTCAGCCAGATTGCCCGAACCATTGCCCGCGCCCTGCGGCTGAATGAGGACCTGACCGAAGCCATTGCCCTGGGGCATGATCTTGGCCACACCCCATACGGCCACGCGGGGGAGCGCGCACTGAACCGGCTGTGCCCCGGCGGGTTTACCCACTACCGCCAAAGCCTGCGGGTGGTGGACTACCTGGAAAAGGACGGCAAGGGCCTGAACCTTTGCTGGGAGGTGCGCAACGGGATTATTACCCACACCAAAGGTGCCTGGGCCCGCACGATGGAAGGCTGTACCGTGCGCTATGCGGACCACATTGCCTTTTTGAACCATGATATTGAGGATGCCGTGGCCGCCGGTGTGCTGAACCCCGCCGCCCTGCCGCGGGATGCCGTGCAGGTGCTGGGAGATACCAAATCCCGGCGCATCACCACAATGATCACCGACCTTGTGGCAAACAGCGCAAACTGCAAAAATGGGAAAATGCAGTTTTCCCCCGAAGTGGAGGAGGCATACGGTGTGCTGAAAGACTTTATGTACAGCACGGTGTATGTGGACAAGGATGCCAAGCGCGAAGAGAAAAAAGTGGACAAGATGATCGAAGCGCTGTATGAGCGCCTTTGCGCGGACCCCACGCTGATGCCTAATTTTTATATGCAGGTGGCATATCACCAGGGAATGGACCGTGCCGTGGCGGATTATATTTCCGGCATGAGCGATGAATTTGCTACCCGCCTGTTTGAGGAGCTGTTTGTGCCGCAAAAGTGGCAGGTGCTATAAAATTGGCAGTATGTTAGAGCACTGCCGCCCGCCCCGAAGGGGCGCACATTGTGCGCCCGCTACGATATATACGCGAAAGGAGGCCCGGAGCCCCATTGATCCCACAGGAATACATACAGGAAGTGGTTGCACGCAATGATATTACCGAAGTAATCGGCCAATATGTGCAGCTGCGTCATCGCGGGCGGACCTATACCGGGCTGTGCCCTTTCCATAACGAGAAAACCCCTTCGTTTACCGTCTACCCGGATACCCAAAGTTTTTACTGCTTTGGCTGCGGTGCGGCGGGGGATGTGATTAACTTTGTGCGCAAAATTTCCAACCTGGGCTATGTGGAAGCTGTTAAACAGCTGGCGGGCCGCGCCGGGATGCCCATGCCGGAGGAGGACGACCAGGAAAGCCGTTCCCGCTCCCGCCTGTTGGAGATCAACCGCAACGCCGCGCGCTATTTTTATGACCAGCTCAACGCCCCAACGCCGGAAGCCGCCATGGCCCGCCGCTACTGGCGCGAAAAACGCGGCCTTTCGGATGCGGCCATCCGCCGGTTTGGCTTGGGCTATGCACCGGAAGATTTTGTGGGCCTTCTGCACTACCTGCGCCACCGCGGCTTTACCGAGCCGGAATTGGAATCCTCCGGCCTTGTCAAGCGTAGCGCCAAGGGCAATCTGTATGATATCTTCCGCCACCGCGTGATGGTGCCCATCATTGATGTGCGGGGCAATATCATTGCGTTCGGCGGGCGCGTGATGGATGATTCCAAGCCGAAATACATCAACTCGCCCGAAACGATGGTCTACCACAAATCCCGCACGCTGTTTGCGCTGAATGTGGCAAAAAAATCAACGTCCAAGCGGTATATCCTCTGCGAAGGGTATATGGATGTCATCTCGATGCACGAAGCCGGGTTTGATACCGCTGTCTGTGCCTGCGGCACGGCTTTGACGCCGGAGCAGGTCAAGCTGCTGACGGAGTACGCCGACGAAGTGGTGCTGAGCTATGACTCGGACGAAGCAGGCCAGAAGGCAACGGAGCGCAGTTTGGCGCTGTTTTCCGGTACCAATTTGCAGGTGCGGGTGCTGAACATCCCCGGTGCCAAGGACCCGGATGAATTTATCCGCACCTATGGCCGCGACCGGTTTGAAGCCGTGCTGGAAGGCACCGCAACCCCGCTGGAGTTCAAGCTGGCTAAGGCAGTGAAAAAATATGACCTGCGCAACGATGCCCAGCGCCTGCAATATGTGGATGAAGCCATCGGCATTCTGGCAGGCAGCGCGGTCAGCCCCACGGCGCGGGATGTGTATGCCGGGCGCATTGCGGAGCAGACCGGCATTGATAAAAAGGCTGTGTTGGTCCAGCTGGAAAGCGCCGTGCGCGGGGCCGGGCGCAGGGCGCGCCGCAAAGAGCAGAACGAACTTTCCCGCCAGGGGATTGCGGCGGATATCCGCGTGCCCTATGACCGCGGGGGCGAAGCTGCCCTGGGGGCCGCAAGCGCCGCCCGCCAGCTTGTGGCGGCTATGCTGCAGGATGCCGGCGCCATCCCCTACATCCGGGAGCGGCTGAACCTTGGCATGGTGGTGCTGCCGGAAATGCAGCAGGCAATCAAGGCGATTTACGACTGCGCCGCCCGCGGCCAGCCCGCCAACGCCACGACCCTTTCCCCCTTGTTGGAGGAAAAAGCCTACAGCCAGGTGATGCTGGCCCAGGCCCAAAACGCCGATACCCGCCTGACCCGCCGGGATATTGATATGCTGCTGGATCGTTTGCAGACCGCAAACCCCGAAAGCGCCCAGGTGGCAGGCACCACAGATGATGAATTCCGGCAGAAATTTGCCGCCCTTGCCCGCAAAAAAGTGGGCGAACGCCCGCCGGAAGAATAATTTCCACCCGGCCAAAACCATGTTGTTTTATCCCGTTCCAGTAAGATGGGCAGAATAAAAACCAAAGGAGAAACTACTTATGGCAGAAAAGAAAGATTCGATTCGCAACCTGATTGAACAGGGCCGCCGTGCAGGCAAATTGACCAGCACCGAAATCAGTGACGCTATGGAAGAAAGCAGCCGTGTTATTGACGCGGAGCAGATGGAAAAGCTGTATGAAGAGCTGGAAAGCAACGGCATTGAAGTGGTGGATGATGATGCCACTGATATGTCCGCTGTGGCCGATATGGGCGAGGAGGGGATGGATGACTTTGAGGATACCGTTACCTCGGACGGCATTACCATCGATGACCCCGTTAAGGTTTACCTGAAAGAGATCGGCCGCGTGCCCCTGCTGACCCCCGATGAGGAAGTGCAGCTGGCCCTGGATATCCAGAAAGGCGGCAAGGACGGCGAACGCGCCAAGCAGCGCCTGAGCGAAGCCAACCTGCGTCTGGTAGTTTCCATTGCAAAGCGCTATGTGGGCCGCGGCATGCAGTTCCTGGACCTGATCCAAGAAGGTAACCTGGGTCTGATCAAAGCGGTTGAAAAGTTTGACCATACCAAGGGCTTCAAGTTCTCCACCTATGCAACGTGGTGGATCCGCCAGGCCATCACCCGCGCCATTGCGGATCAGGCCCGCACCATCCGTATCCCTGTGCATATGGTGGAAACCATCAACAAGGTCAAAAAGGTTTCCAGCCAACTGCTGCACGAAAACGGCCATGAGCCCAGCGCTGAAGAAATTGCCGAGCGCCTGGATATGCCGGTGGACAAAGTGCGCGAGATTATGCGCGTGGCACAGGAACCCGTCAGCCTCGAAACCCCCATCGGTGAGGAGGAAGATAGCCACTTGGGTGACTTTATCCCCGATGAGGAAGCCCCCGTTCCCGCCGAAGCCGCCAGCCAGACCCTGTTGAAAGAGCAGCTGGCCGATGTGCTGAAAACCCTGACCCCGCGTGAAGAAAAGGTCCTGCGCCTGCGCTTTGGCCTGGAAGATGGCCGCCCCCGCACGCTGGAAGAGGTGGGCAAGGAGTTCAACGTTACCCGTGAACGTATCCGCCAGATCGAAGCAAAAGCCCTGCGCAAGCTGCGCCACCCCAGCCGCAGCAAAAAGCTGCGCGACTTCCTGGATTGATGCCGTGAGAATAGAAATAGCAAATTAAAATCATCTGCACCCGTACTGCTGTTTGCCCGGCGGTGCGGGTGTATTTTTGTGTGCAGCAGGCATAAATGACAAAGCCACAGCATACGATTACCCTGATGATATAGGGGAGGGGATAACGATGTGTGGAATTGCCGGACAGATCAGCGCGGACCCAAATAAGATTGCAGCCAACTACCCAGCTTACTGCCGAATGCAGAAAAGCCTTGCACGCCGCGGGCCGGACCAGCGGGGAATGTACCTGCACGGCCATGCGGCGCTGATCCATGCGCGGCTGGCTGTGGTGGATCTGGAAAACGGCTGCCAGCCCATGGTGCTGGATCAGGGCGGGGAGAAATACATTCTGGTGTACAACGGCGAGCTGTACAACGCGCCGGAGCTGCACGCCCAGCTTGCGGCTTTGGGCCATCGCTTTGTAAGCCATTCCGATACTGAGGTTTTGTTACATGCTTTTGCCCAGTGGGGGCCGGACTGTCTGGAAAAGCTGAACGGTATTTTTGCATTTGCTGTGTGGCAGCAGCGGGCGCAAAAGCTCTTTCTGGCGCGGGACCGCATCGGGGTCAAGCCGCTGTTCTATGCCCTGCGTGGGGACAGCCTGATCTTTGCTTCCGAGCTGAAAACGCTGCTCTGCCACCCGGAGATCCCGCCGCAGGTGGATGCCCATGGGCTGGCCGATGTGCTGCTGCTCGGCCCCGGTCGCACGCCGGGGTGCGGGGTGTTCCGCAATGTGCAGGAATTGAAGCCCGGCTGCTGCGCAGAATACACTGTGCCACAGGTTGGTGCGCCGCGCCTCACCGTGCGCCGCTACTGGCAGCTGACCGACCACGAACACCCCGATGATTTTACCCACACCGCAGCCAAAGTGCGGGACCTGGTGATGGATGCCGTCACGCGGCAGCTGGTATCGGATGTGCCGGTGGCAACCTTCCTTTCCGGCGGGCTGGATTCCAGCCTGATTTCGGCAATCGCGGATTCCCACTTTACGGCGCGGGGCAAAACGCTGCAGACTTTCTCGGTCGGTTATCAGGATAACAAAAAGTACTTCCACGCCACCCATTTCCAGCCCAGCCCGGATGCGCCGTATATCCGCACCATGAACCAGTTCTTGAACGCGCAGCATACCTGGGTAACGCTGGACAGCGAAGCACTGGCCGCCGCCCTGCTGGAAGCTCTTGATCCCGAGCAGAACACCACCTTCAATGATCACTTTATCGATATGCCGTTTGATCTGAGCCATGTGCTTTTTATCACCACGGCAAATGATCTGAGCGCCATTCCCGGCCCTCTGCGTGACCGCATGGATGTCATTGAGCTGCCTAGTTATACCCGGGTGGAGAAATACAACATTGCCCGCAAGCATCTGGTACCCAAGCAGCTCAAGGCCTGCGGTCTGGCCGGGAAGGTCACCTTCTCCCAGAGCGCGCTCTACGGCATCATTGACGGCTACACCCGTGAGGCCGGTGTCCGCACCCTGGAGCGTACCATCACCAGTGTCCTGCGCAAGTGCGCCCGCAAGATCGCGTCCGGTGAGGCGGAAAACGTTTCTGTGACCGGCAGCAGCCTGGAAGAGCTGCTGGGCCCCCGCTTCGTCAAGCCCGATTTCCTCAACCGGACCAATGCCATTGGCATTGCCAACGGTCTGGCCTGGACCAGCATCGGCGGCGAGACCCTGCCCATCGAGGTGCAGGTCATGGACAATGGCAGCGGCAAGGTCACCGTCACCGGTTCGCTGGGCGACGTGATGAAGGAAAGTGCCCAGCTGGCCATCACCTATGTCCGTGTCCACGCCGAGGAATACGGCATCGACCCTGAGCGGCTGAAAAAGTGCGATCTGCACATCCATGCCCCCGAGGGTGCCGTGCCCAAGGACGGCCCCAGCGCCGGTGTTACTCTGACCACGGCTCTGGTGTCCTGTCTGTCCGGCATCCCGGTGCGCGGTGATGTTGCCATGACCGGCGAGATCACCCTGCACGGCAATGTGCTGCCCATCGGCGGCCTGCGCGAAAAGAGCATGGCTGCCTACCGTGAGGGTATGAAGACCGTGCTCATCCCCAAGGATAACGTTCCGGACCTGTACGAGGTGGATGACGAGGTGAAGAAGAATCTGACCTTCCTGCCCATGTCTGACCTCGCACAGGTGCTCAATGCCGCTCTGCTTAAGCCTAAGAGCGTTTCTGCCCGTCATCCGCACCCCGCCAAAAAGGCAAAGTCGGTGGAAGCGGCCATCCCGCCTACACCGGAAAAACCGAAGCCGGGGGCTGTCTGCTAATCAAAGGAGCAAACGATGAACTACAACAAAGCGGATTTTATTGCAAGCTACGGCATTTCCAGCCAGCTGCCCGAAAGTGACCGTCCGGAACTCAGCTTCTCGGGCCGTTCCAACGTGGGCAAG
>OIDZ01000634.1_pt1 | contig 10223 bp, 6 predicted proteins | sample 1581681 | NCBI WGS metagenome assembly OIDZ01 (sample SAMEA3882512, study PRJEB24775) | human gut metagenome | biome: human-associated habitat; feature: intestine environment; material: feces | place: Netherlands | collected 2009/2010
CGGGCTGGCGTTCGCGCTGGCGGGCGTTGAGGGCGGCTTCGCCGGGGCGGCGGTGCTGGCGCTGGGCATCGGCGTGCAGAATCTGCCGGAGGGGCTGGCCGTGGCGCTCCCCTTTCGCGCGGGCGGCATGAGCCGGGGCAGGAGCTTTGCGCTCGGCGCGCTCAGCGGCGCGGTCGAGCCGGTTTTCGGCATGCTGGCCGCGCTGGCGGCGGGCATGATGCAGGGCGCGCTGCCGGGGATGATGGCATTCTGCGCGGGCGCGATGATGCAGGTCGTTTTCGCGGAGATGGCTCCGCAGGCGGCGAAAAGCCGCGCCGGCCTGTTTACGCTGATGACGGGCTACGCGCTGATGATGGCGCTCGATCTTGCGCTCGGGTGACGGGTGTGGTCAGCGCGCGCCGCTTGCATTTTGGGGGCGCTGCGGGTATAATAGGAGCATCAACACGCGCAACGCGCGGGCAGGAGGTTTGGCTATGACCCCGGAAGATATGCAGGAACGCGATATCGTGGAATTTACCGATGACAACGGCAATACGCTGATGCTCGAAGTGATGGATTATTTCTATTACAACGGTCAGGAATTTGCCGCGCTGTGCAACGCGAATGAGAATCCCGGCGACGACGATCCGGACGACGACGCGGTTTATATCATGCAGGTGAACACCTTCGAAGACGAGAACGGCGAGGAGATGGAGGAATTCGTTCCCCCGGAAGAAGCGCTGATGGAGAAGCTGATTCAGGTGGTTCGCACGCGCTTTTCCGATGAAGCCGATGACGAAGACGAGGACGAATAAGCGCCGGTCTATGCGCGGGGTGAAGCATCGCTTCGCTCCGTTTTTTTCTTTTTCGGGGCTTCCAAAGCGGTGGAAGGAGGAAGGGTTGACCCTATGAACGATCTGCTGAAACTCAAAATTGAAAAATTGCCCACCTGTCCGGGCTGCTATCTGATGAAGAGCGAGGGCAGGATCATCTACGTTGGCAAGGCGGTCAACCTCAAAAACCGCGTCAGCCAGTATTTCACCCATTCCAAGGCGCACACGGTCAAGGTGCGCGCGATGGTGGCGCGGATCGACGATTTTGATATCGTGCTCTGCGATACGAATCTCGAAGCGCTGATTTTGGAATGTAACCTCATCAAGCTGCATAAGCCGCAGTATAACATCCTGCTCAAGGACGATAAGCATTACCCGTATCTGAAAATCGACCTCGCGCAGGATTACCCCCGCGTGGAGCTGGTGCGCCGGGTGGAAAAGGACAAGGCGAAGTATTTCGGCCCGTACATGGGCGCGACGGGCGTGCGCGAGGTGCTCGACGTGCTGCGCGGGCTGTTCCCCCTGCGCACGTGCGCGATGGCGATCAAGCCGGGGATGCATCAGCGCCCGTGTCTGCATCACCAGCTCGGGGAATGTCTCGCGCCGTGCGCGTCGCTGACCACGCCGGAGGAATACGGCCGGGTGGTGCAGGAGGTCGTCGATTTTCTGAGCGGCAAATCCGCCGCGGTGATCGACCGGCTGACCGAGCAGATGAACAAGGCCGCGCGGGAGATGCGCTTTGAGCAGGCGGCGCAGCTTCGCGACCGAATCCGCGACGCGCAGAACCTGATGGAGCGGCAGAAGGCGATCAACGTCAACGGCGGCGATCAGGATATCGTCGCCTGCACGAGCGACGATATCGACGCGATGGTGGAGGTCGTCTATGTGCGCGGCGGCCGCATGATCGGCGCGGAAAATTACGCGCTGGACGGCGCGGGGGATCAAAGCGCGGCGCAGATCCTCGGCTCGTTCATCATGCAGTTTTACGACGACGGCAGAAGGCCGCCCGCCGAAATCCTCTGCATGGTGCTGCCGGAGCAGGCGGAGGATATCGCGCAGGCGCTTTCCGAGCGGAAGGGCGCGAAGGTCGCGGTGTTTGAGCCGCAGCGCGGCACGAAGCACAAGCTGGTCGAGCTGGCGCTCAAGAACGCGAAGGACGCGCTGGCCAAGCGCAACGCGCATCTCGCCCGCGCGCACGAGCGAACCGTCGGCGCATGCGAGGCGCTGGCCAAGGCGGTTGGCATGGATCACACGCCAAGGCGCATCGAGGGATACGACATCTCCAACACGCAGGGCGTTTTGAGCGTGGCGAGCATGGTTGTCGCCATCGACGGCGAGGCGGCGCGCAAGGAATACCGCATTTTCCGCATCAAAACGGTCGTCGGCGCAAACGACTTTGCCTCCATGAACGAGGTGCTGACCCGCCGCCTGACCCGCGCGACGCAGGAGCGGGAGGCGCTGGCCAAGGCGGACGGGCGCGGCCTGTCCGGCTTTGCCGATCTGCCGGATCTGATTTTGATTGACGGCGGCCCGCAGCAGCTCCGGTTCGCGCGCGAGGCCATGCTCAAGGTCGGCTACGACATCCCGATTTTTGGCCTTGCCAAGCGGCTGGAGGAGATTTTCCTGCCGGATCGGGAGGAGAGCATCCTGCTTGACCGCAAGTCGCCCGCGCTGCACCTGATTCAGCGCGTCCGCGACGAGGCGCACCGCTTCGGCATCACCCACCACCGCGACCTGCGCCAAAAGGCGGGTATGCACTCCACGCTGGAGGATATCCCCGGCGTCGGCGCGACCCGTCGGCGCGCGCTGCTGACGCATTTCAAGTCCGTCGCCAACATCGCGGCGGCCACGCCGGAGGCGCTTTGCGAGGTAGAGGGCATCGGAAAAGCGCAGGCAAAGGCGATTTGGGCGTATTATCATCCGGAAGAAAAAGAAAGCGGCGGGGCAAAGCCCTGACCGCTTTCTTCTTATATGCAGTAAATGAGCAAATCCGAAATTTTGCACAAATTCCGATAACGGGCGCGCGATGCGCGCCCCTACAATGTTGCGGAAAAAGCAAGCGCACATTGTATCGCTGTACCCGTAGGGGCGCGCATTGCGCGCCCGCGGTTTGTGCAGAATTTGTTTTTTGCTCAATTACAGTATGAACCCCAATTTATTCTTCCGTCTCCACCCGGCGGCTCTTTTGGAGCACGGGCGCGAGATACTGCCCGGTGTAGCTCGTTTCGCATTGGCAAATTTCCTCCGGCGTGCCCTCGCAGACGAGCGTGCCGCCGCCGCTGCCGCCCTCGGGGCCGAGGTCGATCACGTAATCGCAGGCCTTGATGACGTCGAGGCTCGTCGAGCACATAGAACGTCCTGCCGGTCGATGTGCGGGATAGCTCGGTCGCCAGCTTGACACGCTGCGCCTCGCCGCCGGAGAGCGTCGTGGAGGACTGCCCCAGCCGGATATAGCCCAGCCCGACGTCGTAAAGGGTTTGCAGCTTGCGCGTGATGCGCGGATAGGCGGAGAAGAAGGCCAGCGCTTCCTCGACGGTCATGTCGAGCACGTCGGCGATGGATTTGCCCTTGTAGAGCACCTCGAGCGTCTCGCGGTTGTAGCGCTTGCCCTTGCAGACCTCGCAGGGCACGTAGATATCCGCCAGAAAGTGCATCTCGATGCGCAGAATACCGTCGCCGGAGCAGGCTTCGCAGCGGCCGCCGCGTACGTTGAAGGAGAAACGGTTTTCCTTATAGCCGCGCGCCTTGGCCTCCGGCGTGGCGGCGAAGACCTTGCGGATCATATCGAACAGGCCGGTGTAGGTGGCCGGGTTGCTGCGCGGGGTGCGGCCGATGGGGCTTTGGTCGATGGCGATCACCTTGTCAAGCTGCTCCATGCCCTCGACGCCGTCGCATGCGCCGGGGCGCGTGTGCGCGCGGTTGAGGTCGCGCTGGAGGGTCTTGTAGACGATCTCGTTGACGAGCGAGGATTTGCCGCTGCCGGATACGCCGGTGACGACCGCCATCACGCCCAGCGGAATCTTCACGTCGATGTTTTTCAGGTTGTTGGCGCGCGCGCCGCGCACCGTCAGCCAGCCGGCGGGCGCTTTGCGGTGCAGCGGCACGGGGATGCTGCGCCGGCCGGAGAGATACGCGCCGGTGATGGAATCCGGGCAGGCCATGATCTCCTGCGCCGTGCCCTGCGCGATGAGACGGCCGCCGTGCTCGCCCGCGCCGGGGCCGATATCCACGATCTGATCCGCCGCGAGCATGGTGTCCTCGTCGTGCTCGACGACGATCAGCGTGTTGCCGATGTCGCGCAGGTGCTTGAGCGTTTCGATGAGCCGCGCGTTGTCGCGCTGGTGCAGGCCGATGGAAGGCTCGTCCAGAATATACAGCACGCCGACGAGACTCGAACCGATCTGCGTCGCCAGCCGGATGCGCTGCGCTTCGCCGCCGGAGAGCGTGCCCGCCGCGCGGGAGAGCGTCAGATACCCAAGCCCCACGTCGATCAAAAAGCGCAGGCGCGAGATGATCTCCTTGAGGATCGGCGCGGCGATCATGCCGTCCTTTTCGCCGAAGGTCAGCGCGGAAAAGAACGCCTGCGCGTCGAGCACGGACAGGTCGGAGGCCTCCGCGATGGATTTTCCGCCGACCGTCACGGCCAGAATTTCCGGGCGGAGGCGCTTGCCGCCGCAATCCGGGCAGGGCGTCTGGCTCATCAGACCGTCGTAATAGGCCTTGGTGGAATCGCTCTGCGTCTCGGCGGCGCGCCGCTCGGTCGTGGGAATCACGCCCTCAAACGGCGCGCTGAAGGTGTGCGAATCACCGTTGGGGCGCGTGTAATGGATGCTCAGCGGCTCGCCCTTGCTGCCGTAGAGGATCACATCCAGCGCCTCCTTGGGCAGCCGGTTGAGCGGCGTATCCATGGAGAAGCCGTATTTTTCGCTCAGCGCCTGAAAGAACATGCCCGCCTGCGTGCCCGGCTCCAAGCTGCTCCAGCCCATGACGTTGAACGGGTTTTCGTTCAGGCTCTTGCCCCAATCCGGCACGATCAAATCGGGGTCGATCTTTTGCAGCATGCCCAGCCCCGCGCATGTCGGGCACGCGCCGAAGGGGCTGTTGAAGGAGAAGGAGCGCGGCGAGAGCTCCTCCATGGAAATGCCGCAGTCCGGACAGGCAAGGTTTTGGGAAAAGAGCATCTCCCGTTCGCCCGGCCCGATATCCGCGATGACGATGCCGCCGGAGAGGGAGAGCGCCGTCTCCAGCGAATCGGTCAGGCGGGTGCGGATATCCTCGCGCAGAATCAGGCGATCGACGACGACCTCGATGTTGTGCTTTTTCTGCTTGGCGAGCGCGGGCGCTTCCGCCGCGTCGTAGATTTCCCCGTCGATGCGGACGCGAACAAAGCCCTGCTTGACCACGTTTTCCAAAATCTTGACGTGCTCGCCCTTTTTGCCGCGAACGACCGGCGCGAGGAGCTGCATGCGGGTGCGCTCCGGCAGGGCGAGAAGCTGATCGACCATCTGATCGACCGTCTGCTTGGCGATTTCCCGGCCGCACTTGGGGCAGTGCGGCACGCCGACGCGCGCGTAGAGCAGGCGCAGATAGTCGTGGATCTCCGTCACCGTGCCGACGGTGGAACGCGGGTTTTTGCTCGTGGTCTTCTGGTCGATGGAGATGGCGGGGGAGAGGCCGTCGATGGCGTCTACGTCCGGCTTTTCCATCTGCCCCAGAAACTGGCGCGCGTAGGAAGAAAGGGATTCGACGTAGCGCCGCTGCCCCTCGGCGTAGAGCGTGTCGAACGCCAGCGAGGATTTGCCGCAGCCGGAAAGGCCGGTGAAGACGATGAGCTTGTTGCGCGGCAGGGTCAGGTCGAAGCCCTTGAGGTTGTTCTGGCGAACGCCGCGGATGACGATGTTTTCCTGCATGGTGAACTCCTTCATAGACTGGCGCAAAGCGTCAAAGAATGATATAATCAAAAACAGAACATGGTTTTGGAGGATGGCATATGCAAAAGCGCGGAAAGACGGCGCTCACGCTCGTCGGGTTTGCGGTGATGCTCGCGGCGCTGCTGGCGCTGATGGCGAGCATCGGCGCGAGGAAGGACGGGTTTGATATCGACGAATTCTTTACCTACGGGCTGGCCAATTCGTATCATCAGCCGTTTTTGAACGCGGAGACCGGGCGCTGGATCAGCGGAAAGGCGTTTTCGGATTACCTCACCGCGAGCGGCCATGCGCACGAATATCTGAACGTCTATGAAAACCAGATCGCCGACGTGCACCCGCCGCTGTATTATCTGTTCGTGCACGCGGTGTGCTCGGTGTTTCGCGATCCGCCGTTTACCAAGTGGACGGGCATTGGGCTCAACCTGTTTTTCTTCAGCCTGACGCAGCTCGGCCTGCTGCTGCTCTCCGCGCGGCTGCTTTCCGACGGGGAGCGGCTGACGCTTACGCCGTTGGCGCTCCTGCCGGGGCTGCTGTACGGCCTCAGCGCGGGCGCGGCTTCGAGCGTCGTGTTCATCCGCATGTATGCGATGATGACCATGTGGGCGGTCTGGCTGGCACTGGCGCTGGCGGCGCTTTGGGTCGGCGGCCAGACGGTCTGGCGGATGCGCGCGCTGGCCGCCGTGCTGATCGCGGGCTTTTTGACGCAGTATTATTTTGTCGTGCTGGCCTGTATGCTATGCGGCGCGTATTTCTTCGCGCGGCTGGCGCGGCGGGAATTTGCGGCGGCGGGGCGCTTTGCGCTCTGGTGCTTCTTTGCGCTGGCGCTGGCGGTCGGCCTGTTCCCGTGGTGCCTGAACCACATCTTCGGCGGGTATCGCGGAAGGGGCGCGATGGAGAGCGCGGCGGCGCTTCGGCTGAGCGACATGTGCCGCTGGTTCAAAATCCTCTGGCAGACGCTCGACGCACAGCAGTTCGGCGGCCTTTTGCTGGCTTTGGTCTGCGTCGGCGCGGCGCTGGCCTTCTGGCCGCTGAAAAAGGCGGGGCAGGGGCTTTTGCGCGGCGCGGGTCTGTCCGCGGCGGCGCTTCTGGCCTGCGCGGCGTATGTGCTGGTGATTGCGGTCGTTTCGCCGTATAAGGTGGATCGGTATATCTTCTGCGTCTATCCGCTGGCGACGGTCGCGCTGTTCATGCTCTTTGCGCGCGGCGGCTGCCGGTTCGGGTCGCGGCGGGGCTCGGCGTGCCTGCTGGCCTGCGCGGTGCTGGCGGCCTGCGGCGCGCGCGTGAACCGCGGGCAGCAGGTGCACTATCTCTATCCGGGGGACAGCGCCTATCTCGCCGCCTGCGAGGAGAACGCCGCGCTGCCGTGCGTCGTGCTCGGCACGAACGACATGACGCAGAACACGCTGGAGCTCGCGGCGTTTGACCGCGTCTTCCTGCTGGATGCGGACGACGCGCAGGGCGTCGCGCCCGCGCTGGAGGCGCTGGGGGAAGAGCCGGACGGCTTCATCCTCTTTGAGCGCTACCACGACGAGGCGAACATCGAAACCGTGCTGCGCACGACCGGGCTGGAGCGCGCGGAGCGCCTGTTCGAGCATCAGTATCAGGTGTACTGGGTGCATTAAGCCTTGAGGTATTTGCCGGGCTTGCGCTGCCGCCTGCGCTTTCGCTGGGGCAGGGCGACGGTTTCCTCCGGCAGCTCGTCGGGCGTTTTGCCCTGCAATTCAAAGAGCTTGTCGCGCAGCTTGGCGGCCAATTCGAAATCGAGGTTCGCGGCGGCTTGCAGCATCTTTTCCTCCGTGGAGCAGATGAGCAGGTGCAATTCGTCCTCGCTCATATCCCGAACGCGCTTCACGGCGCGTTTTTTGTCGCTTTCATCCGCCGCGTGGCCGATTTGCAGCACGTCGCGGACGGATTTCATAACCGTCTTGGGCACGATGCCGTGCGCCTCGTTGTAGGCCTGCTGAAGCTGGCGGCGGCGCTGGGTTTCGAAGATGGCCTTGTTCATGCTTTCGGTCATCACGTCGGCATACATGACGACGCGGCCGTTGGCGTTTCGCGCGGCGCGGCCGATGGTCTGGATCATGCTGACCTCGCTGCGCAGAAAGCCCTCCTTGTCCGCGTCGAGGATGGCGACGAGCGCGACCTCCGGCAGGTCGAGCCCTTCGCGCAGCAGGTTGATGCCCACCAGCACGTCGAACACGCCCAGCCGCAGATCGCGGATGATCTCCTGCCGCTCCATCGTCTGCACGTCGGAGTGCAGATAGCGCACCTTGACGTTCATCTCGCTCAGGTAGGTCGTCAGGCTCTCGGCCATCTTCTTGGTGAGCGTTGTGACCAGCACGCGATAGCCCTCGCCTGTGGTTTTGACGATTTCGGCGTAGAGGTCGTCCACCTGCCCGGCGGCGGGGCGCACCTCGATTTCGGGATCGAGCAGGCCGGTCGGGCGGATGATCTGCTCGACGACCTGCCCCGCGTGCTCCAGCTCATAGGGCGCGGGCGTGGCGCTGACGCAGACGAGCTGGCCGATGCGCTGCTCGAATTCCTCAAAGCGCAGGGGTCGGTTGTCAAACGCGCTGGGCAGGCGGAAGCCGTAGGAGACCAGCGCCTCCTTGCGCGCGCGGTCGCCGTTGTACATCGCGCGAATCTGCGGCAGGGTGACGTGGCTTTCATCGACGAAGACGATGTAATCCTTCGGGAAGTAATCCAGCAGGGTATAGGGCGCGTCGCCGGGCTGGCGGCCGTCGAAATAGCGGGAATAGTTTTCGATGCCCGTGCAGTAGCCCAGCTCGCGGAGCATCTCGATATCGTACTGCGTGCGCTGGGCGATGCGCTGCGCCTCGATCAAATCGCCCTTTTCCTTGAATTCCCGGATGCGGACGTCGAGGTCATGCTCGATGCTGCCGATGGCGCGGTCGATGGCCTCGCGCGGGGTGGCGTAATGCGTCGCGGGGTAGATGGAAATATGTTCGAGCACCATCAGGGTGTGGCCGCTGACCACGTCGATGGCGCTGATGCGGTCGATCTCGTCCCCGAAAAATTCCACGCGGAGCGCGCTCTTGTCGTATCCGGCGGGGAAGATTTCCACCACGTCGCCGCGCACGCGGAACGTGCCGCGCTCAAATTCGATGTCGCTGCGGTCGTATTGGATATCGACGAGCTGGCGGATCAGCTCGTCGCGCGCCATCGCCATGCCCGGACGCAGGGAGATCATCATTCCCTCGTATTCGGACGGATCGCCCATCGAGTAGATGCACGACACCGAGGCGACGACGATCACATCCCGCCGCTCGCGCAGCGCCGCCGTCGCGCTGTGGCGCAGGCGCTCGATCTCCTCGTTGACGGCGGAATCCTTTTCGATATAGGTATCGGTGGAGGCGATATACGCTTCCGGCTGGTAATAATCGTAGTAGGAGACAAAGTACTCGACCGCGCTGTCCGGAAAGAACTCGCGAAACTCGGCGCAGAGCTGCGCGGCCAGCGTCTTGTTGTGCGCGATGACCAGCGTTGGGCGCTGCACGCGCTCGATGACGGAGGCCATCGTATAGGTTTTGCCCGAACCGGTGACGCCCAACAGTACCTGACAGGGCATGCCGCTCTGAACGCCCTGCGCCAGCGCCTCGATGGCCTGCGGCTGGTCGCCCTGCGGCTTGAACGGAGATTTGAGAACAAAGCGCCCTTCCTGCATGATGACCTCCTGATTTTGCAAAGGGTTGGTTTGCCGTATGATCTCATCTATTATAGCATAGATAAAAATGGGGAACAAGTGTTCTTTTCATGGAAAATCCCTGGAAGGCCGTCAGGCGGTCTTCCGTGAACGAAAAATGCATTCAGGGTGAATAAAACTCATGGTCAGAGAAAGTCAGAAAACTTTTTTTGAAGGGATCCTGCAAAAAAGAAAGCAAAACAGGTGAAAAATGAAAAAATGGAAAGTTTGAAATTCAAATGGCGGGGCTTTTCCGCCCACGCCGGTCGTTTCAAACGGGCGGTTTGCAGGGGCGAAAACGCGATGGGTTATTTGCGGTTTATGAAGAAAAAGGGTGCGAAAAAATGGGAAGGGTGCTATAATATAAGCACAGAGGGAGCGAAGAAAAGACGAGCCGCTCCAAAGAAAAACGAGTGATTTTCCGATCAAAAGGGGTGCTGGATATGACCGCTATTTTCGTCTTTGCTGCGTTGATCATTGCGAGTGTTGCGTACAGCGTTTTTGATGGGCGTCGGGCGGAAGCTGCGCGCCGAATGGACGATTTCTATCGCGTCGAGTTCAAGAAGAGCTACGTCGTGAAGGATGAAATCGCTGCCCAGAACTGGTATTGATCGTTTGCAGAATGAAAGAAACGGATGGCTTCGGCCGTCCGTTTTTTTGTGTGCGGGAAATGCGCAAATCCGGGATTTGTACAGCAGCTTGCCCACATAAGTAAACTTGGTTTGAATAGCAAAATCAAGAAATTCAGCTATTCTTTCATTTGCGGAAAGGGCTATT